>Ga0315545_1000722_pt1 | contig 34531 bp, 22 predicted proteins | sample SalMarSW160210MG_FD_203096 | JGI IMG/M metagenome (GOLD analysis project Ga0315545, IMG submission 203096) | Salt marsh sediment microbial communities from the Plum Island Ecosystem LTER, Massachusetts, United States - Salt Marsh Sediment SW1602-10 ...
GTTTACAGAACATGATAGCGATTGTGTCGGCGGCGGTGTACTTCGTGGCGGTATGGTTGGGGGAAAAGCTGAAGCTTGGCATCCTGGCCCACCACGCTCTCCAAGCAGCCAAACGCATCTTCGGAGTGCCCGATTTCCGATACTATGCCCTGGCCGACGGCGTAAAAGCCTTTCTGGCAGGTTGTGAGGCTCCATTTCGGGGAGGAAAGACCCAACCCCGCGCCGATCCGCAGCTTATGTTGCCAATATAGCCAAATTTTTGGGGAAACTCCTGGTGCAAAACCCCTTGCGGAGATTGATTGACCGGCGTACAATGAGCCGAAAAATGACCGGCATGACCGTGATGCTTCGGCTTCGTACACAGAAGGAGGATTTGCCAACAAGAAAAAGGAGAATGCTTATGACCCACCAAATCAACCGACGCGATTTTTTGAAGAGCACGGCTCTGGCGGGCGCCGGCTTCTGGGCAGCCCATCGCACGGTCTGGGCCGGAATGAAGTCGCCCAACGAGAAGCTCAACATCGCCGGAATTGGCGTAGGCGGGCGGGGCTCCGGGGACATTGACGGTGTCAAAAGCGAGAACATCGTCGCCTTGTGCGACGTTGACAGGAGCCGTGCCGGCGGAACGTTCAAGAGCTTTCCCAAGGCCAGAAGGTACAAAGACTTCCGGGTAATGCTCGAAAAGGAGCACAAGAACATTGACGCTGTGGTTGTCGCCACCCCCGACCACGTTCATGCCCCGGCCGCAGTGATGGCAATGAAGCTCGGAAAACACGTCTATTGCGAGAAGCCGATGACGCACACTGTTTACGAGGCCCGGGTGATGAGGGAAACCGCGGCCAAGTACAAAGTCGCCACCCAGATGGGGAATCAGGGGACCGCCAGCGACGGCCTTCGCCGCGCGGTCGAACTGCTCCAGACCGGAGTTCTCGGGCCCGTTAGGGAAGTCCATGTCTGGACCGACCGCCCGATTTGGCCTCAGGGCTCAGACGCTATCCTGCAACACGCAGGCGTGAAGAATGCACTTCACGGCGGCGGCATCGCTCCTCAGGCTCCGTCAGGCCTCGAGTGGGACCTCTGGCTCGGGCCAGCGCCGTTTCGTCCTTACGACCCTATCTACCTGCCATTCAAATGGCGAGGCTGGTGGGACTACGGAACAGGATCTCTTGGAGACATGGCCTGCCACACCATGAACATGCCGTACTGGGGATTGAAGCTCGGCGCCCCAACCAGCATCGTCGCGGAAGTGTCGGAGTTGAATCCCGAGACTGCCCCGGAGTGGTCCATCATCCGCTACGAGTTCCCCGCCCGCGGTAACCTCCCGCCCTTAAGTTTCACCTGGTACGACAAATTCAAGAAGCCGCCGGCGGAGCTCTTCGAGGGCGAAAAGGTTTCAAATAGCGGCTCATTGATAATCGGTGAAAAGGGCAAGCTGTACTCTCCGGGCGACACAGGCGACACATATCGTCTCCTCCCGAAGCGGAAATTCGAAGGATTCAAGGGGCCGGCAGAGTTCATCCCCCGCTCGCCCGGCCACCACAGAGAGTGGATTCTCGCGTGCAAGGGCGGCCCGCCGGCGATGTCCAATTTCAATTACGCCGGCCCGCTCACGGAGATGGTCGTGTTGGGCAACGTCGCAATGCGCGTCCCCGGTGAGAAGCTCGAGTGGGACGCCGCAAACCTAAAAGTCACCAACAACGCCAAGGCGAACCAGCTCATCCGCACAGAGTACCGCAAGGGCTGGACATTGTAAGCGTATAAATGTCACTGCCCATGCCGGCGTACCCAAGACGCCGACAGGCTAACGAAAAGGGGCGAGAGAAAAGCGGTTATTCCTCTCGCCCCTCGCCTTTCCGGACGCATATTCTTTCCCGAGCGCGAGAGTTACCGCGTCCCTGCCGTCAATCTCCTTTTTCCAATGCGCAAGGTTCATCCAAACGGGCTGCTTTTTCCGCGGCTCGAAAGCGAGACGCCCTGTGCCGAGAGGTTATCCGAGGGACAAAACTATCGTCGCGTAAGGCCCCATGAACTCCTCTATCACGGCGCCCGAGCCGCGTCGCTTGGCCTGCAGGAGCAGGGTGAGGGCGGGCATTGGCCGTCAGGAAAGGCGCGCCGTAGCGGAAAACTCCGTAAGGCCTCACTTATGGGTGGCTGAAGCTGGAACCGTACAATGCGCACACAGGGCCCGTAACGCTGGCATCTTGCCGGCTGTCTCGGGGGCATCCTGCCCCCGCCGAGGGCGGGACGCCCTCGGGACTGCCGCCGGGACGGCGGCGTTACCCTCGGCAACCTGGCCCACCGGAATACAGCCATTCCCGCCCGTAAGTGAGGCATTACGAAAACTCCCCAGAAACTACTTCACAAACTAATGGCGATGGCCTTTAGATAAACCAAAGAGGGTCACGCGTGCAGAGGGTGACCGTTTTTTCTGGCGGGGTAAGCATATTCTTTTTGTCCCTAAACGGAGGATCCGCGATGAAGACTATCCCACAGTTCTCATTTCTTGCTTTTCTGTGTGTTTTCGTGTTCGCAGCTTTGCTGCGGGCATCCGCGGAAGAAGGCGAAAACGACGCCGGAACGAAATGGTCCATAAGTTTTGGCCCCTCGTATCGAGGGGGGGGTGGACCTACGAATTTCCGGCTCGTCTTGGGTTCAGGAGCAGGGCGCGCATGCCGCTCGGACCTCCCAGCAGGACCCGCCCGGTGTCGAACGGCCTGCCGTGAAATCCGTTTTGTACGACGACGATTCATCGGTTCCGATCGGGTCGGACGCGGTCAAAGGGGCGAGCTACCGCATATTGCGCAGCCAGGATCTGGCGAACTGGCTGGACGTAGGAACCACCGAGAGGGGGATGTGGAGGGACAAGAGCGCTGCTGACAAGGAATGCAACTTCTACAAGGTAGAGGCGCGTTGACTCCTTCTCGGCGTTGTGCTCCGGCTTCGCACCAAGGCGACCGTTGCGCGGGCGCCTGACGAGATGGCGGACACCGTCCATAGGGTGGAGAGAGCTATGACCGCCAGTCGCTCAGGAGCCGCGTGAGTAGCCTGACGCCGACGCCAGTGGCGCCTTTAGGCTTGTACGGCTTCTCCTTTTCGACGCCGAAAGTGCCGGCGATGTCGAGGTGAGCCCACGGATAATCCCCGATGAATTTCTGGAGGAACTTCGCGGCGACGATTGTCTGAGCCGGTCTCCCGCCGGTGTTGGTCGTATCGGCGACCTCGCTCTTCAACGGCTCCGCGTAATCGTCCCAGAGGGGAAGTTCCCATACCCTCTCCCAGGTGATTTCCGCGGCTCGTTTAATCTTTTCGATGAGCCTTCGGTCTGTGCCCAGAAGGCCGCTGGCATGCTCTCCGAGGGCGATGATACAGGCGCCGGTCAGGGTGGCGAGGTCAATGACAGCTTGCGGTTTGTAACCTGTGGCGTAATGGAGGGCGTCGGCGAGGAGAAGCCTTCCCTCGGCGTCGGTGCTGAGAATCTCGACGGTCTTCCCGGATGCGGTGCGGAGTATATCTCCCGGCTTGTAGGCTGTGCCGCTGGGAAGGTTTTCCGCGGCAGGCACAAGCCCGACGACGTGCAGCGGCAGATTCAGTTGCGAGACAACATCCAGCGTGCACAGTACAGCCGCTGCTCCCGCCATATCTCCTTTCATTTGGTCCATCTTCGCGGAGGGCTTGATGGAGATGCCGCCGCTATCGAAAGTGATTCCCTTGCCGACGAGGACTATCGGCCCGCCGGAAGACTTCGCGGGAAGGTGTTCGAGGATGATAAAGCGTGGTGTGTTGGAGCTGCCTTGTCCGACGCCGAGGATGCCGTTCATGTTGTGTTTCTTCAGCTCGGGGGGGGCCATGACCTCGCATTTCACAGTAACCCGGCGCGAGAGGTTCCTGGCGAAGGCTGCGAGGGCGGCGGGGGTCACCTCGCTTGAAGGCGCGTTGGTGAGGTCGCGGGCGCGGTTAGCTGCCTGGGAGGTGAGTTCCGCGTACGCGACAGCTTTTCGGAGGGAAGCCAATCGCGTGCGGTCCTCGGTGAGAACCCTCAGCCAAGCAATTTGCTTCCCCTGATCGTCCGGCTCGGTCTTGTACTTGGCGAACTTGTAGAGAGAGAGGATTGCTCCCTCGACCAAGGCGACGGCTAACTCATCAAATAAAACAGTGGTATCGAGAAAAATGTCTGCCCACACGACGACATGTTCCAGACTCCGCTCCCGGCAGAAAGCGCTCGCTTTGCCCACCGCCTGGCGCGCCTGGTCGGTATTGTATTCCTTCCGCTTGCCGAGGCCGGTCAGCACAATTCTCGAAGCCGCGACATTTTCCCCCGCAGGGAGGTAAATGACCTGATTGTGCTTGCCTGTGAACTCGCCCTTTTTCAGGACATCCGAGAGGACGCCTCCTGCGGCTTGATCGAGAGCTTCCGCCGCAAGCGGAACGTTGCTTTCTCCCTCGAAAGTTCCCAGAACTAGAGCATCCGTTTTGACCTGTGTGGCTTTTCCCGATATGGCACTGATTTTCACTTTCCCCTCCTCTGTAAGACTGTTATCAATGCAACCGCGAGCCTGGAGTTCGTCAATCCGGCTCGGTTTCGATTGTCAATCCGCGGTTTGAGATGCGGAAGTCAATGACCTGTGCGCCGTCGTTGACCAAAGACTCGATGACCGCTGCCCGCTTCTCCGGCTCGACGAAAGTTATCATGGAGCCTCCGCCGCCGGCCCCACAAAGCTTGCTGGCGATTGCGCCGCTCCTTGCCGCGTTTTCGATCATCCGGTCAATTGTTGGATTCGTCACACCCTCCGCGAGGTCTCGTCTGTTCTCCCACTCCTTACGGAGGGCCTGTGCGAAGGCAATCAGGTCTCCCCTCTTCAAAGCAGCGTGCATCTCCAGAGCGATCTCCTTGATGGCGTGCATCTTGGCAACGGTTTTCTGGTTTCCATCGAGATAGTTTTTCACCATCGCCCAGTTGGTCAGAGCGGAGAAACGCGGCTCGCCCGCAAAGGTCAGCACCAGCTTTTTGTTAAGTTCCTCGAGCAGAGATGGGTCGGAGACGAGTTCCTCCCGCCTGGCGCCGGTGACGTCAAACCATATCACGTTCAGGCCGCCGAACATGGCGGGGAAGTAATCCTGCTTGCCGGTCATGGTGCCGATGGACTGCGCCTCGAGGTTCGCCCCGATGTCAATGATTTCGAGGGGGGAGTACTTCTCGTCGCGGATGTGGTTGAGGGCGCCGCTCAGCGCGATGAGCAGCGCGGAAGACGCCCCGAGCCCGGAGCCTTTGCGGACATTGTTTTTGGTGGTGATTTTCCAGCCGGGGGGCGGATCGTAGAACCTGGTGATCCTGGCGAGGAAGTCGAGAGGACCGCCCAAGCGAAGTTCCGAAGCCGTCGCTGCCTCGGCGGAGAGATCGAGGTCTTTGGAATAAATCACGACCTTCTTTTTCTCGAGCTGTTCCAACCAGACCTGGCTGGTGAGGCCCACCGCCATGTTGATGGTCAACCCGAAATCTTCGAAAATGTAGAGGGGGAAAATGTCCAAAGTTCCCCCTGCGAGGTCAACTCGATTCGGGGTAGTCGCTGCGACTATCATGGCATACCTCTATTGTTTCGAGGGAGGTCTGGTCGCTCCGCAGTGGTCAGTTTCGGGATGCGGATAGCTTAGTGCTCCAATTTATAAATTCGGTGACGTATCGTTTTTGACGGGATAACAGGATGGACGGGATTTTTGGAATCCTCTTTATCCCTGCGAAAGGTCCTTGACCTTTCGCTTTACTTCAACTTTCCGTTCTCCGAAATTCAACACAAGGCCTACCCCGCGTCTCGCGGGGTATCTCATGGGCACTGGCGAGGCGCCTCACGGACTTCAGTTCCGCAATGACCGTATCCCCTTCGACCCCGTCGGGGCGGGGGAGTGCGAAGTCTGCGACGACTTGTCAGCCAATTGCTTGTTCTTCTTGGTTGTTGAGAGTGCCCCACGGGGCTTGCGATTTACTGGATAGCTCACATTCGTGGAACAATCCAGTCTATCCTGTTATCCTGTCCAAGGATTCTTTTCCCCCCGCACTATACCTCACCGTACTTGCGAACGCGTGTACTTAGCCGCAGTAACCGCGGAGGCCGCGAAGCACGCAGAAAAATGATTCAGCTTATAGAATACAGCAGCCGACAAAAACTTCAACCTGTTTTTGAGGGTAATACCTCCGTTACCGTCGGCTGAGGGTGGAACCGCAGAGTGCGCAGAGCACGCAGAGGGACGTGGCATGGGCATCTTGCCCATGTTTCTTCGCGGCTCCCGCCTACGGCGGGATGCCACAAAGGAATGGCCGGCTATTGTTATTCACTCCCCCTCTGCGCCGTTGCACGTTTGCGTTAAGCTCTCTCTCCCTCCTCCCCTTGCCACGGAGATGCAACCACACCGCTGGCTCGCTTCGGGAAGGTGCGGCCTATTTGCATGGCATATTTCGGATGAATCCTTTGGCCGAGAAGCCCCGCCTCGGCGGGGCTGAAGCCGGCTGTCACGAGAAGAATCGCGTATCCGATACCACCGACTAAAGCCGGTGGCTAACTGCGGCGCCCGCCGAGGGCGAGACGCCCTCGGGACTGCCGCCCCGCCATGGCGGGGTGCCTTTCTCATCCTTCTCTCTGCGTCTTTGCGTTAAACTCTCTCTCCCTCCTCCCCTTGCCACGGAGACCCAGCCACACGGCTGGCTCGCTTCGAGATTGAAACACGCCTCTCAATGTCTTACTATGTATTCAGGCGGCGGTGAGGGTACAGCATAACGGTTGGTTGTAAGACGATGAAGGCGATTTGGGGCGTTCGTAAATGAAAGGTTTCTGGGAGAGAGTTGCCGATAGGCTCGACAAGATTGATTCCGGCAGCGTACAGGGATACTTCCACGACCTGTGCCGGGAGACATCGCTGCTGTGGTCAATCCTTCAATCGGTCTCCGAAGGGGTCGCTGTTATTGACGCCGAGGGGCGGGTCATGTTTCTCAACGAGGCTGCGAGGGAGATTCTCGGCATCTCCCGGAGAAACCCGCTTTCCAAACCGCTTCTGGGGTACATCGCCGACCCTCGGCTTTTCGAGTTCCTCGACAGGGAACTGCGAGTGCAGAACAGGGTTGTTGAGCGGGAAATCGAGGCCCGCCACCCGAAGCAGATGATTCTCAGGGTCAACATACTGCCGTACAGGCTGGATGAAGGAGAGGCTTGCGGCGCTATTCTTATCCTTCGGGACGTGACCGCAGAGAAGCACCGCCAGGCAGAGTCTTTTCGCTCGGAGAAGCTTGATGCTCTGGTGACGCTGGCGGCGGGTGTGGCTCACGAGATCGGCAACCCTCTGAATTCCCTTGCGATACACTTGCAGCTTATGGAACGAGAGATTCGGCATCTCCCCAAGAAAAGCCGGCGGAAGCTGACCGATATGCTCGAGGTAGCCGGGGCGGAGATTGGACGCCTGGACGAAATTGTGCGGAGATTCCTCGGCGCGATTCGGCCCGGCCAGCTCGACTACAAGGAGGTCAACTTCAACGCCGTCGTCGAGGGCGTTCTCGATTTCATGTACCTTGAGATTTCCGGTCAGGGCATTGCGATTGAGAAACAGTACGATTCGAGAATCCCTCCGGTGATGATGGACGAGTCGCAGATGAAGCAGGCGTTCTTCAACATAATCAAAAACGCGATTCAGGCCATGCCGGGTGGGGGCGTGCTTCGAGTGTCCACAGCTCTGCGAGATTCTCATGTCGAGGTGAAGTTCTCGGACAACGGCGCCGGCATACCGAAGGAGAAGCTCAGCAGAGTCTTCGACCCCTATTACACCACGAAGGAGGGGGGATCGGGTTTGGGATTGATGATCGTGTACAAGATTATCAAAGACCACGCCGGCGCGGTGGAACTATTCAGCAAGGAGGGCGAAGGCACGACCGTGTGCGTTTCGCTTCCGCTCCGTGGGAAAAAGACAAGGCTGCTCAAAAACTCCTCCTCAACTCCCGGGACAAGGAAATGAAGGGTACAATCCTCGTCGTTGACGACGAAAGGAATACAAGGGAAGGTCTGAGGCGCGGGCTCGAACCGCTGGGGTACGAGGTTCGGCTTGCCGCGGACGCCTCGGAAGCTCTCGAGGCTTTGAAGGTCGGCGAGATAGACCTGATGCTGACGGACCTCCGAATGCCGGGAATGGATGGGCTTGAGCTCATGAAGGCTGCGCGGAAAACCAGCCCCGTGACCCAGGTCATCATGTTGACCGCCTATCCCGACCATAAGACAGCGGTCGAGGCGATGAAGCAGGGCGCCTACGATTACCTGGAAAAGCCTTACAACCTGGACGAGGTCGAAAGTCGCATCAGCCGTGCCCTCGCAAGCGCCCGCCTCCGGGCGGAAAACGTCATGCTGAGGGAACGCCTTCAGAAGAAGTACGGTTTTGAGAACATCCTCGGCAATTCTGCGCCTATGAAGCGCGTCTTCGAGACAATTCGGCAGGTCGCCCCGACAAAAGCGACCGTTCTCATCATTGGCGAGAGCGGCACCGGAAAGGAGCTAATCGCCAACGCCATCCACAACATCAGCCCGCGAAAAGATGAGCCTTTCATCGCCGTACACTGCGCCGCCCTTTCAAGGTCTCTGATGGAGAGCGAGCTTTTCGGACACGAAAAAGGCGCCTTCACAGGGGCGGTAGCGAGCAAGCCGGGGAGATTTGAGAGGGCCCACAGAGGAACCCTTTTCCTGGACGAGGTGAGCGAAATTGACCCGGAGATTCAGGTGAAGCTCCTGCGATTCCTCGAGCAGTGGGAGTTCGAGCGAGTCGGCGGCATTAAGACCATCAAGGTTGATGTTCGGCTGCTCACCGCCACCAACCGTGACCTCCGCAAGGAGGTTGACGCCGGGCGATTTAGGGAGGACCTCTACTACCGGCTCAATGTGGTAACCATAAACGTTCCGCCGCTGAGGGAGAGAAAGGAAGACATTCGTATCATGGCCAGAGCCTTTCTGGCGGGGTTTTCTCTGGAAAGCAACCAAAACGTGGTCTCCATCTCCGCAGATGCGCAGGACGCTCTAATGGCTTACGATTGGCCGGGGAATGTCCGCGAATTGAGAAATGCGATCGAAAGCCTCGTTGTTCTCTGCCGGGGGGACACGATAGAGTTGGCTCAACTCCCCGCCAACATCAGGCAGGCACACAAAGAGAAGGAGGTTGTCGTTTCCTCGCAGGGGGGCGCTGAGACATCCGGGCCAAAGATACTTCTTCCCTCGGGCACCTCGCTTCAAGACGCGGAAAAGCTCCTGATTCAGGAGACACTCCGCAACAACGAGAACAACATCTCCAAGGCGGCCCGCATCCTGAACATCAGCCGCAGAACCCTCCACCGGAAGCTCCATGAGTACCATATTGACCTGGCACGGCGGGAGCCCCGCCCCGGGTAGGCGCGCGGCCGGAGGTTGACGAAGGCGTAACCGCGTATCTCACCGAGAACTAAGTACACGCGTTCGCAAGTACGGTAACGTATAGTGCAGGAAAAAGAATCCTTCGACACGATAGCAGGATAGACCGGATTGTTCCACGAATGGGAGCTATCCAGTAAATCGCAACCCCCGTGGGGCACTCTGAAAGACCAGGAAGAACGAGCAATTGGCTGACAAGTTGTCGCCCAGTTCGCACTCCCCCGGCCCGACGGGGTCGAAGGAGATACGGTTATTATGGAACTGAAGTCCGTGAGGCGCCTCGCCAGTGCTCATGAGATACCCCGCGAGACGCGGGGTAGGACTTGTTTTGAACTTCGGAGAACGGAAAGTTGAGGTAAAGCGAAAGGTCAAGGACCTTTCGCAGGGATAAATAGGATTCCAACAATCCCGTCCATCCTGTTATCCCGTCAAAAAAACGCATACGTCACCGAACTTATGAATTAGAGCACCAAGACCTTGGAGGTAGAATGATTAACGTAACCGCGATAAGAAACGGAATGATTATCAAAGTTGGTAACGAGATGTACACCGTCACCGACTTCGCCCACGTCGTCCGGGAAACTCGCCGGGGTTTCATCCAGACCAGTTTGCGAAGTCTGCGAACCGGCAAGGTCACCAAGCAGCGATTCCGCTCCACTGACAGCGTTGAGCTCGTGACTCTTGAGCCGAGGAAAGTCCAGTTTCTTTACAGGGACGGCGAGAATTTTCATTTCATGGACCTGGAGGACTACAACACTATCGCGTTGCCTGGCGAGGTCGTGGGAGACGTTGGCACGTATCTCAAGGAGGCTCTGGAGCTGGACGCCCAGTTTCACGAAGGCAAGGTCGTCTCGCTCGAGCTGCCCAAGCAGGTCAAGTTGACAGTTGTGGAAACAGTCCCCGGCGTGAAAGGGGATTCCGTGAGCAGTAACACTAAACCGGCGACTCTGGAGACGGGATTGACGGTGCAGGTGCCCCTCTTCGTAAAGGTTGGCGACGAGGTGACGATTGACACACGGACGGGCCAGTACCTCGGCCGGGCGTGAAGAGCGCGCGCCGGGCCCCTATCCGTCGAATGCGAAAGAAATCTCTCGGCAAAGACGCAGAGATGATTGCGAATCGGATAGGGAGCACGCTTGGCGACTTGGCGCCCTGGCGAGAGAAATAGCAGGGAGAAGAGTTCTGGCAAAGGCGCAAGGATGGGAACAAAGCGGGGGAAACATCTCGCCAAGGCGCAAAGAGGGAAAGGACATTCCGCGGTGCGTTGCGAGCATGCTCTGCTCGGATTCCCGGGAAAGTCGTGTGCACTCTATCCTTCCCGGAGGACCTTGGAGGGGTTGAGTGATGCGGCGATGTTGGCGGGGATTGTCCCCGCTACGAGGCTGAAGACAAGTCCCACCAGAAAACACCCCGCTGCGAGGGAGACGGAGGGAAGGAAGAAGGTGTCCGGCCTGTAAGGGAGGTCGTGGAGGTATTTCAGTGCGAGGCTGTTGGTGATTGCGATGGCTATGAAGCCGATAAGCAGGCCGTCCAGGGCGCCGAACAGGCCGATGAAGCCCGCCTTCAGGAAATAGATTCCCCGAACGTGTCCCTTTCTCGCCCCGACGGAGCGTAGGATTGCGATGTCCGTAGCCTCCTCGTACACTGACATCGTCAGGATGTTGACGATGCTTGCCGAGGAGATGACAAGGATGATGACGCCGAGGAGAATGACGAGGGCGTTGATGACCGTGGAGGCTGTGTTAATCTTGGAGATTGTCTCGCGGTTCGTGGCGACATCAAATCCCATCTTCTTCAGCTTCGCTTCCATTTCCTCGACCTTGCTGACGGACTTGGCGAAAATCACTGCTTTCTGATAGACCCGTTTCTGCTCCTCGCCGAAGTACATCTTCCTCCAGTAGCCGATGTATTGCGGCGGCACCGTAACGCTCGATATGGGCGCCCGACGCGAGATCCCCACCAGCTTGCATCGGAAGGGACCTATAACCCGCTTGGTGCTGGCAACAGGAGATTCCCCCATAGAGAGATGGAATTCTTGCTTTTTGATCCAGTTTGGATTCACCTTGGGAATCCCCAGTACCTCGGTGAAGTGATGGTTGTACATCTCGACCAGGTGCGTGGAAAGAACGATGGGGACCGGCGGCTCGTCCTTTTTGAAGACGTACTCCTCCGGGTTTTCCAGTCCGTCCTCGACGAGCTTTGCGGGCAGTCCCGATACGCCGCATTCGGTGTCGAATCCGCGTGAGAGAGCACTCAGAAGTTTTCCTTTGAACTCCACTATCATCCTCGCGGGTATGCCGAGCGATTCCGTCCCATAGATTTCCCTTATCCCGGGAACTGACCTGCGTATCTCCTCGATTCTCTTGTCATCAAGCGGTGGGACGTTCGCCTTCGTCACCCTCAGAGCCCCGATATCCACCTCTTGCGGCGTGACGTCCAACTGCGTTTCGGGAATCGTCCCCAGCACTTCCGTGAGAACTTTCTTCTTGACGGCCGCCGTCAGGGAAAGGAGGAAAAGGAGAGATGCAACGCCCACGGTGATGCCCAGCATCGTCAGCAGAAGCCTTCCCTTCCGGGCGAAGAGGTCTTTCACCGATATGAAAAGCAAGTTCTTCCAGACCATTTTTCCTCTCGCGGATTCGCGCTGCCTGCCGCGGAGCGCGGGACTAACTGCTCTGATTCATAAGTCCGGGGATGTATTCTTCTTCTGACAGCATAACAGGATGGACGGGACTTTGCGCCTCTGCCAGAGGCCTCCCCTTTTTCCATTTTCTCTCGCCAAGACGCCAAGGGCGCCAAGGCTTATGATTTACTGCCTAGCTCACATGCGTCGAACGGTCTGCTCTATCCTGTTATCCTGTCTGGAAAGTTCCTTCCACCGAGCACTATATCTCACTCTATTTGCCAACCAGAGCACTAATGGGCGGCCCTCCGCTGTGCTGGGCTGTGCCGAGCGCAGTGCCGGCTGCTTATCATTTCTCCCTGACAACGATTTTGCCGCCATCGAGGCTTATCGTCTTTCTCGCATATTGCAACATGGAAACATCATGAGTGACCATGAGAAGCGTCGTGTCATCGTCGCGGTTGAGGCTGACAAGCAGGTCCATGATCTTCCTGGCGGTTTTTGGGTCGAGATTACCTGTGGGCTCATCCGCAAGGAGAATCTGAGGTTCGTTGACGATGGCTCGGGCGATAGCTACCCTTTGACACTGGCCCTCCGAAAGCTCGGGTGGACGGTAGTGCGCCCGCTCCGCCAACCCCACGCGCTCCAGCGAACGCATAATCCTCTCGTTGGCCGCGAGAACCGGCACGTTGCCGAAAAGCAGGGGAACTTTCACGTTTGCGTAAGCCGTATAGATTTTCTTCAGATTGAATGTCTGAAAAATGTGCCCCACGATGCGGTTGCGGTACTCCGCCAACCTCCTGTCGCTCGCCGAAAGAATATCGCCGAATCCCTCGATGGTTATCTCCCCGGAATCCGCGGTGTCAATCGAACCGAGTATGTTCAATAGGGTGGTCTTGCCCGAGCCCGATTCGCCCAGCACCATTACAAAATCGCCTCTCGCAATGTCGAGGTCAATGTGGTCGAGAACTACAAGCTTCTCTCCGTCCTTTGTAAAGGTCTTGGTCAACGAGCGAATCTTAATCATGAGATCGAATGTCGCGGTTCTCCCGCAAAAAAACTGTGTTTTACGTGCAGGGCACGTACTTAGTACTTCATCGCGAAAGTTCGCGCGAGATCAGAAGGGGCCACATAGCAAAGTGAGCTCCGGTAAATTCCCACGAAGGCCAGCGAATCTACTCCAAGATGGCATCTCACCGCCAGGGAAGGGAATGCGAGAGAAGTGAGACATCGCGCGCCGATTTGTGCCACTAAGTGCTAGGTCCGTTATTCCGTCGCACGCCCCTTCCGCTTAGCGCTCTCTCACGTCTCGATTTCGGCGAAGTTGGGAAAGTACCTATAGACTTTAGCGTATCTCTCCAAATCCGTTTGAGGTATTCCCTTTCCGTCCAATGTCCTGTACTCGCGTGTGGGGAGTTGAGCATCCAGGTGCTGAAGCTCCCTGTATGTCAGCTTTGGCACCTCGATCTTATGCGGATCGTCTTCTGACTTTATAAAGGCCAAGTCGCCAAAGCGGCATGCATCAACCTTGCCGGCCTGGCCTTCGTCATAAAGAACTCCGCCAACCGTCAGCATCTTAGCGGTATCTTGATAATGGAAATGAAACAACTGTTTGTATCGAAATCTACTACCGGATGCCCTTCCACCGCTTCTGGAGTTAAGTTCGTCCAGGATATGATTGTTAATAACTCGTCTCGCAACAAGGGCGGTACCCCAGTGCATCAGATCTTTGCTCCCTGTGCCGGAAGGAACCCTCTCCTCGCCAATATGTTGTGAAAACTCCTCTAACACGTTCTTGATTGATGCCGGTCGAGCATCGACGGTGACAACAAGCACACTTCCCGAGAGCGCGTTTGCACAGAACCACGATATGTCTGTAAGCACGCCTTTGTCTAACTGATAATCGTAATCCAGCCAGACAATAGTCCTCACATCCCATGGCAATGTCGGAAGTATCTCGTTCGAGTCCCCGAAGCGGAGTTCTATGCACCCAAAAGGTCGGTTGAACCGGAAACGTTCCTGCTTCTCCAGGTCTCTTTCTATGCTGATCATGTTGCTGATGCCGAATTCCTTATGAAGTAAGACAAAGTCTCTGAAGTAGATCGATCCGAAGCCAATGTATCTGTATGACCTGACAGTGCCAAACTCCGAAAGACGATGAAACGCTTCGCACAGCATCCTGCGTTCGATCTGCTTTGCTGGGCGAAGGTTATAATTTATCTGTTCGTAACTGGCAGGCATTAGTCCTCACACTCCATTTTATAGTAGTAATCGAAAGTACCCTCTCCCACTTCCTTAAGCGTTGAAACTCTCAGTGCCGTTCTTACCTTCTCGATTCGCTCTGAAGGCTTACTGTATTGAATTCTCCGCTCTCGCTTAGTCCCCAGTGTGGGGGGTTGGTCGGCCTGCAGGGCAGTGAACGTGTCAGAAGTCTGGACATCCTGGAGTTTACCGCTTTGGGCTTCTTCGATTCCATCCGTCAAAGGCGTCGATTGCACTTCTGGGCTTTTTTCAGCGTCCAACCTGTTCAAGAAATCGATGACAGGACGCATCATAGTGATCATCTTCTGTCGTACGGAGCGAAATAGGCGAGCGTCCACATCGACGCCCGTTTTGGTTGTATTCCAGGGAAGGCGTTCAGCGTCGTCGCAGTCGAAAAAGACGTAACCCCGGAACCGTGCAAACTGGTTGTGGTACTTGGGGATAGTCGTCTCCTCTCCCGCTCCCCAACCGGTTGTCATCGTTTGGTCGGCTTCAAGGATAGATCGCCCGTTACAATAAACATACCACCCAGCAGCGGATGGTCTTGACTCGGAGACACCCGCGTAAATCTTAACCTTAACCATAGGACGGCCGGCTTCCTCAAATTCCATTTCTTGAAAGGCGGGCCGCAACCCATCTGAATGCAATAGCTGAGCCACGCGAAATTCCAACGGGACTCCGTTCAATGTGATCTGAAGTTTACTCGTCAACGATTCTTCATGCGCGGCTTCTAATTCTGCTCTCAAGCGGTTCTGGAAATTCTCGAGATCAAATTCTTCTGCAATGCTCTCATGGAGGGAGGCAACGGTTATCGTTGTGCCTCGATTGACTTCTGGTGTAATCTCGGGCAAAGGATCTTCCAGGATTTTGAATTTGAATTCCCATTTTTTGTCCTCTTTCTTCCACTCTTCTACATCTACCTCTACCAAAAAATGCGAAGTGTCAGTCTTGGATTCGACGGTGAATTCCTTTCCAAGCTTGAACAAAGCTCGTTTCATGCCGACGCCAAACTGGCCCACAGAATGCAGCGTCGGAGGCATATCCTTCGGACGCCCAAATCGGAAGGCGTAGCTCCGAGCGATCTCAACAGGAATTCCCCCACAATTATCGGAAATCTTGAATTGGTCTTTGGCCGCTTCGATTCGAACCCAGAGGCCCGAATAGTCCTGGCTTTCGCGGAGACGTCGCGCACCGTCCAAGCAATTGTCAACAAGGTCGATAATGGCTCGAATCAATCCGATGTCTCTGACGAGCATGGAGATGAAGAAATCTTTTGTGGGACTGGCGTCGACCCTATTTTCGTCTTTATTAGTGATCTTCTCCATGCCAAATATCCTTATGATAGTGTTCTCACAATACTTCTTGCGATTGCCCTGGCAAGAAGCGGAGGTACAGAATTCCCCACCTGCCGAAATCCATGCCACTTTGTCGGGTGAAAAGAAAACCAGTCTGGGAATGAATGTAGACGCGCCGCTTCTCGGACTGTGATACATCGAGGGTAGATAGGATGTATCGGCCGGGGTGCAGTAAAAGAGCCATGTGATCTGCCGGTGCCGGCACGTAGTGTGGGTGCCAATCCATTCTGGGTTAGACGATAAAACCGGCTGATTGGCTCATGCGTTCCAGGCCCGGTATGCGCAAAACGGCGAACGGTATCTGGCGAATGAACGGTACGCAAGCACCCCGTGAGACCGTCGGGATTCCGCTTTCTTTTTCGGGACGCATCTTCGGGGTCGGGTCTGTCGCCGCGCAGAACACTGGCATAATCACTTGGGGACCCGAGCGGACCGCGGAAAACGTCGGTTGTCAATAGCTGCCCAAAATCATCCACGTTCGGTAAATCGCCTATCGCGTCCCAAACGCACGGACGAACAACCCTCCCATCGGGATTGCTGAATGAAAGCGGCAGTGGATACTCAAGGGCTGGCAGTCCCTTTTGATATCCCAAAATGAAGACGCGCCTTCGCCGTTGCGGGACCCCAAAGTCGCTTGCGTCCAAAGATATGATAGTCTCAACCACGCCGTATCCTGCTCTTTTCACTCGTCGAACAAAAGATCGGAGAACATCGGCCACTTCTCCCCGGAGGAGGCCTTCTACATTCTCCGCCACAAAATAGAGCGGTTTCAGTTCACGCACCAGCCGCGCGAAATGATAGATCAATGCATTTCGAGAGTCGTCGGCCCGTCGTCTGCCAATAAGCGAAAAGCCTTGACATGGCGGACCCCCAAATAGGACGTGGATGTCCCTCCCGTCCAGTCTTGCTTTCGAAAGGATTTGCCGGCCGGTGATTCTGGATATATCGGCACAAACTGTGGAGCAGCCAGGGAAGTTCCGTGAATACGTCTCCAAATGTATAGGATCTGAGTCCACACCCACGGCAATATCGAATCCCGCTTGCTCAAAGCCAAGCGACATTCCGCCCGCTCCGCAAAAGATGTCTATTGCGATAGGACGTTTCCTCTTCACCGAGATACGCTCCGATACTCGCAATATCTGCTTATGCAACACTGACCACAACGCGGCTGGTTCGGCCGACAAATTGATCTGCCGTGCACGATACAATCGACGTGAAAAGCGTAACGACGTTTGGGAGGAATCAAGGCTTCTAACTCATTATGGCATTGGTCGGCTCGCTTTCTTGCGGTCCAACCAAGCCTTGTTGCTATCCTGTGGACGTGGGCGTCTACAGGCAAAACGTCCCCATTGAGGGTGAACATCATCACGCACTTCGCGACCTTTTCCGACACTCCAGGTAAGGACACCAAGTACTGTTCGATTTCACGCTCCGATCTTCGTTTTAGGGCATCGAGGCTGCACGATCCAAAGTCGTTCTTGATTTTCCTCATTGCCGCGCGGATCTGTTTGGACTTGACTTTGGAAAGGCCTGCGGGCTCCAGAACCGAACGCAGCACCGAATGATGTGAACTGAGGACGTCCGCCCAGCTTGGGAATGTGTCTCTTACATTCCGATAAGTGGATATGGCCATTTCCGTCGAGGTCTTGTTAGAGATTATTATGTAGACCAAATCTTCCAACGGCTTTCTTGGATTTCCTAGACGCGGCTTTCCGTAGTTCTTTGCGAACGTTTCGCAGACCCGGCGCACGACCTGGGCGCGCACCCTCGCCGGTTGGCCGAGTATGGTTCCCGTGTGCTTCTGATACCTAGCCCGAATCTGGCCCGCCTGCACCAACCAATCGCTCCCACATTGTATACAAAGTATTAGCCGTCGTTTTCAAGAGCTAGTACTTGATTGCCAAAGTTCGCGTAACATCACAACCGGCCACGTACGAAAGTGAGCCCGGCTAAATCGCCACGAAAGGGAGCAAATCTACTCTAAGATGCCATCTCACCGCCAAGGAAGGTAATCCGAAGGGAGTGACACATCGTACGCCGATTTCTGCCACTAAGTACCACGCTCGGTCCTACACCCCGTTTCCGGGCACTCCGCCGCGGGCGAGGACTCTTCGGCTGAAGCTTCCCCGGAACGCTGCCGGGGTATCACACCTTGCATCGGCGAGAAATGGGACTCCATTCCTTTTCCGAAAGCCACCAACCTGATAATAAGATTATAGCCCGGTATCACAACTTTCACCGGATAGAGAGGTATCTTGTTCGAGAAAAATATCCTGATGAACTTCTTGTTGTAAACAGCATGATAGGACTTGCACGAAAAAACACCCGCAGGGACGACCACCCTCTGTGTCTTCGGCTCTTCCCAGAATCTCGCCGTGAGGATGGCGTAGAAGTCCTCGTTCAGGCCGGACTCTTTGCCTTCTATCTTGATTTCGCGGATTCCTCCCCTCGGCATCCTTTTTCTGGCCAGGACCGGCAACCCTTTCTTCAAGTCCACCACAATCTGCATCCAGCTCGTGATGTAGCCTTGCTCTTTTACCATCTCCTCGAGGGTCATGGTCTCCTCGTCCTTCGCTGCCACGAGCAAAAGATGCTCCGAGGTCCTGCTGTATCTCAGCTTCACCCATTCGCCTACGGACACATTCTTGAACCTGTCAATAAGCTCCCACGAGCCCCGCGATGTCGCCCCCAGGGCTACAACGAGCAGCAGAGGTAGAAACAGCAGCCTTTTTCTGCGTATTGCGTGCACTTTCGCTCTCCCCATTTTTGAAACCATGATTTGGGTCTATCGCGGAAACTACTTCCAATCTGGTCCGAGCAGGCGCTGCCTATTTCGCAAAGTCCCGAGGTACGCCCCGCCGTTCATTTTACACAAACGTATTCTCTGACCTTCTCAAGAGTCACGGGGCCAATTCTCTTGACCTCCAGCAAATCATCAACTTTCTCGAACTTTCGCGTCTTCCGAAACTCAACGATCCTCGCGGCAATCACCGGGCCTATCCCCGGGAGAAATTCGAGCTCCTCCTGGGTGGCTGTGTTGACATTGATTGCGCCGGCGCCTTTGGCGGGCCCGGGCTGTCCTTTTCTCCCGGACACGCTTCCTTTTCCGGGGACGACGATGCGCTCGCCGTCCACAAGGGTAGCCGCCAGGTTGAGCGATTCCAGGTCGCCGTTCTCCGTGGCACGAGCCAGCTCAATAGCGTCCCTTATCCTCGAGCCGGCGCCCAGCTCGAACACTCCCTTTGTCTGAACCTCTCCGGAGACGTGCACCAGGATTTTTCCCTGAGGGTTTCTCCCTTTTCTTTGGACAACCATTTCACGGGAGTTGTTCAAAGGAATTTCTACGGCTTTCCCTTTGTCTCCCCTGAGGAGGCAAACTGCCGACGCCGCAGCCCCCAGCAGCGCGACAGCAATCAGGGCCGTCAACTCCTCACCTCTGGTAAGGTCGAACATTCTCCGATTGCCCCCTTTCTCCTCGCAGCCTAAGTGCTCTGATTGACAAGCTCGGGAACGTATTCTTTTTTCGACAAGATAACAGGATAGACTGGATGTCGTGAATCCTGTTCATCCTCTCAAAGAAGCTCCCTTCGCCGAGCACCTTACGCCACCGTATTTGCGAACCTATTTGCTAAGCCCGCTGGCTCACCTGACAACCAGGTTTACGAGCTTCTTCGCGACGACAATGGTCCTGAGGATTTTCTTGCCTGAAACCCACTGCCGTATTCTCTCGTCGTTCAGGGCTGCTTCCCTTATCTCCTCCTCGCTCGCCGAGGCGGAAACCACAATGCGACTTCTCACTTTGCCATTTATCTGGATGACGACCTCGATTTGCTCAGCTTTCAGGAGGGACTCTTCGTAGGTAATCCACGGCACCGCGAAGATGCTCTCCGTGTTACCCAACCTGTGCCACAGCTCCTCCGAGATGTGGGGCACGAAGGGCGAAATAAGACGGATAACCGCCGCCAATGCCTCCGCCAGAACAGCTTTTCCGGCGCCCTCTTCGCCGAAGAGCTTCTCCTCCCACAGGTAGATCAAGTTTACAAGCTCCATGACCGCTGCGATGGCTGTGTTGAAGCGGAAGCCGCCCTCAATCTCTTCCGTTACCTTCTTAATAGTTTTATGGCACGCCCGTCTCAACTCTTTTGCCTCGGCGGACAGCCCTTCCGCAGCAGAGAGTTCCGCCGGCTTGAATTCTCGCAGGATGTCAAGATGTTTCGTTGTCATGCGCCACACACGCTTCAGGAACCGGTACGCTCCTTCAACGCCGGCATCGCTCCACTCGGCGTCCTTCTCCGGGGGACCGATGAAAAGAGTGTAGAGCCGGACCGTGTCGGCGCCGTACTTCTCTATGAGAGCATCGGGGCTGACAACGTTGCCCTTCGACTTCGACATCTTCTCCAGCTTCCCTGACAGAGGGCTGACCCTGCATATCATTCCCTGAGTGAACAAGCTTCCGAAGGGCTCATCGAAAGAGATTTCGCCGAGGCTGTGGAGCACCTTCGTGATGAACCTGGCATAGAGCAGATGAAGAATCGCGTGCTCCACACCGCCAATGTACTGGTCAACCGGCAGCCACTTGTCCACGAACTCCCGAGCAAAGGGCCTGTCCTCTGCCTTTGGGGAAAGAAAACGGAGGAAATACCAACTGGAGCAAACGAAGGTGTCGAGCGTGTCCGTCTCACGTTTTGCCGGTTTGGAGCATCGGGGACAACGGGTGTTGACGAACTCCTCACAGCGGGCAAGGGGGGACTCCCCCGTCGGCCGGAACTCGACGTTTTCCGGGAGAAGCACCGGCAGCTCCTCCTCGGGAACCGCAACGGCGCCGCAGTCCTCACAGTACACTATCGGAATCGGCGCGCCCCAATACCTCTGGCGGGAAACCAGCCAATCGTGAAAGCGGTAGTTCACTGCGCGCCTTCCCTTGCCCATCCCCTCGAGGTAATCGGCGATTCTCTCCATCCCCTCCCTGTTCGGCATCCCATCGAACCGGCCGGAGTTGACCTGCACTCCATCCCCCACGTAAGCCTCGGTGATATTATCCGAATCGAGAGAAGCCTCCGGGTCACCTATGACAACTCGTATGGGGAGGTTGTATTTTTTGGCGAAATCGAAATCTCTTTGGTCGTGGGCGGGCACGGCCATAATGGCGCCCGTGCCGTATTCCATGAGAACGTAATTTGCCACCCAGATCGGGATGTGCTCGTCATTGACGGGGTTGATGGCGTACCTTCCCGTGAAGACGCCCACTTTTTCGGTCTCCTCCGCCGACCTGGAAAACCGACTTTCTCTTCTCACGGTCTCGGCGAAGTTGCTTACCGCTTCCTCCTTATCGGTCTGTCGGACCAGCTTCTCGACTATCGGGTGTTCCGGCGCCACGACGACATACGTCGCGCCGAAAAGAGTGTCCACTCGCGTGGTGAAACATCTCAGGAGATCCCCCGTTTCTTGGACGACAAAATCTATCTCGCAACCGGTGCTCTTGCCGATCCAGTTCCTCTGCATGATCAGCACACGTTCCGGCCAGTTGTCGAGCGCTTCCGCATCGAGGAGGAGCTTTTCGGCGAAGTCGGTTATCTTGAAGAACCACTGCGCCAACTCCTTGTCGGTGACGGGCGTGGAGCACCTCTCGCACTTCCCCTCGATGACCTGCTCGTTGGCGAGAACGGTCCGGCATTGCGGACACCAGTTGACCGCCGCCTTTTTCCGATAGGCAAGTCCGTTGTCAAAAAGTTTTAGGAAAAGCCATTGCGTCCAACGATAGTAATCGGGCTGGCAGGTGGTGATTTCCCTGTCCCAATCGTAAACCGCCCCCCAGGCATGAAGCTGCTGCTTGATTTTCGCGATGTTCCGAAAGGTGCTCACCCTGGGATGGATGTTGTTCTTGATGGCTGCGTTCTCGGCGGGCAACCCGAAGGCATCCCACCCCATCGGGTTGAGAACGTTAAATCCCTTCGCGACCTTGTATCTAACGAGAACATCGCCGATGATATAGTTTTTCATGTGCCCGACGTGAAGAGCCGCCGAAGGATACGGATACATCATCAGGCAATAGAACTTCTGCCTCGGGCTTGTCTCGTCCATCTTGAACAGCCCGCTTTTCTGCCAGAAATCCTGCCATTTGCCTTCAAATTGTTCCGGCTTGTACTGTGCGCTCATGTTCGGGTGCCCGTCCTGTGATGAAACTAAAACCGACCGAAGCCGCACAGACCTCAAGCCTTTCGCGCACAAGGACCAATGAGGCTGGGGGCGGAAATCAGTCGGCCTTATCCTTTAACAGCTCTTTTTCGCCGAAAACCTCCGCGCCAAAGATGTATATCTCGGCGTCTTTCTCCCAGGCGTCCTCCGGCAGCCCCGCCTTCCAGCAGGTTTGCTGGAGAAACGTTTTCCGGTCCCACCCATACTCCGTCGCCACTTGCGGAAGAAGAAGCCCCGAGCTAAAACGCTTCTTTATGTAAAGCCCGTGCTTTCCGACGATTATCTCGTCAACATTTTCGATAGCGGTCAGCTTTGTCAATACGGAGAGCTCGATGTCAATCTCTCGGAATTCATCCGCTGTCAGGCTCGGAAAACGCGGGTCGCCGAATGCGGATTCGAGGGCCAAGTCTGCTATCCCTTCGTAAAGGGGGCCGCGGCCCTCGATATTCCCGATGCAACCGCGCAATCTACCCTTCTTGCGAAGCGTCACGAACACCCCTTTCTCCTCCCGCATAGCGGGCGTGATAGGCGGGGACTCCTCGCTCGTTGCCAATCCAAGACGGCGGGCAATAGAGTCCCTGGCTATCCGAAGCATGGTTCTCTTTTCCGCCTCGCTGAACATCGCGCAGCACCTACATTTTGCTGTTATTCAATGAGATTATACCTTCCCACCCGCCCGTTGCAACAAAAATGTGTCGCTCTCAGTAGTCCCTCAGTCTCGGGTGGATACCCTGCCGAGCCGGAGGAGGCAAGAAGGGAACAGCAGATTAACGCAAAGGCGCAAAGGCGCAGAGAATAAGGTAAGAAGGACACCCCGCCATGGCGGGGCTGGCGTTCCATCGTCGGCTGACGCTTGATTGCCAGGTGCAGCTCAGTGTTGTCGTCTATGTAACGCTGGCGTCTCGCCGGCAGTCCTGATGGCGTCTCGCCCTCGGTAGTCCCTCAGTCTTGGGTGGATACCCCGCCTTCGGGGGCGAGGGAAAAACGGAAGAGAAGGGTAACCCCGCGAGACGCGGGGCAGAGTCGCAGAGAGAAAAATGGGAGCACTCCCTCGTCGCCTGCCGTGGCACGGGCATCTTGCCCATGATTCCCACGGCTCACGCCTCCGGCGTGATGCCACGTGGGGGGACCGCTGTTGCTTTTGCCCTGGAGGGCATTCCCTCGAAGAGGAGGATGTCAGCTTTCACAGGGTCGTCGCCACTCGCAATTTGTCTTTGAAGACGCCCACCACTATGCCGCCGTCGCGGTCAGTGCGGAAAAGCCGGACGCCCAGTTGATAGTATCTGTCCAGCACTTTCGGGGAGGGATGACCGTAGATGTTGTTTTGGCCGCATGAGATGATTCCGACCTTCGGCGCCGCATGCCTGATAAACTCCTCTGAGCTCGACGAGTTCGAGCCATGGTGCGGCACTTTCAGAACGTCACCCCTAAGGGAAACCGCCCCCCGGAGGATCAGCCCCTCCGCTCTCTTCCCGATATCTCCGCACAGCAGAGCGGACGATCCACGAAACCCCAGTTTCAACACGACCGATAGGTCGTTCTCCAAAACATGGGGGGACTCCGTGTCCGAGGAGGGATTCAGGATTGTTCCCTCCACCGGAGGCGAAACGCAAAGCCTGTCTCCAGCCTGCACTGTCTCCAGGCGGCGGATGCCTTTACTCTCTCTTATCGCGCGCAGGAGATTCCGGACCGTGGATGTATCCGGCGGAGCGGGCCCCTCGCGAGCCACAACGGTCCGCGTTCTCACCTCGTCGAGAACGCTTTCAAGCCCGTTCACGTGGTCGGCGTCGTAATGGGTTATGAGTACCGCGTCCAGCCTGTTCACGCCCGACCACCGAAGGAACGGGACGATTACGTACCGGCCCACTTCGTCCCGATTCGTCGAGCCGCCATCCACCAGCATCTTTCGCCCGTCAGGAAAGTCAATGAAGATACAATCGCCCTGCCCCACGTCGAGAAAAGTGATTTCCATCGAATCCGGATGCCGACGCGCCAGCTCCCCTCCCAGAAACAACCCCGCCGCCACCAGAGCTATCAGGATTTTTGGAACGGCCAGCCTCCGCAAAGACTGACTGAAACCCACGAGGAGAAGAAGCGAGTAAAACGCAAAGCCAAAGAGAAGGGCAGGGGGATGTACGTTGAAGGAGACCACCCTCGCCGCCGGGAATGATGTAACGACGGTTTGAAGCAAGCGAATCAGCTCGCCGTTCATCGAGTTGATGAACGCGGCCGCTCCATGCGCCACAAGGCCGACAAACCCCGCCAGAAATCCGAGCGGCACGATGAAGCCCACCAGCGGGATCACCACCATGTTGCACAGCGGCGAAACAAAGCAGATGCGGTGGAAGTAGTGCAGACCGAGCGGCGCCAAGCCCAAAAAAGCGGCGAGGGAAACCGAAAAAAGCCTCAACGGATATTCGACGAGATGGTAAATCCGTCGCCTGAACCCGGAAATGGTGAGAAAGCCAGGGTCGGGGCGAAGGCGGAAAAGCGATACAAACCAGTAGAAAATCTTATCGCTCAGAAGCAGAATTGAAAGAACCACCATGAAAGAAAGCTGGAATCCGGCAGTGAACAGCTCGCCGGGACGAATGAAAAGGATGACAACCGCCGCGAACGCGAGGCTGTTGACTGAATCAGAGCGCCTTCCCAGAAGAGGCGCAATCAGAAAAGCCGTGCACATTATAGACGCCCGAAAAACCGGCGGGCGCATCCCCGTCAGCATCGCGTATCCGAACAACACGACAATAGTCGCAAGCGAAGAAATGTTTCGCGGAACGAAGAGCAAACGACACAGAAAGAAGTACATCGCGCCCGCGATGATTCCAACGTGAAGCCCGGAAATCGCCAGAATGTGCATCGTGTTGGTTCTGCGGAGCGCTTCCTTGAATTCCTCTCCCACTCCCCTCCTTTCACCGAGGATGATTGCGAGCAGAAACGATTTCTCTTCATCGCCCAATCCGCTTTCCGAAAACGAACGGCGAATCTTCTTTTTCAGCGAATAGAGAAACCGGTAAATGGGACTGCCAGACGCCTTCCCGTGCCTGCGAACCGCACTCGCCCGCATGCAGACGTAAACGCCCTTCTCAGCGAGGTACTTTCGCGAATCGAAACCGCCCGGGTTCCTGCGGGAGTCGGGGAGAAACGCCTTCCCTGTCAGTTCCACCCTATCCCCGTATTGCAGTTGACCAGCGTCACCCGCCGCCGTGTAAACGAGAACTTTCCCGCGGACAGCTCGCCAGCCGCTTGTTTCGCTCTGCGGGTCGCTCGCCTGAGTTGCCTCCAGGTCGAAACTGAACCGCTTCTTGCTCGTTCTCCCCGGCCAGGCGTGCCGCTTGAGGCCGACTGGCTCGCTCGTCACCCTCCCTCGGAGGCGATACATTCTGCCCGCCCCCAGCTCGAAGTGCACGTGCCGGGGAGGCAAAACGCCGCATTTTACCCCCAACAAGATGCCGATCCAGAACACCACGAGCATGCTCGCGGGTGTCGAGAAGGTCGAATGCGCGACAAGCAATAACAAAGCCGCCGAGAGGCATGCCGCCAGTGGGACAAAAAGCCCTATCGTCAGCCGCTGCGGAAGGAGGAGGTGCCCGATGACAATGCCCGGGATGAGGAACGTCGCAATCAGGAGGCACGGCCTTTTTAATAGGATAGGAGGCTTGCCGGCAGAAGCCTCGGAGGATTCAGACGTTGCAGCCGTCGTCATGAGCTCCCGGAGTTTGCTTTAATCTGGTATCTTATGATGCAATTTCCCGAAAGTCCACCAATACGCGCAAAGGAGCAGCACGATCCCAAGGATGATGTACAGGATGGTCCTTTGCCGCTTCTGTTTAATCGCCTCGTATGCGTCGGGCTTGGCGGATTCCTCGAACGGGTTTGCGACGTGCGAGCCGGATTCAGGCTCCGGAGCGACCTCCGAGGGCACAGTTTCCTCTTTCGGAACAGCGGTTTCCGGCGGCAGCACAACCGCCAGCGCCAGGCGGCCGTCGGCGCCGAGCGTATGAAAAAAAATCACCGCCGTCACGAATGCCAAAAACTTCTGCAACAGAAATCGCCTCATTTTTTCAGAACGAACCATTATCCGGTTTGCTAAAAGCGGGCATTTCACCGGCCGAGTATTCCCCGTAGAATCCATATCACGCCCGCGTCCTGAAAGCAAGGTTATTGTGAACCAGGAGGTAATCCCTCAGTTACCGGCGGATACTGAGTTGCGGGCCAGAAAAGAGGAAGGAGAGAATAACGCAAAGGCGCAGAGTCGCAGAGAGGAGAACGAGAAGGACCCGGTCGTCACGTGCCGTGGCATGGGCATCTTGCCCATGATCACCACGGGCGACCACGGGCGGGACGCCCGTGGCACATGGGGGACGGCCCTTCTTTTCGCCCTGAAGGGCACAGGTCCACCTCGCGTCCCGCGTTCCGCGGGATGTTGATGCTTTCGCGTAGCTCTCGCCACAAAGTCCCGCTGTCTCCCACGTAACTGCGGCATTACAAGTGAAGGTAATGCCTCACTTACCGGCGGCTGAGGTTCCGATCTCGTAGGATGCAGAGTAGCCCTTGTGCCGGTGGCATCCTGCCCCCGCCGAGGGCGAGACGCCCTCGGGACTGCCGGCGAGACGCCGGCGTTACATAGACGGCAACACTGTGCTGCACCTGGCAATCAAGCGCGAGACACCCAGGGAACGACAGCCCCGCCATGGCGGGGTGTCCTTCTCACCTTATTCTCTGCGCCTTTGCGTTAATCTGCTGTTCCCTTCTTGCCTCCTCCGCCTCGGCCGGCTATCCGCCCGAGACTGAGGCCATACAAAAATCGCAAAATGACCCTTCACCCGTAACTGAGGCATGACGGCAACTATGCGATTCTCGTTGTTCTGATTCCTCTTTTCCGATTTCCTTGGGTGTGGCCGGGTCTCCGTGGCACGGATGTCAGCTCCCTTGTCCTTGGAAGGAACCCCACATTCGGGAGCGACCTATCACGCCCCTTCAGGGCTTTTATATTTCATCACGTGCTATTCTCCCAGGGCGCTGCCCTGGGCTGGAATATTGCGTCCTTTCAGGGCTGAAGCTTGCCTTCGCGTCGCCCTCGAGAAAAACTGGCCGTTCTCCGATACCTCGCCGTTCCAGAGCTTGGCGCCGATTTCCGGTCTCCCTGCAAGGGCACACTTAATAAAGCTCACGGCAACGCCCTGAGAAAAGGCCCCGGTTCAAGAATGATGAGCCGTGAAAGGGCGAGATATGTGCGTCGCGACCCCAAAGATTCCTTGAGGTCAATTCGAATAGCCCCGCGTTTTCTCCTTTTCCCAAAGGGGGCGTGGAAGCCCGGTCGAGCTTCCCGCACGGGCTGGGTCCAAGGACAATTCCGCCACTGAAATGCAGCCAGACCCAGCCGCACATGTGTGCCTACGTTTGAGTGGTTGATCCCGGATGCCCGTCAGACACGGGCTTCAGCCCGTGGGGCTCATCGGGTGGCCCCTTTCTGCCTCAGCAGGCTTCAGCCTGCCTTCTCCATCAGAGGATTCATCCATAACACCGCTCACACGTAGCCGCACCGCAAAAAACTCCTTGACATGGCTCCCGCCGCGTATAAAAGGTATGGAAGTTTAACCTCTTATTCTGCCGCGGCCTCTATTGAGGGGGGGGATGCTGCTTCAGGGGTTACGGCTGTGGTTAACCATCCCAGAACACTTCCAAGCCAGGATTTCCCACGAAAATTGGCTTTCGTGTGGCACCGAGAGCCGCCATGTCGTAGGAGTTTTAGACAGGATTTACAGGATGAACAGGATGGTCTCCATATAATCTTGTACATCCTGTTATCCCGTCCAAAAAATCCCTCACAGCCTTGACTGGATGCTCCGGCTCCTTCTATTTACTCCCCCTCTTTCTCCCCACTCCGCCCTTGACAACTGACAACAAGTACGGTATAATCGCCTCAAAAATGAGAGCAAATCCCATACGCAAGCGGGCGCTGGAATTGCACTTGAATCGAAGACCCATTCCAGTATGCCCTCTCGTCGAGAAACTACTGGAAAATACTGGAATTTCAGCCCGTTTTCGGGGTTAAAGGGAGGATTGGAAGCCCCTCTTGTTGAACCGGTTACATCGAAAAAATGGGCACAAAACGCCATGAAAACGCATCAAAACGCGCCCGAACGAGCCCAACTCCCGCTGCGCCTCTGCGGCTCTCTGTTCTATATTCCCATCTTTTTCAAGCCCGAGCAGTCGCCATTCCGCCGCCAAGGACTCCAGGCTATCCCCACGCGCGAAGAATGAAAGAAAAACGCCTGACATGCCATCGGAACGCTCCCAGACCCAGACGTTCGCCGGTATTGAAGGCCGGGGCGAGTCGTGCTATTCTGCTCACTCGACGCGACGAGGTCTGCCGTGGAGCGTCGCCGAAAGCAAGCGCTTCACATCGCTCCCAAAAAACACGACGACCTTCCTCGTCACGGGCAAAAGCATGCGGAGGCAATTACGTTGCCACCGCAACAAGAACACTTGCACATGGAGGACTATGACATGAGTAAGTTAATCTCGCGAAGGGACTTTCTGGAGAAGTCGGGATGGGCGGTCGCCGCCGGGCTTGCAGCGGGGGCCGTCCCGAAGCTGGACAAAGCTTCTGCGTATGCTCAAGAAGCGCCCCTCTCAGCGCGCCGCTCGGCGCCGAGCGACAAGGTGCTCATGGGATTCATCGGCACGGGTGGTCGCGGCAGGTATCTGATGACCGTTTTCAAGAGCCATCCCGACGTGGAGATCGCGGCAGTGAGCGACCTCAACTCGCGGCACCTCCGGGCGGCAATCGGCATCTCGGGAGGAAAGGCGAAAGGGTACCACGACTATCGCAAGCTCCTGGAGCGAAAGGACATTGACGCGGTCGTCGTGGCGACGAACGGGCACTGGCACGCTCTTCCGGCGATCCACGCCTGTCAGGCGGGAAAGGACATATACGTCGAGAAGCCCCTCGCGCTGACCATTCAGGAAGGACGCGCCGTCGTGAAAGCTGCCCGGAAGTACAATCGCATCGCCTGCATCGGGACTCAGCAGCGAAGCTCCCCCCACTACCAGAAAGCCGTCGAGATCATCAAGTCGGGCCTTCTGGGGAAAATAGGGCTCGTCGAGGTCTGGGACGTGGAGCAGCAGTTGCCCGGTTTTGGCAATCCTCCGGATAGCGATCCGCCGAAGGAGCTGGACTGGGATTTTTGGGTCGGTCCATCGCCGAAAGTCCCCTACAATCCCAACCGCTACGCCCATCATTACTGGTTCTGGGATTACGGCGGGGGATGGCAATGCGACTGGGCGGTTCATCACTACGACATCGTGCATTGGGCGATGGGGCGAGACAAACCCGTCGCCGCCCAAGCCTCCGGCGGGAAGCTGATGATTGACGATAACCGCGAACTGCCCGATACCTTCAGCGGGACCGTCGAGTATCCGGGTTACATCATGTCCTACAGGTCCACCGTGGCTAACACCTACATTTACGAGAACCGCTGGAACGCCAAGATATTCCACGGGACAAACGGCTCAATGATCCTCAACCGCGCCGGCTACGCCATCATCAGCGAGACCATAGGAGAGAAGAAGGTTATCGAAGAGACGCGAGTGGGAGGAATCAACGGCGACGGACGACACCAGCCAGCCTTCGTCGAAGCTGTCAAGTCCCGCAAGGAGCCGCCGAACGACATCGAGAATGGGCACTACTCGAGCGTGCCGGGGCATCTGCTCAACATCGCCTACAGGGTCGGACGAAAAATCAGGTGGGACGCCGAGAGGGAAATAATCCCCGGAGACCCTGACGCCAACCGGATGGTCGGCCGGAAGTATCGCGCACCGTGGCGGCTACCAACCTGACAGTGCGCATCCCAAAGCGCAAAACCGCGGCGACGAGAGCCTTTGCCGGGCTTCTTCTCGACATGAGCGCGACCAGGACGCCTTGAGAGGTTATCCACTCATCGCGCCTTCGCCTCCGGCTCGATGAGAACGGTGGTTGTGCGGAAGGGGGAAATGGGGATGGGCAAAGATGTCTCCTCGATTCCGAGCGGTCTTCGCCGGTCGCCCGGAGGATCGAGCAGCCACGCCGAGCGCACGGGCAAACCGACGGGCTTTGCCCGAAGGTTATGCGGGCCAAGTCCCGAATTCTCCTGGAGCCTGAGCTGCCAGAAAACCGCGCCTTGCCAGAACACAAGGCTCGCGGAGGAAAGCTCGATGTCAGGTTTATCGAACTCGAGAAAACTTCTTGTCGCGGCCTCCCCCAGCCTGCCTTTCTGCCTGCCCCACGGCGAGCGGAATGCCGCAAAGAGAGGGACCGTCGCCTCGAGAGCGTTTCGCCGGAGGAATCCTTTGCCGTCGGGCGGGCCGGAGGAGTCGCCCGGCTTCGAGGCGGCGCCGAAATCGAGGTAATACGAGAACGAAATCTTCGTTCCCAGACCCGGCTCGACCTCATCGTACCGGGTTCGGCCGGTGTCCTTGTTTTGCCCCCACAGCTCCCGGTCGAAAAGATAGGAGTAAATTCGTGCGGACGTCGGCTTATCGAGGGAGTGCAAGCCGATTTTGCCCAAACTGAGGATCGGAGCTTCGACGGGGATGAAACGGACTTGAGCTTTATCGTCGTGAAGAAGGGCGTAGCTCTGCACGACCTGTCCGATCCTCGCGGCGCCGGGGAGAAAATCATCTGGCCAACGGCGGAAGTGATTAGGGCCGTCCAGACCGACCTTCAGCGATTCTGCATCGAGGTTGAAAGGGAATTCAAGAACGGCGACGACGCGGTCGTCGCCCGGAATCTTCGAGATGTCGAGCGTGTTTTCGATTCTTATTTCCGGCGGGATGTCAAACGCTGTTACTGATGTCTCGATGAGCGGGCACTCTTTCCGGCGAACGCGCAACGTCTTGTAAGTATTGCCAGTGACCCGTTCGATGCGAACCGCTCGACCCTTTGCCTGCTGCGGCGTGCCTCCCGTCATAGCGTCGAGATGTCGGGCGAGGTGCAGAGCGGCGAACAGGCGCCCCTTCTCGACCCACTCGCGCTGGTGTTTCTTATCGTAGATGGACTTGATGTAGCCGGTGCGAGGATCAATCAGAATAGCGAAACGGCGAGTGTCGAGATTGTGAGCTGCCGCAGCGACCGGAGGTTTCCTCGGAGGACCCGGTGAAACATGGAAGACCTTGTAGCCCATCGCCGGAACGTCGCGGGCGAGGAAGCGTAGCGTGCGACCATCTTCAAGTAAGTCCCATTCCATTCTTTCAGTGCTGTTTTTCGCCGTAATCGTCAGTCCCTGCTTGAGAACCTTTGCAGGGATGCTCACCTCCACGTATCCGGTACGCTGCCAGCAGAGCGAGTTGAAAACGACGATGAACGGATAATCAGCGCTCACGGAGTCCGCGAGGATTTTCATTCCCTCGTGCATGAGCATGCTCGACCCATAGGAAGCCGAGAGGCTGCGAAAGGCGTGCTGCCAGTTTTCCCAGACGACCTGTTCCTTTGTGGTGAGGTCCGGCCACCCCGTGCCAGCGGCGGCGGTGTGCCCGCTGATTGTCAGCAGGTCATCCCACGCCGCCGAGAAATCTTCCGCAGGAAATCTCGCCGCGCCAGCCAACGCCAGAACTGACCACAACGATTCTGCGGCGGGGAGAATCCTCTGTGCGAATCGCATCCGCGCAATCAGACGCGGCGAACCGAGCTTCGCGGGCGCCCAGTGCCCCGACCAATCGCCTCGGTAGGTCGGGAAGCGGTCTCCATCTCTCTTTTGCATGTACTTAAAAAATTGTCGCGGCGTCGCCATTTTGATTTCTGGAGATTTCCCGGTGGCGTTCCATTTGCCGATAATCCGGTGAATCTTCTCGGTGGCAGCCGCATCTACGTTGTCGCCGGGGGAAGCCATGATCAAAAATGCGTCGTAGGGATACCCTGCTCTTTCAATGGCGCTGGCCTGCTCAGGAACTTTCCGGAAAACATCCTCCTCCTTCTCCCAGATGCCGATGCCCCATTGACTGGCGTTCGTGTACCCGTTTGCGATCCACGTCAGGACGCGAGAGCCGTCCGGCCCTTCCCAATAGAACGGAATGTCCTTGTATGTCAGCTTCGGCTCCCCGCCAAAGGACGTGTTGATGCCAGTTAGGAAGTATCTGATGCCGTGTTGTCGCATCGCCTGCGGATAAGCCCAGGTGTAACCTGGGACGTCGTCTTGAATAGCCGTCGTAACGTCGCCTCCGAGTTTCTTTGCAAGGCTAAATCCAAGATCGAACATGCGATTGACAGACTCCCCGCTCATCATCCCGCTGTGCATGTTCGCAAAGGCCCCTGCCAGCTCAACTCTCCCGGATTCGACCAGAGCGGCGAGTTTCCGGACTTCATTCGGAGTGGAGCGTTTCATCCACTCGCGGAGCTGCCAGGCGCATTCGATGGTGTAGAAGTAGTCGGGATACTTCTCGCAGAGCTGGATGGCGCGGTCAATGCACCCTTTGTAGCCTCTGGCGACAGTGTCGGGCGGGGCGGTGAAACCGATGTCGAGGTGGCTCGGCACGACGACATAGACAGTCTTAATCTCTGCCGATGCGGGCAACCAGCCGCCGAGCATCGCCACCACTGCGGTCACTAACAGAAAAGTCACTTGTTTTAGGCGCATGAGCAACCCTCTTTTTCCCTTCCCGCGACGAAGGTCATCCTCAGGACAAGTGCTCCCCCGCGATTTCCTCCTCCGTCAGGTAGCAGGCAGGGTCTTCCATCCATACGTCGGCGTGAACCGCTATCGCTCTTGAGCGGAAGTTGCCGTTGCACATCTCTACCCAGCGGCATCTCCCGCATTTCCCCTTCAGGAACGGCTTGCGGTCCTTGAGTTTCGCCATCAAAGGGTCGCTGGTGTCGGCCCAGATTTCCGCGAACTTCCTCTGCCGAACGTTCCCGAAGGAATGATCCTGCCAGAACTGGTCCGCGTGAACCTCTCCCCGGCTATCAATATTCGCGATTCCGATTCCGGAGCTGTTTCCGCCGTTCCAGAGGAGAAGTTGACGCACCTGGTCGGCGTCCGAGCGCCCTTCGCTCAGCATCCGAAGGTAGAGATAGACACCGTCGGCGTGATTGTCCACTGTCAGAATATCCTTTTCCAGCCCTCTCCTGTGGCAGGAAAGAGCCCAGTCCATAATCATATCCACCGCACGGCGAGTCTCCTGATGCGAGATGTCCTCGTCCCTCAACCTCCCGCCTCTCCCAGAATAGACGAGGTGGTAAAAGCACGCTCTGCCGATGTTCTCTTTCTCCACAAGCTCGAAAATGCCCTCGAGGTCTTTCAAGTTCCGCTTCGTCAGCGTCAACCGCAGCCCCACATCCACACCTTCCTCGACGCAGTTTCTTATCCCCTCCAGCGACGCTCGAAACGCCCCTTTCTTACCCCGAAAGGCATCATTGGTTTTCTCAAGCCCATCTATGCTGACGCCGACGTACGACGCCCCAGCCTCCTTGAGCCTGCGGGTCGCCTCCTCGGTCAAAAGCGTCCCATTAGTCGAGATAACCGCGCGAATGCCTTTCGATACGGCAAAGTCAACGAACTCAAACAGGGAAGGGTGCATCAACGGCTCGCCACCCGAGAAGAGAATCACCGGCACGCCAAATTCCCCGAGGTCCCCAATCAGCCTTTTGCCTTCCCTCTCCGAGAGCTCCCCCTGATACGTCCTGTTCTCCGAGTCGGAATAGCAGTGGATACAACTCAGGTTGCACCTCCGCGAAACGTTCCACACGACTACCGGCTTCTTGTCCGACGTGTACCGCAGCAGCTCGGAAGGGCTGGCAGAGCTCTTTCTGCCGTAGCGAAGGACATCACCGGGGGTGAGTGTCCCGCAATAAAGCCTCGTTATGCTTATCATCGCTCTCCTGTGCGGCGCCAGTGTCGAACCCGCCGATTTCCACCTTCAATCATCCACGGCAAGCGCGCGAAAACCTCGGAAAAAGCTCTCGAAGCGCCGACACAATCATTTTGCCGAAATAGCGTCCCGGACTCCAGAGAAATGTTCACCCCAGCGTAATCCCTCAGTTACCGGCGGCTGAGGTTCGGAGCTCATAGGACGCAGAGTAGCCCTTGTGCCGGTGGGATCCTGTTCCCGCCGAGGGCGAGACGCCCTCGGGACTGCCGCCCCGCCATGGCGGGGCAGCGTTACATACACGGCAACACTGTGCTGCACCTGGCAATCAATCGCCAGACGCCCCAGGGAACGACAGCCCCGCGAGACGCGGGGTGTCCTTCTGACCTTATTCTCTGCGCCTTTGCGCCTTTGCGTTAATCTGCTGTTGCCTTCTTGCCTCCTCCGCCTCGGCCGGCTATCCGCCCGAGACTGAGGCATTACAGCGCAGCCGCCGTCCTTTGCCGAATCCAGAATGACGAGGGCCCTCGGTTCAAAACCTCGCGAATCGGCGAGCCCGGGCGCGCTTGCGGGATAAAAAGCGACCCCGCCGGGAGGGCGGGGCCGTTTGTCTTTACGCTCGCTGCGAGATCATTCGCCGCGGACGCGATAGAATCCGGCGGAGCCGGAAATCACAACATCCGACGAGCTCGTGCCGGTGAGCGGACCGGCTACCTCACTCCACGCGCCGGTCAAATCGGTGGTGTAGTCAATGTAGTAGGTCTCGGTACCGAACACGCTCCACGTGACACTCAGCTTGCCCGCGGCGATACCGACCGATAGGATAA
>Ga0315545_1000727_pt1 | contig 34409 bp, 27 predicted proteins | sample SalMarSW160210MG_FD_203096 | JGI IMG/M metagenome (GOLD analysis project Ga0315545, IMG submission 203096) | Salt marsh sediment microbial communities from the Plum Island Ecosystem LTER, Massachusetts, United States - Salt Marsh Sediment SW1602-10 ...
CATCGTACTTTTTGAGAAAGTCCCTATGACACAAGTACTTACGAAAAATGTTTCGCAAAACAGAAACAGTCAGTTTCATAACCAGTTGTTATTGTTTGACTTATAATGGGACAGTAGTGTTAATAAATATTTACTATTTTGGAGCCGGGGTAATAATGATAAAGGATTTCAACTGCGGTTTTGCCTTGCCTCGCCATACCTTGCGCGCCATATTGGCACATCCCCACTCCATGGCCCCACCCTCTGCCCGCGACAAATGCCCAATTCTGACCCCATCTTATAATTTGACAGACGGTGCTCTTTATTTTACGCCCTGTAGGATCGATTGTAAGACGCAAGTCCTCACCTCTCAAAAAATCACTCTTACCTGTCGAGCCAACAAGTCTGACTCTGGTTATTCGGGAAATGTCGCCATAATCACTTCTTTCGACCGGAATGATCTTCGTGATTTCGCCAAGGTCTCTTAGCTTGGGGTATTTCCGGTGCAGCCTGGTAGTAACAGTAGTTTTATCGAACTGTACCGTAGGCCAGAAAAAAAGGCTGAGCTTTGCTACATCTTTGCAATAAGGACAGGCGACACCTGCAAGTGGGCCATAAGAATCTCCGAAGACGTTCTGGCTGTTTTCTGTGTGGCCGCCACATACTGAACTGTAGTAAGTCGGGAAAATATCCTCCGTGCCGTTGGGATGCTTGCAGGTCAGGACTTGGCCAAAGGTACTACTAACAGCATACCATACCTGTGCTGATTCGGCACTAACGCCCCAATAAACCTGATTGGCCTGTGTTTTCTTAACGTCCCATCTGCGCCTGCTGCCGAACCGCTGTTTGTTGTACAAACAGTATGTTCTGGCAACAATCGCCTGGGCCTTAAGAGCTTCAGGCTCCCAGTAATCGGGCATTTCAGCGCCGACCACACCGGCAAGATATGGCTCAAGCGGAACAATGTTCATAGCATCAATAGAATTGCCATCGGAAGTGAGAATCAGTTTTAATTTGCCTCGGTATTCGTCACCATTAAGGCTGAAAATATGTGGGCTACCAGGACAAATAATAATTTCCTTGCTGCTGAAGGTTTGCCCAGCTAAAGTAATCATGCCAGCAGAAACATGTACTTTTGAAGGCCCTTCAAGTTTATCAAAACGAGCCACCAACGTCTCTATCTGGAGGTCGGGGCCCAACGTACTTACACTGAAAGGACTGTCAATATTAATCGTGAAATCTGTGATGTTCTCGAGCAATAAGACTCTGACCCAGAACTGCGGCTCGATATCCATTTGTGGCGTGGGTCTAACGAGTTGTCTGGGTCTACAGCCAGCATAAAATGCCGCCAATAAGAGCAAAAGTAGTGCAATTTCGAAGAAGTAGGCTTGGCTAATTAAAATCCGAAGTCTTTTTCGTGTTCTCAGAGGAGTTCCGTTGAGACCAGCACTGAATAGCTGACTAAAGATATCTGAAAAAACCATTAATAGTTATAGGCTTATCAATCCAAGGTTCGCAGGGACAATCCGAGATTAACGAGAGCTTTTTTAATTTCATTCAAACTCGTTACGCCGAAGTTCTTGCAACCGAGAAGCTCAGCATCTGTCGTACGAGTCAAATCGCCAATTGTACGAATATTAAGCTTCTGCAAACATTTGCGAGAACGTATCGACAACTGAAGGTCATCTACTGGTTTGTTCAACAGACCCTGATCTTGCGTGGCACTTTGGTCAGATATTTCCGCCGATTTGAACTGCTTTTCTTCCAGGGCCATTCCAAGGTGTAATCCTTTTGGTTCAAGGACGCCTTTTATTTCATTCAAAGAAGTCTCTCCGAAGTTTTTATAGGAAAGAAGTTCAGCCTCGGTGATTTTCAGAAGATCACCGAGTGTTTTGAGATTCATTTTCCGCAGACAGTTTCTGCTGCGCACCGATAACTCAAAATCCGAGATAGGGGTTTCAAGAATCTGGTTTTTGCGACTCCGCTTCTTTTCCTTCTCCTCGTCGTAAATCATACTCTTTGAGCTCTCGATGTCTTTTTTGAACAGGATCGCTCTTTGATGATTAGGGTGTGCTTCCAGAACAATATCAACGCACCGAGATGCTTTATCAAAATCGCCCTCATCTTCATAAAGAACAGCTAAATTAAGTAAAGCGCTCACATAAACAGGAGAGGTCGAGGCAATTTGCCTATAGTAGTCGATGGCCGCCTGCTCATTGCCGGACAAATCACAGCGATAAGCAAGGTGGAAAAGGGCCCTCTGATGGTTCGGAGACAACTCCAAAGCTACCTTATAATTGTCCAGAGCTCCTTCATATAAACCTTGAGCCTCCTGAACGCGAGCCAACTCACAGTGATACTCGGCACTGACATTCTCGAAGTTTGAACAGCTTTTCAGTTCCTCGACCACAGCTTCAAAGTTCAAGGCGTGACGATACGTAGCGGACTTTTCCAACGCCACGGTTAATGAATCAGCACCATAATTAAGACTTTTTTGTAGATTTTCTATTGCTTCATCGAACTTACCCATTCTCCGAAGTGCAAGGGCAAGGTACAAGAATTTCTCCTTGCAATCTTCTGCTTTTTGAAATTGCTCCACAGCTTCGTCGAATCTTGCCAGTATAGAAAGACCTATCCCCAGCGCAAGCTTGGCTTTAGGCGAGATCCTCGACATGTTTTCTTCCAACTGTTCGGCAAATTTCAACTGATTGGCTTCGCTGGAATGGACGAAATTTGAAAGTCTTATAATCTCGTCAACAGAAGGCAATTCATCAGCAAACAAATCAATCTGCGGTTCTGTAGTTGGCTGCATCAGGACATTCTCCCAAGGTTCCTCTTATTGTCTATCTGTATCGTAAATAGCTTTGTAGGTGAAGATATTATAAGTTGGTATGAAAAATTTGCAACTGATTTTTAGATACATTTCCCACTGTACGGAAATAAGAACGCCGTTGATCATATAACCAACTACAACCTGCGCCTACCCGAATTTTTCAAAATAGTTTTGTAGCCAGGACAGCGCAGCCAATGCTGCAAATATGGGCAGGGATTCACACTATCCTATACCTATCTATGGTTGAAATTTGGCCGTGCCTTCGGCACGGCTGCTGGTCCCTGGGCCCTGAAACCTGAAACCTGTTCCTTGCTTTAGCGCTTTAATGTAGGGCGCCTACACGTGCCTGTAGACATCCCAACCCATGTAATTGCCAAGTGCTTCTGCAATAGCATCTGCCGTCTCAGACATGTTGACTGCTACATGATGCTCAAAACCCATATTGCAGATATAATTCATCAGTGCCTGCAGATTGCCGATGTTCATTACACCATAGCCACCGAAGGTGTTGAGCTTGTCATTTGTGAATTTGCCCTCGCCTACATAGGCGCTCAATACGCCATCCACATCGTCGGTGGTCGTTCTGCAAAATGTGGCTGGGCTTGCCTTAATCCGCCCGACTATTGTGCCGTATGTATTCTCCTTGCCTACAGAGCTGGCGATGATATCCTGGAAGTCCATCCTTTGGCTCTTGAAGAAGGACTTAGGTAGGTTACTACAGTGAAACAGCACGCACTTGTCCGGATCGTCCGCATAATTGTTATTCCAGTCCATTATTGCGCTTGGAGTGCCGCTGGCTAACTGAAGGATGTACATACTCAAAAGACCTGTGATATCTACTTCACACGCGCTGGGTAAGAGCGACTCGCTCATCATGCTCATTAACGTACAAGGGACGATGCCGAAAAATTCTTCCAAAGCCGTCCAACATTGAATTGCCGTACCCATTAGCTCGTTTGCTTTGATCCATTGGTCAATAACGTAGCCGAACTTAGCCATCTTTAAAAGGCTGTCCGAAGGAATTGCATTCGTAGTAGTATATCCCTTGATGGAGTTCAGCTTGTTTTTTACACCTCGATGATTATCCGGGAGCTGCCCAACTTTGCTCAATATCTCATATAAATCAACTGGCTCGATGGCAATACCCTCGAATTCGAGGATCTTCTCACTATAGCGTACGGTGTTAAAAGCTGCGGGTCTGGAACCTATAGCTCCGAAGCGAACGTTGTTGAGCCCTTTTACGACCCTGCAAACAGCCGCAAACTGGTCCAGTTCCTTCACGAATTCTGCAGATTTGACACCGAGCGTATGCGACTTCGTTAGTGTGAAGGGAATTCCTGCCTGTCGGAGGTTATTACATACGCTAATTTTACCGCAGAATGAATCGCGTCGTTGGCCCATCGCCATCTTACCCGGCTCATCTTTCTCCGCTTGAATGAGAATCGGGACATTCAGACCACTACGCTTGATTGCTTCGGTTGCACCTCTTTCGTCCCCAAAATTGGGAAGGGTTATTATAATGCCATCAATTTTGTCTGCTTTCGAGGCAAATAAGGCTGCGCACTTTTTCGCCTCTTCAAATGTCTCGACAGTGCCGTGCTTTGTTTCGCTCATAGGCAGAGTAATTGTGTTATAGCCGGCCTTTTTCAATACATCGAGAATGTTCTTGCGACCCTCTTTTGCCAGCGCATCCGGGAAAAATCCGCGGTTGCCGACTATAACGCCAAAAGTCAACTTACTCATTTAACAGCCCCTTTATCCCGCCCCAGACAGGCGTCATTTACATTTCAAACGAGCCCGTTTTTAAGCATATAATATATTTCGTTTGCACGAATATCTTTTTTGAATTCGGAAACCGTAGTGCTTTTATCTATCATCAGGTACTCAATGTCGGCCATTTCCGCAAAATCTTCCATATGCTCCGCATTCAGTGCCATGCTGAACCCGGTATGATGGGCACCGCCGCCGAGAATCCATGCTGCCGCGGCCGTTTTAAGATTCGGTTCAGGCTGCCAGACAACCCGTGCAACCGGCAGCTTCGGCAAATCGGCATCCGGCTTAACGACCTTGCAGGGATTGATAAGCATTCTGAATCGATTACCCATATCCATAATCGAAGCATTGATACCGTTGCCCTGTGGAACATTAAAAACCAGCCTTGGCGGGTCCGCCTTTCCACCGATACCTAAAGGATGTACTTCAAGCGACGCCTTGCCGCTTGCAATTGAAGGGCAGACCTCGAGCATATGGGCTCCGAGCACCTTCATGCCCTTGGGATTTAGATGATAGGTATAATCTTCCATAAAGGACGTTCCGCCTGTTAAACCGCTTGCCATAACTTTCATCGCACGAACCAGTGCTGCGGTTTTCCAGTCACCTTCAGCGCCGAAACCATATCCATCTGCCATCAATCGCTGCACCGGAAGGCCCGGCAGTTGAACCAGTCCATGTAAGTCCTCAAACGTAGTGGTGAATGCCTTAAAGCCGCCCTTTTCAAGGAATGTTCTCATGCCGACCTCAATCTGCGCAGAGATGTGAACCGCTTCAAGCCCGGCCTTGTTAAGTTTAACCTTGTAGGCCCTTTTGTATTGATTTACCATCGCCCTGATTTGCTTGTCATTAACCTTGTTAATAACCGCCACAAGATCACCGACTCCATAACCGTTGACCGAATAGCCGAATTTTTTCTGAGCTTCGACCTTGTCACCTTCCGTGACCGCAACCTCTCGCATGTTGTCACCGAAGCGGGCTACCTTCATACCCTGCCAGTCATTCCACGCACAGGCCGCACGCATCCAGATATCCAGCTTCTGAAGAACTTCCTGGTCCTGCCAGTGTCCAACGATAACCTTGCGGTTTTTCCGCATTCGACTGCAGATGAATCCGAACTCTCTGCCCCCGTGGGCCGATTGATTCAGGTTCATAAAGTCCATATCAATACTCTTCCACGGAATATCCCGATTGAACTGGGTGTGCAGGTGTACAAACGGCTTCTTTAGTGTGCTAAGTCCTGCAATCCACATCTTGGCTGGACTGAAAGTGTGCATCCAGGTAATCAGGCCGACACACCTTGGTGATGTATTGGCCTTCACACAAATAGCCGTAATTTTATCCGGCGTAGTAACAACGGGTTTAAATATCACCCTGCATGGAATCTTGGCTGAACGGTCCAGGGACTCGGCAATTTTCTTTGAGTCCGCATCAACCTGCTTCAGCGTTTCTTTGCCATACAGATGCTGGCTTCCTGTTACGAACCACACCTCGAAATCTTTCAACGTAATCATAAATTATCCTCCCTATGACTCCTGGCCATAATAAGCATTCTTACCATGTTTTCTCAAATAATGTTTATCCAGAAGACTCTGAGAAATAGCGTTTTTTCTCGCGTTAAGTTGAACTGCCCCGTATGCCATTTTCGCAACCTGCTCTAACACGACGGCGTTAATGACGGCCTGGGCGGAGTCTCTTGCCCATGTAAAAGGCCCATGATTCGCTACAAGAACAGCAGGCATCTGCAGCGGGTCGACGTCGGTGAAACGCCTGACAATAACCTTACCTGTGTTGAGTTCATAATCATTTTTAATCTCCTCCGGCGTCATCGCATCAGTCACCGGGATCGGCCCATAAAAGTGATCCGCATGTGTAGTTCCCAAACAGGGAATTTCACGTTCAGCCTGAGCCCACATCGTTGCGTACTGTGAATGCGTGTGGCAGACAGCTCCGATTTCAATAAAGCTGCGATACAACTCCAGATGCGTGGGTGTATCGGAGGACGGCCTAAAATCACCTTCCAGAATGTTACCATCGAGGTCCATAACAACAATTTTTCCCGCTGTCAACTCATCGTAATCCACGCCGCTGGGTTTTATAGCCACAACATCAGATTCCCTGTCGATCTCACTTACATTGCCCCATGTAAAGATAACCAGTTTGTGCTCGACCAGCTCAAGATTGGCTCTGCATACACGCTCTTTTAGTTGCTCATACATCGTTACGCGTTCGCCTTTTCTTTAATCTCCAAGAGGTCTTTCATCACGTTGTAAAGATTCTCTGTGTGGTCCTTGATACCAAAACTATCATGGAGCTGTTTGTAGAGCTTGTATATCTGTTTGTAAATCTCAACGTTCTTCGCAATGGGCTTAAACGTCTTTTCCTTTACGCCGCACATCGCTGCCTGCGCATCGGCATAGTTATCATGCCCACCTGCAGCCTTACCGGCGACTACGGCTCCAGCTATCGCCGAACCCAGAGCACACGTTTGGGCTGAACGCGAAATCTTCATCTCACGCCCCGTAACATCAGCATAAATTTGCATTAGCAGCGGGTTCTTCTCAGCGATGCCCCCGCAGTTAACAACCTCATTGATCTTAACACTGTATTCCTCGAAACGATTAATAATCGTCAGCGCTCCAAAGGCAGTGGCTTCGATTAGCGCCAGATAGATTTCCTCCGGACGTGTATGCAGGGTCTGGCCTAATAGTAATCCAGTCAATCGTTGATCGACCAGAATTGTGCGGTTACCATTGTTCCAATCCAATGCTAATAAACCCGATTGGCCAGGCTTAAGCTTGGCTGCTTTTTCTGTTAGGTTCTCGTGCGAGCCTTCTTTTTTACCTCCAGGCTGGATATAGTTCACAAGCCAATTAAATATGTCACCAACAGCAGACTGACCCGCTTCCAACCCGTAGTAACCTGGAAGGATGGAACCATCGACGATACCACATATCCCTGGAACGTCCGGCAGCTTTTTGCCGGTCGAAGCTACAACCATATCGCAGGTACTTGTGCCGATGATTTTGACAAGTACCCCTTCTTTGATTCCCGCGCCTACGGCACCCAGATGGGCGTCAAATGCCCCCATTGCTACCGGTATTCCTGCGGTAAGACCAAGTTTGTCTGCCCAATCTTTAGTGAGCTTTCCAGCGGGTTTATCCACAGCGAAGGTCTTATTGCTGAGCGTTTCACGGAGCTTTGCAAGTTTAGGATCGAGCTTAGCTAAAAACTTAGCATCCGGATAACCTCCCCAATCGTTGTTGAACATAGCCTTATGACCAGCGGCACAACGGCACCTAACCAGCTTATCCGGTGCATGGGTGCCGGTCAGTACAGCAGGCAGCCAGTCTGCGTGTTCGACCCAGGTGTAAGCAGCATCAAAGACCCCGGGATCAGTACGAAGGCAATGCAGGATTTTACTGAAGAACCACTCCGAAGAATACGTCCCGCCGCATTTGGCCAGATATTCGGGTCGTTCATTCTTGGCCAGTTCAGTGATCTCAGCAGCTTCAGCGTATCCAGTGTGGTCCTTCCATAGCCATGCATGTGCATTAGGATTGTCCATGAAATTATCCAACGTCGCCAGTGGTGTTCCGTTTTTGTCGACCGGCAGAGGTGTTGAACCGGTCGTGTCAACGCCAATTCCAACGATGTCTTTTGGATCGAATTTCAGTTCGGCTTTGTGTGCCTGAGCAATCGCACCAGCGGTGGTTATTTCGATACCCTTTAGGTAGTCGGCGGGATTTTGACGAGCCAGATTATGATCCGACGGGTCGAGAATAATACCCTCTTGACCTGTTTCGTACTCATAAATACACGTGCCCAATTCTCGGCCGTCAGATGTATCAACAATCACACACCGTACTGAATTAGTGCCGTAATCCAAACCTATCGTGTATTTCATACCGTCACCAAATTCAAACAGATGTCATTCTGAGCGAATCGAAGAATCTCACCTACGTTGGCCAGATGCTTCACCTCTCGGCTCAGCATGACAAATTACCAATCACCAATTACTGTTTACCAATCATCATTCTTATCCTGTGAAATAGAGATAGATTGCTACAATAATCACCATAAGCAATACTGAGAGAATCACATCTGCGTATGTCCAGCTTGCTCGCGATAGCTTGCGGTCTTCGTCTGTGACGGTTCCGTATGTCAGTCCGCTGATTTTCTCGTAGGATGGTACATTGGTCATGTAACTAACCACAATCATGACCCCCACACATACTATAAAAATAAACAGGCTGTAATATTGGAAGAAGATATTATTTATAATCCAAAGGAACGAGCCCTCGGTATAACTGAAATCTTCTACAAGTTTAACGGGTGTATCTATCCCCATTCGAATCAAACCCAAGGCAAAGCCGACAATCAATGCCGACAAACATCCTTTGGCGTTCAGTCTTTTGAAGAACACACCGAGGAAGAAGACCACAAAAATCGGTGGAGCAAGATATGCCTGCACACCCTGAAGATAATCATACAGACCTTTTCCGCCTCGGATCACCGGAATCCATAACAAGCCAATTAGCACCATGATCGTCATGGCTATACGACCGGTCCATACAAGCTTGTGTTGGGAGGCCTTAGGACGCAATTTTGAGTAAAAGTCCATTGTGAAAAGTGTAGAAGACGCGGTGAATACCCCGGAGAGCGAGCTCATCAGAGCTGCCAACAAACCGGCAACGACAATTCCACGTACACCGACAGGCAGAACTGTCATCAACAACAACGGAAAAGCTTTCTGAGCCTCGTCTCGGATGACTTGTCCCTGAGAATCGAACATAGTCTGCTGAATTTCCGTAATCGCATTTGGGTTATCCGGTGAGGCCAGAGCAAAACAAATCATGCCGGGAACAATGAAAAGAAAAACCGGCAGTAATTTGAAAAAGGAAGCACAAATCGAGCCCCTTCGAGCCACTTTTTCATTTGGTGCCGTCAAGGCACGTTGAACTATATACTGATCTGTACACCAGTACCACAAACCGATAATCGGTGCACAGAAGAGCATGCCGAGCCAGGGATAGTTATCATTGAAATACCAGGCCATACGACCCGATTCTCTCACCGGAGCCCAGGTACTTTCAACACCCGCAGGTACAAGCGGCCTCCAAAGATTGAACATTTCCGAGCCGGCTATTTCATATAATCGCGCCCAGCCCCCCAGTGCCTTAAGGCCGAAGAAGGTTACTAAAAGCGAACCTATCACAAGAATAATCGCTTGAGCGGTTGCAGTATAGGACATCCCCCGCATGCCACCGAGAATAGTATAAATACCGGTCAGCACAATTACAAGGATCGATCCTATCCAGAAGCTATCCAATCCCAAGAAACTGACCTCAGGCAGAAGAGCACTGAATACTATACCGCCGGCAAAGATACCGACAGCGATCTTTGTAAAAACATAAGCTATAAGCGAGATCATTGACAATACCCAGCGGGCTGTCGGTGAGAATCTTCTCTCCAGAAACTCCGGCATCGTAAAAACCAGCGATCGTGAATAAAATGGCACGAAGACCCACGCCAGCACTAACAGGCACCAGGCGTGCAACTCGTAGTGGGCCATGGCTACACCATCCGTACAGCCGGACCCCGCAAGACCAACTACGTGTTCGGAGCCTATGTTAGAAGTGAAGATGGCCGCACCTATGACAAACCATCCAAGGTTACGTCCCGCAAGGAAATAATCGGCGGCTGTATCCTTGCTTTTGAGAATAACCCACCAGGCAATACCCAGAAGGATACCAAAGTATCCGACAATCACAATCCAATCCAGTGCTTCAAGTGAGGTTTGTGCTAACAATATCTGCATAGATTTACCCCTTCACAAAGCGCCAACAGAATTATATTAATTTTTCTTATCCAAATATGGATTTCCTGCTTATTGAGTTTTTTTGTCGAAATTACAAATTATTACGTTTTGAGACAGAAGCCGAAGAAGTTATCTGTTTTAATAATTGCCGTATTGAAATCTCGCTCATGAGACCTACCTTCGACACTGTTAGCATCTCAGCCAAGATACCGATGTGCTTGAAACGTATACTAAATATCTGCTGATTACACAAGTAAATAATTCACTGAAATTTTGGCCCGGATCTTTTCAGCCCCGATGGTGACACATTTATGGATAATATCAACGTCAAAAAACACCGTATCAAAAGAAGAATTCCTGCGTGTGATTAGCCAGGCTTATTTTGCCACTACCTACCAATATCGTTACTGGAGCGCTCGCTTTTTTTGAAGATATCAATAGAACTTCAGCCTACAATGATTTCTTCCAGCGAGCGCTTCGGAACATGGTGGGTACCCTCGGTATCGCGCCAATACTTTATATCACCAGCAGGGCCAATGGTCTCAAGGATGACCGCTTCCTTGGGTTTTCCCAAAGCCACAACCAGTAATATCTCATAACGAGCCAATATGGCCAGGACTTGACGTAATTGTTCTGTCTGGATCAGGCCAATAATGCAGCCTGCCAATCCTTTTTCTCTGGCACCTAAGAGAATACCTTGAGCTGCGATGCCATGGTCGCAGCCAAATGATTTTGCTATCTCTGTATCGCCAAGAATGATAATATAAGCCGACGGTCTTTCCCCTTCAGATGGGCCAGGCCAGTCTTTAAGATAGCCGGCCCAGGCAAGATGTGGAAATATCAACGCATTTCTTTCAGGCTCACAGGTAAGTATATATTTCAGTGGCTGCAAATTGCCCGCTGATGGAGAGAGTCTTGCCAGGTCCACGAGCTCTCGAAGTGTATTGCGTTCTATAGGAATTTCCTGATGAAAACGCCGGCAACTTCTATTTTCTGTTATCAAATCCTTTATCATATCGCCCGTGGTGCTCCGACATTCTGATAGGCGATGGCGTAAGCCCTGCTGTGCATAGCCCGCGTTTTGCTAATCCTTTCGCCGGATCATTACTAAGTAGCTTGCTTCTTTCCAGCTGAGCTGGCAAAACTTTCAAGGTCTCTGTCCGAGACCAAAGCCAAGTTCTTGGAGGGTTTCATCAAATTTCGTTTCCCGCTTGCTGATTATATCGTCTATCGCTTTTATCGTTTTCTCTGCGTTCTCTTGTGCCGCGGTTGTACGGAGTTGCCTGAGCTGGTTTAAAGATTCCTCATGTTCTTCTCTAAGACGTCTGGGTCCTTTCAAACTGACCAGCGCTTCCTCAATAGCTTGAATTGCGGCTTCCTGTTCCTCACGTCTTTGCCTAAATTGTTCTCGCATTTTTGTTCGTTCATCTTCAGAGAGATCCTGGAAGCTCCCACGAGATTCGCGTGCCTTTGCTGTCTCCTCCATGCTTGTCTTGATTTTTGTAGTTTGCTGTTGAATTGTTTCGATGGCTTTGAGCTGGGCCTCACGCATCCTGGCAAAGCGCTGCGCGCGGTCACCTTGCTCCTGCGCAAATGCCATGTAGGTCACAGCCAAGATGGCAAGTGTGCCAACGATGAGAATAAGCAACTTTTTCATAATACAGCCTCCTAAAAATTTTTGATAAAACTTACATAAACTGCCACCACTTCAAAAATCAGTTGTTCACAAAGTTAACGCAATCTCTCTTTGCCAATAGTGACGCAAATGTTCGGCTTTATATTGCGGCAAAATCTCTTGCTGCACATTAAGTTGTCTTTTTCAAGGTCGACTATTTTTCTGGGCCATACTTCACGCTGCAGCCGTAGGGCCTAACATAGGTCATGCTCACTTCTTTGCCCTCGATCAGTTCCGCCAAGGCTTTATCCACATAGTTGATATACCCGTCTTGAGACTTGCCCGACGGTGCGTTGTCGATGGCACCCTGGTAAACAATCATGCCGTTGCTATCTATTATATACATGTGCGGTGTTGTTCTGGCTCCATAAGCACGACCTACATTGCCCGAAGTATCATCAAGTATCGGATAGGGCAGCTTGTAACGACGGACAAAAAATTTGTTCGCCTCAGATGTTGTATTGCTTGTGCTGTTGATAGCTAACCAGACGACATTCTTATCTTTGTACTTGTTCGCCAATTCGATCATTGTATTCTTAGTCTCGTAGTGGTATTTGGAGAAAGGACACCCAAAGTTAAACCACTCCAGGACAACAATTTTATTTTTGTAATCAGAAAGGCTCACACTCTTGCCGTTAAAGCTTGTCAAGGTGAACGCCGGCGCTTTTCGAGCAGGTCTTTTTATCCTCGCCATGATCTCTGTTCGTCCATGTATTCGCTGGAGTCTTTTATGTCTCTGCTCTAAACTCTGCAATCTCTGATCAAATTCCCTCTTGCGTTCGGTCATAAGGTCTTTCAAGCGAGCGGCTGTTTGGGCCGCCTTTTCCTCCACAGCTAGTTGGTGAATTACTTCTAATTCTTCGACAAGCCTTGTATGCTCCGCCTTCAGGTTTGCGATTCGTGCTTGTAAGGCGGCCAACTCCTGCTCGATCTCTTCTGCCCTGCTAACCGGACGTTGTGGTTCCGGCGGCTTGACTGACATGCGTGGCGATCTAACTCTCACTCCTGGGAGAGAAATTTGAGGCTCTTTTTGGATTTCTCTTGCTGGAGATGAGCTTTCACCCTCCGTAGCCGAGCTACTGCGGAGGACGGGTTGCTTCGTGTCATCCTGTCCAAAGGCTGTTATTGCTGTTACCGTTACTACAAGTAATATGCTGACTGAAATTACTAGCACCTTCACAATACTATCCTCCAAAACTTAAAATCCTTCTAATCCAATCGATAGCAAACTCGGCGCTTACCGCAGCAGTCAAATGCTGACATGAAAACGCCGATACTGATTCTTACTGCTTCTGTATGGAAAAAGTTCAAAAATAACGATACTAAAATGGACTCTATTTGTCGAGGCCAAAATTGGAATAAGCAGGATTTGGCATAACAGCGACAATTCGGTGCCAGCAACTTTCCAATCGGCAGGATTTTCATTTGAGTTTCTCGTCTCACCAGCTCAAGGATAATTAACGCTTTGCGATCGCGCTCTTAACCTCGGTTAAGAAACTCGAAATCTCCGAAATCATTTTTTGTCCATTATTCAAGTTGCTCTCAATCAATCCCACGAGTTTGGAACCGATTATCACGCCATCGGCTCCAGCCCGGGCGATTGTTACAGCATGTTCGGGTTTACTAATGCCAAAACCTACGCAGATTGGCACGCTCGTCAATTTTTTTAGCGTGCCTACAAGCTCTTGCACCGTATCGGAGAGCTGTTCCCTGCTGCCGGTAACACCCAGAAGTGAGACAGTATAGATAAAGCCGGTCGTCTTCGAGGCAATTAATTTCATTCTTTCAGGGTCCGTGTTTGGGGTGACCATAAAGACAGTATCAAGACCAGCAGAGCCAGCAAATGGAATGATTTCTTTGGCGTCATCGATACTCAAGTCTGCGACCAGGATACTATTGACGCCGGCCTCGTGAAAGTCCCTAAAGAATTTCTCTGTCCCGTAGTGGTAGATAAGATTGTAATACATAAGCAGCCCAATGGGTATATCTTTGTAATTTTTGATCTGCCTGATAAAGTTAAGTGCCTTTGTTACCGTCATGCCATTGCGAAGTGCACGAATATCCGCCTTCTGAATTGTCGGGCCATCAGCTATTGGATCAGAGAACGGAATACCCAGTTCCAGAATGTCAGCGCCAGCATCAATAGCAGCCCTCACAACGTCGAGACTCGTATCAAAATCCGGGTCGCCGATTACAAAAAACGGTATTAAAGCCACTCTTTTTTGTTCGCTTAGCTCGGAAAAAACCTGGTTGTATGTCTTCATGGATACTGTACTCACTAAAAATGTTCGTGTCTAATCTTGCATCGGACGATGATTTTCAACAATCGAAACATCCTTATCGCCTCGGCCGGACAGATTCACTACTGCTATTTGATCGGCATCGAGTTTTCCTTTCTGGCTGATAAGATACGCCAGAGCGTGTGCACTTTCTAAAGCCGGCAGTATTCCTTCTGTCTTGCATAACAGTTCAAAGGCGTCGAGAACATCTTCGTCTTCTGCTGCAACGTATTCGGCTCTGCCAGCGTCTTTTAGCCAACAGTGTTCGGGCCCAACGGCGGGATAATCCAGGCCGGCGCTAACAGATTCGGTCTCGTGAACTTGTCCTTGTTCATCCTGTAGCAGATATGCTTTTGCACCGTGTAGGATGCCTACCATGCCCGCAACCAGGCTGGCAGCGTGCTTACCACTACTTAAACTTCTACCTCCTGCCTCAACACCAATTAGCCTTACACCTTTATCATCCATGAATCCGGAGAAGATACCGATTGCATTACTTCCACCGCCGACGCAGGCAACAACCATCTCCGGAAGTGAGCCTATCTGCTCAAGACACTGCTGTCTGGCTTCTTTGCCAATACATATCTGGAAATGCTTGACTATTGTAGGATACGGATGCGGCCCACAGGCCGAGCCAAAAAGATAAAACGTATCCATAACATGAGCAGTCCAGTAACGAAGCGCCTCGTTGATGGCGTCTTTGAGCGTGCCTGTGCCCCCTTCGATAGGAATGACCTCGGCGCCACAGAGCTTCATTTTGTGCACGTTAACGCTCTGCCGTTCGATATCGGTAACGCCCATAAAGATTTTCGTTTCCATTCCGAATAGAGCGCCAATCATCGCGGTAGCAAGGCCATGTTGGCCTGCACCGGTTTCAGCAATCAATTTCGTCTTACCCATGTATCTGGCAAGAAGTCCCTGGCCAAGAGTATTATTAACTTTATGGGCACCGCCATGTAAGAGGTCCTCTCGCTTCAGGTATACCTTGAAACCGACATGCTCACTGAAGCGCTTCGCATAATACAGAGGACTTGGCCTGCCGGCATAATTTCTGGATAGTTGTCCAAGCTCAGAAACAAACTGCTCATCCTGATAAAAACGATAGAAAGCCTCCTCCAGTTCCTCCAGCACGGATATCAATACTTCCGGCACATAAAAGCCGCCATAATCTCCAAATCTGCCTTTGTATTTCATTTCTCGTTCCTCGTTTCTTGATGCTCGATGCTCGCCTTAGCCTTACGAGCATCGAGCATCTGACATCGAGTTCAGCCTCTTAAATGTTGTATATTTTCGAACAATTTCTTCATTTTTTGATGGTCTTTTTTGCCCGGCTCAACTTCGATGCCGCTACAGACGTCGATTCCATAAACGCCGAGCTTGACCGCTTCTGCAGCGTTATCCGGGTTGATACCACCTGCCAGGAAAACACGCTTACCTATATGGCCTATTATGTTCCAGTCAAAAGTCAAGCCTGTGCCACCATACTTTTGTGGATGAAAAGCATCCAATAAAATTGCATCAGTAAAATAATTATCAGCTCTATCTATGTCAGCTTTTTCCCTGATTCTTAGGGCCTTCATGGTACTCACATTATCTGTTGCCAACGACTGGCAAAACTCGGGGCTTTCATCACCATGCAGTTGAACCCAGTCGAGCTGGCACGCATGGATTACTTCACGTATCTGTTCTACGGAGGCATTAACAAATACACCAACGGTGGTAACAAAAGCCGGCAATTTACTAACTATTTGAACGACTTTCTCGATACTTATGTATCGGGGACTTTCAGGATAGAAGTTAAAGCCCAATAAGTCCGCACCCATATCCACAGCCGCAGCGGTATCTTCGTAATTTGTTAAACCACAAATTTTAACCTTCGGTATCAACATCTCAGTCTAACTGCTACCTGATAGCGTGAGAACCTTTACGCTTCATTTGAAAACTCTACCAATTTCTCTAGACAATTCATTGCAGCACCATCACGAATAGATGTTTCAGCCATTTTAATTGCGTTCTCAAAGTCGTCTGCCAGAGACGCAACGATAATCGCCGCTGCCGCATTTAGAACAACAATGTCTTTTCTTGGCCCGGTATCCTTTCCGGAGAGTATGTTGCGGATAGTATTGGCATTGGCTATAGCGTCACCGGTTTTTAGTTCATCGATAGATATGCCAGATATGCCGAACTCAGCTGGGTCCAGTTCTCTGGATACGATATTGCCGTTAATTAGTTGGCGAATCTTCGTTATTCCAAGAGTGCTGATTTCATCCATACCCTGACCGTGGACCACCATTGCTTTTTGGGCGCCGAGCATTTTCAGCGATTCGGTTATCCTATCCAGAAGAGCCTCATCTGCTACTCCCATCACCTGAGCAGTAACACGTGCAGGATTGGCTAAAGGCCCAAGAATGTTAAAGGCCGTTCTGAAATCAAGGCTTTTCCGGATCGGCTGAACAAATCTCATTGCCGGATGAAACTTGGGAGCGAACATAAATCCGATGTGAGCCCGCTGAATGCACTCCGCAACGACATCCGGGCCAGGAGCGATATTCACACCGAGCTCTTCGAGCACATCCGCTGAGCCACATTTACTTGTTATGCCGCGATTACCATGTTTAGCAACATAAGCACCGGCTCCTGCCGCCACAAACGCAGCCGCTGTGGAAACATTGAATGTCTTTACCGTCGCCCCACCAGTGCCACATGTATCGATCATATTCTTAACATCAACTTTGACCTGCACAGCGTGTTCACGCAACGATTGAGCAAGGCCTGCTAACTCCGACGGTGTCGCACGCTTCATTCTCATCATTGCCAGAAATGCTGCAACCTGCACGTCCGTAACCTCACCTTCAAATATCGTATCCTGCAGGGCCTTTGCCTGCTCGAAGGTCAAGTCTTTGCCATCCAGAATAATCTCCAGATACTCAGTTATGGCGGCCATTTTTCAGCTCCTTATTTCCTGTTTTCTTGAGATCGCTATTGCCAAGACGTTCTCAATTATTTTCCCGCCGGCAGGTGTCAAAATACTTTCGGGGTGAAACTGCACACCAAATATGGGAAGCTCTCTGTGCTGTACAGCCATCACAATCCCCTCAAACTCAGCGGTCTTCGCCAGACAATCCGGCATTTCAACAGCTACAAGACTATGATAACGACCTGCCTGCAGCGGATTCTCAATACCAGCGAATAACCCTTTTTCGTTATGCGTCACCCTGGAAGGCTTGCCGTGCATTGGTTCAGGTGCGTGGCCGATCTTTCCACCGAAATACTGTACGACTACCTGATGACCGAGGCAAACACCGAATATCGGCAGTTTATCTTTGAAGTAGCCAACCGCTGATAGCGACACTCCTGCTGTGTCAGGCGTTCCGGGCCCTGGAGAAATAACAAGCAAGTCGGGATCGAATCCAGCAGCCACTGCCTTGAGATCTTCAATGTTGGTATCGGCACGGTAGACTTTAGCCTGACAATTACGCTTGCAGAAATCATCGACAAGATTATACGTGAACGAGTCGAAGTTATCGATGAATAAGACTTTTCTTTCTATCGCTTCCATATATATCCCTTCACGCCAGCTAACAGGCCATCGCAGAGTTATGTAGGTGGACTTCAGTTTTGTAGGGTGGGCTTTAGCCCACCGATTAAATCATGGTGGGGCAAGCCCCACCCTACTCATTGCCGCGCACTGCTCGCAGGCATGAGCCGGCTTTATGCTCGGTTTCTTCAAACTCAGTTTTAGGCACACTGTCATGTACAATCCCTGCACCGACACGGATGTAAGCTGTGTGGTCTTTGACCTGTAAGCTCCTTATTGTAATACAACTGTCGAACTGGCCATCCACGGTCAAATACATAACCGCTCCGCCATAGTAACCCCGCTTGGTATTTTCCAGCAGACGGATTAGTTTCATCGCTTCAATCTTCGGAGCCCCTGTGAGCGTTCCCATGTTCATCGTAGCCAGATACGCGCTGAGTGCATCCAGACCATCTGCCAGTTTTCCCTTGACATTGCTTACAAGATGCTGGACGGACTCATACTTTTCAACAATTAACAGTTCGGTAACAATCCTGCTGCCAGGCTCAGCGACGCGAGCAATATCGTTTCGTGCCAGATCGACCAGCATCATGTGCTCGGCTAATTCCTTGCGGTCGAGCTTTAATTCTGCCTCATATCTGAAATCCGTATCTGCATCGATTGTGTTGCCGATTTTTCCTCTTGGCTTTGTTCCTGCTATCGGCCTAATTTCAACTTTGCGCTCCGCCGGAAGATGTCCTGGGGACTGAGTACCACTGACACGTAGGTTCAGTTCCGGGCTCGAACCCATAAGTGTCGTGTTAGGGCTGTTCAAATAAAACATATAAGGCGAAGGATTCAATACTCTGAGTCGCTTGTACACATCTAACGGCTCATCCGGACATGGCTCGGCTATCGTCCTGCTCAAGACAACTTGAAAGATGTCGCCGTCGACAATGCGCTGCTTGGCAGTTCTGACAATACTTTCGTACTCAGGTTGAGCGGTATCGATCGAGGCTTCCGGCAGCGAACCAGAATACCGCCGACCTTTTGGTACATCGAATCTTGCCATATTAAAGTAATAATCAAAATGGCCCTGTGCTTCGATTATCGCAGATTCTCTATCGCCATCAGTTATGACTGCGTTGACTATCACGTAGCCTTTGTTGTGTTCGTGATCCATAAGAAAGATATTGTCCGCAAAGTAAAGCTCATAATCCGGGTTTTCCAAGAGGTCCGTCTTACTTTGAGGCAGTTTTTCAAATTGGTCTATAAAGTCGTAGCTAATTGCTCCGAGCAGTCCGCATGTCACTCTGAACGGCTTGCTCGCCAGGCGAAATGCGAACGCAACTGCTCGTAATACATCCATTTGATTTGTACTTTGCAGTCGAGTTTGCTCATCGACCAGTCTATTGATTCGCTTTATCCGGCCGGTAATAGCATCTGCGCCAAAATCAACAGACTCACAAAAGGCAAACCTTGCTTTGTCACTTCCAAGGTACTCCAGCATACGCCTGCCGGTATTACTAAGGGCCTTGATGGTGAAATCTGAGCCGGTTCCTGTAATGTATAGAGCAGGTTTTGTTGTGCCGAAACTAAGGGCGCCGCTTCCTGTAAGATATTCCCTTGACTCAAACAGACAGCAGTTTTTGGCCCTGCCGTAATCGCTGAGCTTGGCAAAAAAATTCATCGGGTCATCAAAATCTATTTGCTTGACGATAGGCACAATTTGCCCGGGCTCAGCACCGTTTATTATTTGTCGATAATCGTCCATAATTAGAACCTTTTATCGGAAATTTCTACTCGCAAATTACCGAAAACACAAACAAAAAACGCAGCTTGCTGTCTTCCAACAGGCTGCGTTTTCTAAAAACCTTACCAAATTTTTTATAGCAAACCACCGCTGCCTACTGGAATCTATCCTGCAGGCCACCACCAATTAATAGCGTTGTAACGGTTAATTTGCCTCATAACAACAATATTAAAGCAACCTCGTATAATCTTGTCAAGAAAAAAACTCAAGAATCTCTGGAGAGCTGCTCAATGAAAATTCTTTTGACAGCGCCTGCCCTTTGGAATTGGAACTACACATTACAATTAAAGGCAGTTTTCAGGTTCAAATATCTTTGAGATCGTCCAGCGAGGAGTCAGATTCATCTACATCGCCCAAATCTACGAAGCTTCCAGATTCATCAAGGTCCTCAAAGCCCTCGCCCAATTCTTCCAAAGATTCCTTCTGTGCAGGCTTTTCTTCTTTGGGTGGTTTTTTTGCGGCGCTGGTAGGTGGGTGAACTTCTTTTGGCTGTCCGTCGATCTGGATTACGAACAGAAGTGGACCTACCTTTATGCGATCACCTGCTTTTAATTCGGCATGCTCTATGCGTTTGCCGTTCAGATAGGTGCCGTTTCGTGAGCTAAGGTCACGAATCGTTAGACCGCCCTTATTGTTGCTGAATTGGCAGTGCCTTCTCGACACCGACTTCAGCGGAGCACGCAAGTCACAATCGTGGCGTCGGCCAATTATGGTAACACTGCTCGGCAGAGGGAAACTTTTCTGCGAGCCGTCTTTTTTTAATAATAGCAGTTTCGCATCCATAAAATTAACCTCGCTGCCAGATAAAAGCTCACTCCACAAAATATATTATACAAAAAAGACCGTCTGAAAACAACGGTTAAATCCGCAATGGCGTGTCAAGTTGTCTTTTCCCCCGCTTAACCTAATTTTCTAATATCATGCCAATCATACAGTTAGAACAATCCGTGGAGACCGATTCATCCTTTGCGGTCCGCAGGATTCCTTCCGGCGCGGCGCTGCTGCGGAGAATGGAAGACCCTATAAAGAACAAAGTAGCAACAGACATACCAAATGCAGCTTTAGGCTTTTGACACCGCTGTCACTAACCGGTATAATAATTTTTTTAATGAGCAGGTTCCACTGCAAATCGTGATGCGAGGTAATAAATCCGTACGAATTTAATCAACCAGTTTGGTCAGAGCGGGAGGGCATGAGGAATCTTCAGGGGTAAAACTACACACTTCAAAAGGACTGGAGCATGAAGTACAGCAGAATCAGCAGACTTATGAAAATCTTAACAACATTACAGGCAGGCAAAAGCTATGCGGTCGGTGATCTGTCAAAAATGTTTGGAGCAAGCCGGCGTACAATCTTTCGTGATCTGAATGAACTACAGGCGATCGGTATACCATACCATTACGATGCTGCAGCAGGTGGCTATGTTATCGAGCCGGACTTCTTCCTTCCCCCCGTTGACCTGAACCTTCAAGAGGCGCTAAGCCTATTAATGATGGCCCACAAGGCGAGTGAGCACATACAACTGCCATTCAAAAGATCCGCAATCATAGCGGCATTGAAGATCGAAAACAATCTGCCCGTGAAAATGAGGCAATACTGCAATGCCGCGCTCCAAAATATCTCCGCAAAAAGCGCTGCCCAGGCACCAATAGGCTCGCTCGACAAAATCTTCGCACATCTCGAAAACGCTATCCTCAAAAAACGCAAAGTTCAGATAATATATAACTCACTTTTCGATGGGAAAGTCATCGATGTTGAGCTGAGCCCGTATCGCCTGTTCTATAATCACCGGGCCTGGCATGTCCTGGGGCATTGTAGCATGCACAAGAGCGTCCGCACGTTTAAGCTCAATCGGATAAAGCAGTTGAAGACAACAGATAATTGCTTTACGGATGGCAAGAACTTCGATTTGGACGAGTACCTTGGCAGGGCCTGGTCGATGATACCCGAAGGCCGACTATACAATATCAAGCTGCGGTTTCTGCCCAAGGTTGCGAACAACATGGCCGAGGTGCAATGGCACAGCACACAAAAAGTCACTTTCCAACCTGATAGCTCAGCCATAGTGGAGTTCCGTGTCGATGGCCTTGGTGAAATTACCTGGTGGATACTCGGTTATGGGGACCAAGTCCAGGTACTTGCGCCAAGAGATCTGCGCAAAAGAATTCTGGAAACAGCCAAGAATATGATAAAGCTCAATCAACACGAATAGGTTCAGCCTGCGAAACAGATGCTGGTAAACAAATTTACACCTCACGGCGCAACCAGCAGCAATCAGCGTAGCCAGAATCCGCCCTTATTATAACAGTTTCTTTCTCTCAGCGCTCCGAATAGTGGAAATAAAGGAACCGTTAGTTTAGGAAGAATCTGATGACAAACAAACTACGCTCGCAAAAGGCTGGCTCGAATTAATAAGACGACCCTATTACTTGCGTTCAACCTTCTTGCAGAACTATTAGTTTTGATGTATAGTATTCACCAGCGAATTATGAAAACAGTTTTGCCAACGTAGCTCAATGGCAGAGCTCTGGTTTTGTAAACCAGTGGTTGTCGGTTCGAATCCGACCGTTGGCTTTTTAACTTTTTATATGACAAGTAGTTACGATTTAGAAAAAATTCCTCTTTCAAACATGACTCCATTATGATACTGTTCTCCGTGGCACTCTGTGCTTTTATTCACGGTGATTACATATGAGAAAAACCTGGACATACAAGAGGAAAAATATACCCGGATGGTGGGTAGGATGGTACGAAGGAGGCAAGAGAAATTCCAAGGCCTTTCCGAACAAGGCGCTTGCGGAGCACTTCGCACAGATAAAATACCAGCAGATCAACTCCGATGTGTTCACCAGCGCCGTCTCGGTGACATGGGAAACGCTGATGGAAGAGTACGAGCAGTCAAAGAGGGTCCAAGGGCTTACCGACGAAAGCATCTACCAGGCGATGCTAACACTTAAGAAGCATTTCAGAAATGCCTGCTGCCCCCTGAACTCAAAGCAGATTACCCAGGCCTCCATGACAAGTTCATCCTCAAGCGGGGAAAGCAGGTCGGAAGGTTCACGCTGAACAAGGACATCTCGAACATGAAAGCGTTCCTCAACTGGGGAAAGAGGAACAAATACATCAGCGAAGACGTCAGTATCCAGAAAGTCAAAGTCGATAACAAGAACGTCAAGCCTTTAAACAGGAAGCAGGTGAAGAACCTCTTACTCACCTCGGAGCCATACCCGACCTGGTACACGAGGATACCGCTGTCCCTCACCACGGGGCTGCGGAAGAACGACATAGAATCCCTCAGAATCGCCGACATAGACTTCGAAATGAACTCAATAGACACTTAGGAGCAAGAAGACCAGGAAGAGCATGCTATTCAGGCCGCTGCCCCCGGAGGTGACGGACCACCTTGCGGTCTACGTCGGCTCCCTGCCAGCAGGGCAGGTCAGACTCTTTGCCGATACCCACACGCATAAGAAATGGAAGAAGATAAGAACGAGGGCTGGGCTTCCCGACCTTCGCTATCAGGACCTCCGCGTCACGTTCAGCTCCCTGCTCGCGGAGGCGGGAGAATCGACCAGCATTCGACAAAGGCTGCTGGAGCACTCCTCCCCGCAGATAACCGAGGACTACTACACGAAAGTCCAAGATCCGGTTCTTCGCAACGCGGTAAACAAGCTTCCAGTGGACGAGTGGCTGTAGCGTTGTGATTATATCAGCCCACGCGGACTCACCTCCACCATCGCCAGGCTCAGCCACTCCTCAACGTCCTCCTTCCTGTACCGGACTAACCGGCCAAGCTTCGAGTACTTCGGTCCTTTCCTCAACTGGCGCATCTTCCTCAGGTAAGATTCCCTCAGTCCGTACATCTCGGATATCTTTTCGGTGGAATATATCCTGAGGTCGTCCATTAGTGTCCCTTTATTAACGAATCAAGCCCGATTTGGTTCTATTTCTGAAGCCTTTTATTCTTGTCCATTAAATCTAATAATCTGACATATAGTCATTTATCAACTTGAAGCCTGGTTTCTTTCCAGGCCAGCTCTCTATCATAGAGCTGAGTCTCTGATGGAGCCGCTCCATCAATTCCTTCGTCTCACAGACGAACATAAAACCCTCAAGGCCAGCTTGCATTGCCTTGCGAGCATTCGTCTGCTCATATTGCTCACTGAGAGCGATCTCAATCCCAAGCCGCTCCCCATCTTTCCGGATGACGAGCACATCAAGGCACGTATCTCCAACACTAGCCTCCACCTCAACTACGTATCCATTCGCCTGATACCACTCCTTCAAAATCTTTTGGTAATACAGGTGCTTCACACCCCCACGTCCTTTCCGTATATCCTTTATCCCAAGTTCCCGTAGGTACTCTGTACCCCTTTGTGTAATCTGCAGAAGTTTTTTCCTCCGTCCGCGCCTGTTTGTGGGCAATTCTACCTCATAAACAAGTCCCTCCTTGATCAGTTCCCACTTGGTTTTTCCACCCATGTATCCACTCAACCCAAGCTCCTTATAAAGCTCTGTTAATACCATGGGTTTCCTATACACCTTGATCAGCATATCCTCGCTATTTCTTGTAATCATACCTACCTTCTTTTGCTTCTCATGCTCTGCTGCGCTGTTGCAAGTCGAGCAGGATGGACTGTCGGACCGGAACAGAGGCACCCTCGGTTCCCAGCGCATCCATTGCACTTTCTCTTGCTTCTGTTTCTGTCCTTCTATTTCTCTTTTTTGTTCGCTATCTTTGCTCATGATTCAGCTTCTTTTCTTGTCACTTTTTATCACGCAACTCGCAACACAAATGGCCTGTCGATCCTCTCGGAAAGCCGGACGACCGCCTCGCCACGTTGCAGCATGTAGAGCGCCATCACCTGTACCTGATCCCTGAACCCCAGCGCCTTAGCGCTGTCCTCCACGTCCTTGTCCGACGTCTGTCCGAAGCAGACCCTTACGAATGCCGAACTCTTAATGCTGTCAGCGAGCTGCGACGGATGGCATTCAGCCGCGAGAAATCCTATCCCAAACTCCCTGCCCTGCCGAATTTTCCAAAATAGTTTCTTAGCCAGGTCAAGGCGAGAGCGTCAGCAAATACGGGCAGGCATTTCGTATACCTATACCTATCTATGTGAAAATTTGGCCGTGCCTCCGGCACGGCTGCTGGGCCCTGGGCCCTGAAACCTGAAACCTGAAACCCTATTCAGGTGGTGAACCAGCTTACGAAGGTTCTGTACCGCAGCGATCAGATAGTCTTGAATACGTTGTCGCCATAGTCGACGCCAACGAGTGCGTTTAAAGCCGTGACATAGGGTCGCATCACCAAAACTGCCTTCCATCAACCATCGGCGACGAATCCGGTCACGTTTGGCCTCTCGACTGTGCGACTGTTGACGCGCTTGGTCAATAGCCTCTTGGTTATAATGACGTTTCAGCGTCCGAGCCACGCCTCCCTGGGCACGGGTACATTGATCTCGAAGCGGACGGGCTTCACATGTGGACATGCTGCAGGCATATTCGTAGGCCTTGCGCTTTTTCTTATATTTACGTCGGGTCAATATCTGTCCTGCTGGACAGGTATAGGTATCACTGGCAGAATCATAGGGGAAGGCATCTCGCCCAAAGATCTCTCGGCTAACGGCTCGTTGCTCTTGAACGTCGATCATATCGGCCATATGACTGCGGATACCTCGCTCATGGCATTTGCGGAAATTGTCCGCCGTTCCGTATTGCGTATCTGCGACAACCGTCTCGACCTCCTGGCAGGTATGCTTTTCATGTTGATCGATCAGATCCATCAGGGGCGTATTCTCTTCAACGTCTCCCTGACGCTGTCCAGAGGAAAAAAAGCGGTTCGAATGTAGACTCATTTTGTTAGGTGCTCTAAATCTCTTATCGAAGAGATTGCCGTCTTTACTTGAATATGGGTAAGAGATCGTCAATTTCCACCTATAAAAAGTCAGTCAATTTGAGTATAATACAATTCCAGTTAAAATTGATACAATCACGGGACACAGTAATTATGGTAGATGGATATGAAATTTCGTGGCAAAAGATTACTTTCCCGCTCCGTTCAGCCTTATTTTCCCCTCTGTTTTTCCTGTTCATCTATCTATGGGTCGATACAAAGCTGATATATTTCCATCAAGAACAGTATTTGCTTAAGCATATTTATGTTTCTTCGATGCATCTTTTTTCTGATACGCCTTTGTTTCCCGGCAAGCCGATCGAATACGTCTGTGCTATTCTGTCACATTATTTCTATTATTCATGGGCAGGAGCCGTTATCGTTACAGCCATTGGATGGATGTTATGTCTTGTGACAGATAGGGTTATCACATTTATGGCCGGCGATCAATTAAGGCCATTACGGTTTTGCTTGCCAATCATTTTGCTCATCGAGTACAGCCGATATTATCACCATCTGCAAGACAGCCTGTCCATACTATTCGCTCTTATCTTTATCTATCTTTATACAAGAAAGCCCTTGCGAAATCCCGCCCTGAGATTCGCGCTGTTCCTCTTACTATCCACAGCAGTATACATCGTGGCAGCCAAAGCTTACCTGATATTCGTGGCGGTTTGCGCTATTTTCGAATTCTTCAATATGCGAAATCCCCTCACCGGTTGCCTGTCTCTTTTGCCACCATTTCTTATTCCCTACCTAGCAAGCAACACGTTCTTCGACATGAGCACAAGCCAGGCTTATCTGTCAATGTCACCGTTTAGTCCGGCCTCCAACATCGGGACAATCTCCCTAAGATTCTGCTTTTTCCTCTTTTTGCCGACGGCAGCGTTGATCGGTGCCATTGTTAAGATTGCCGGCCACAACTCTTCCTTCGAAAAGGCGCAAAAGCTTTTGGATCGTTGTCGCGAAAACAAATTCAAATGGTACATAGAGACAGCCACCCTGATCGTTATTGCCGCAACAGCGGTCTGGTTCGCCAAAACCCCCGTTACTAAAACCCTGAGGCGTATCGACTACTTTTGCCAAAACAAAATGTGGCAACAATTGCTCGACGAAACCGACCAATTGCCCGAAAAACAATATAGCGTCTTTGTATGTCACGATGTTTACAGAGCCCTTTATCATTCGGGCAGACTTCTCGATGAACTGTTCTCATACCCTCCACACCCTGCAGGCCTGATGCTTAATCTTGAAGATGGCCTGTCAGGTGAAACCCAATTGACCAGATGGTTCAAACTCGGCGACATCCTCTACGAACTTGGAGACATCAACAGGGCGGAGAATGCGACCTACGAGGCCTTGACTTCTGCAAATTACTACCCTCAGGGCTTAATGAGGCTAGCCATGATCAACATCGTAAAGCAGCAACCAGAAACGGCCCGCATTTTCCTGAATGCCTTGAGCGCCGATTTCATATACAGGGACTGGGCCAAGGAATATCTCAAACGTCTCGAGGAGTACCCGTACTTTTCAACTGACGATGAAATACAACGCACCCGTTCGCTCATGTTCGTCAACGACAGCATCGAACGGACTACGCCGGTGGACCTGCTGAAAACAAACAAGAACAACAAGATGGCCTTCGAATATGTAGTAGCTGCTCTCTTATTGGGTGGTCAGCACCTACCGTTGGTTTCAAGTATACACGATCTCGACAATTACGACTATCCGAAAGACTGGCTGCCGAGACATCTCCAGGAAGCGGTTCTGACTGTTATGACCTTGACCGGCAAGAAAGTTGACCTTGGCACCAGGCGCATGGACGGCAATGTCGTTTCCCGTTACAGAAGCTTCATTGAGCATTTGAAAGACTTCGCACAGGACCCGGAAGGCACAAAGAAGATCTTGGAAGAAGATTTTAGTGACACCTATTATTACTATTATTTCTCAAGGTTCCCGAGATGAAACGACTTAGTTGTTATATCTTAATCACGCTAATTGCCGCCATACCATTAGGGATGGCTGCATATTATAAATTACAGTCGATGGACATCACGATCGATCGGTTCAATTCTCTTAACAGACCTCCCAAAATCCACCCTGATTATACTGACACCGTCATTCCACCCAACATAGCGCCGTTGAACTTTCGTTTGCGAGAAGACGGCAGAGAATTCTATGTCAAAATCTATTCGAACCAGGGCAAGCCGATCTACGTTCGCAGCCGAAAACAGCTCATAAAGATGCCCGTAAACAAATGGAAGAACCTCCTCGATTCAAATCGAGGCCAGAGGCTCTACTTCGATATTTACACCAGAGACGATGAAGGCAAATGGAGCAAGTTCGAGACTATCACAAACACCATCGCCAATTCGGATATCGACAGTCATCTGGTCTACCGCAGGCTGCGCGTCTGCGCCTGGTGGAAGGATATGGCCACCTACCAGCGTAATCTGGAAACCTTCAAAGAATCCATCTTGCTACACAACCGCTCATACGAAGGAGGCTGTGCCAATTGCCATACATTTCTCAAAAACAGCCCTGACAACATGCTGATGCAGATTCGGTCATCGCAGTATGGCACACCCATACTGACTTCTCAAAAAGGCAAAGTCTCAGCCATAAATACTCGAACCAACGTATCGCCGGGCAAAGCAGGCTTTTCGTCATGGCATCCGAACGCTAACATCATCGCTTTTTCGATAAACAAGTTCAGCTTAATCTATCACTCAGCCACGCCGGATATCCGCGAAGTTGTTGATACCGCCGCCGATCTGGTTTTGTATCGGATCGACACAAACAAAGTCAGCAGTTCAGGCAAAATCACCGACCCAAACCGCATGGAAACCTATCCCGAATTCTCGCCCGATGGAAAGTATCTCTACTTTACCAGCGCCCCTCAACTACCCAGCAGCAAATATCGCCAGGTCCTCTATGATTTGATGCGAGTCGGCTACGATGCGGAAAAACAGCAGTTCGGCCCATTAGAGACAGTACTTACTGCCGAGCAGCTAGGCGGCAGCATTACCCAGCCAAGATTTTCACCCGATGGCCGATACCTATTGTTTAACGTATGCCTGTGCAGTGATTTTCCGGTCAATCAGCCTATAAGCAATTTGTTTCTGTTAGAGATAAGAACCGGGAAATTCACTGAGTTGCCGATCAACAGCAAATACAGCGAATCATGGCATGGGTGGTCGAGTAACGGCAGATGGATTGTGTTCAGCAGCAAAAGACTCGATGGCCGTTTCTCAAAACCATTCTTCAGTTACATCGATGAGAATGGCAAGACCAGCAAACCGTTTGTCTTACCGCAAAAGGATCCTGCTTATTACGATTCACTTCTGCAGGTCTACAGCATACCCGAGTTTATTACCAGACCGATTAAAGTAAAAGCAAAACAGTTCGCCAAAACCATTTTCACTTACTCACAGGTCCCGCAGGCAGATGCAATCACAGGTGCAACTCCCAACCGCCCCGCCCCACCGATACAATCCGCCGATCAAGCTGAAGACATCTGGCCGTCACGAGAGTAAAGATTTTGCTTCAATGCTTGCCATTTAAGCAAAGACACTAGAACTTGTATACTGCGATCCGAGTACCCCTCGATATCCCCTTAATAAGTCCACTGGTCAAACCAGTGGCTTACCTATCGTTGAGTTAAAAATGGTAATATTTAAAGCTTTTCTACAGAGCATACCGGACACTTTTAATTCACGCGGTCTTCTGCTATAATCTCGACATGCACAAACGACGCACAACTTTATACAGCATCGCCAAGAATATAAATAAGCATAGGATCCGACAAAACGGCCGCAGACCGGCTGCAAGCCAGCAAAAGGCACGGGCCGGACAGAAGACGCCTGCCACACCAACCGGATGGCGTCTCTGGGTGTTCCGCTCTATCGCCCTCATTGTCGTACCCGCGGTGTTCTTTGGGAGCGTCGAACTCGGGCTGCGAGTATGCAACTATGGGTATCCGCCCGGTCCGTTTGTCAAGGTCAAGGCCAACGGCCAAACCTGCTACGGCGACAACACGCAATTCAGTCAACGCTTCTTCCCCCGCCACCTGGCGCGCGAGGCAATACCCTACATCTTCGACGCTGACAAGCCAGAAAACACATGCCGGATATTCGTGTTGGGGGCATCGGCCGCAATGGGCGTACCTGAGCCGATGTTTTCCTTTCCACGAATCTTGCGGGTGATGCTGATGCATCAGTATCCCGGCACGAAGTTCGAGATCATCAATACCGGAATGGCCGCGATCAACTCACACAGCGTGCTGCCGATCGCCCGGGAAGCGGCTAAGCACGATCCCGACCTATTTGTGGTCTATTTGGGTAACAATGAAGTGACAGGACCTTACGGCGCAGGTACAGTTTTCGCTCCCCTTGTGGGAAACCTGTCAGTAATCCGAGCGACCATCGCATTCAAAGGCACGCGACTGGGTCAACTGCTGAAGAATGCTTTTGCGTCAGTCGGGACCCGAGTCAACACACCCCAGATGTGGCGCGGCCTGGAGATGTTTCTGGACAAGCAGATTCGAGCCAACGATCCTGCCCTCCAGGACGTATACGACCATTTCCAACACAACTTGCAAGACATCATCGCAGCCGGACGCAGCGGCGGAGCGAATGTCATCCTGTGTACCGTCGGCAGCAATCTCAAGGACAATCCACCCTTCGGATCGCAGCACCGAACTGATCTGACTGAGGCCGAGAAGCAACAGTGGGACGAGATCTATCAACAAGGCATTGCCTATGAGAGTACCACACGCTACGCCGAGGCCGTTGAGCGTTATCTGGCTGCGGCGCAGATCGACGATTCCTATGCTGACCTGCAGTTTCGCCTGGGACAGTGCTACTGGTTGATGAGCGAATATGGCCAAGCCGCCGAGCGGTACACCAAGGCCGAGTTGTTCGATACACTGCGTTTCCGCGCCGATACGCGAATCAATGAGATTATACGCGGCGTTGCCCGCAGCCAAGATCATATTCAATTCGTAGATGCTGTTCGCATCTTTGAGCAGAACAGTCCCAACCGAGTCCCCGGCGTCGAGTTGTTCTACGAGCACGTACACCTGAATTTCACGGGCAACTACCTATTGGCCCAAGCTATCCTTGGTGAGGTTGCCAAGACACTCGGTCCGCACATGCAAACGAGTAATCCCGAGCCGCTTAGCGAAGCCGAGTACGCACGGCGTCTGGCATATAATGAATTGGATCGCTACCGGATCGAAAACAAGGTGCTCAACAACTTCATCAAGAGACCACCATTTAGCAATCAGCTCTACCACAACGAGCTGGTCGCCAAGATGGAACGCCGGGTCGCCGCACTGAAAACCAGTATCACGAACGAGGTGTTGACACAAGCCGCTCAACAAAACCGCTGGGCCATCGAGAACGATCCCTCCGACTGGCTTCTGCGCTGGAAGTATGGTCAGTTCCTAGCTGAGCAGACAAGGGATTACCACGCCGCGATGGAACAGTTTCGCTGGGTGCAAAACCATTTGCCGCATTCATGGCTGGGGCATAACAGCCTTGCCACCATGTTGTATGCCTTGGGAGACCTCGACACGGCGATCTCCACATTCAAGACGGCGATACGGCTCAAGCCCACCTGCGGCACGGCACATTTCTACTTGGCCGAGGCTTACCGCCGGCAAGGCGTCATCGACATGGCGGCCGATCACTATACTGCCGCAACCCAATGGGAAAGAGACTGCATCCCGGCCTACAACAACCTCGCACGCATCATGGCCGAACGGGGCCAGACAGAGAAGGCCATCGAAACTTGCCGTCGGGGCCTGATATTCTCACCCAACAGCGCTACTCTTCGTGGCAGTCTCGGCACGCTGCTGGCACGACAAGGGCAGAGAGACGAGGCACTCAAGGAACTAAGAACCGCCCTCGATCTGGATCCCAACTCAGCAGCCATACGCAGGTCACTGCAAATCCTCCTGGGCGGAGGCTGAGCCCGGAATATCTTTCAGCCAAGAGGGAGGGGATTTGGACATGATACAGCATCGGGTGTCTTGGTTTAATCGTCTCTGATGCGGGTGAAGATAGCGGCTCTCACTGAGAAACGGACCGTTTTACTGCTGATGACCCACCCCAGAAAGCGGCCGCGGCGCTTGTGTTACCTCTGCCGGCGGAATTATCGGGACCATATAGCCACTAGGTCTATGGGGCGAATTGGGTAGAAAATGGGATTTTTTTCTTGTATTTTGGTGTCAGCGTGTGTTATACTCTATTGTTATATGATTAGACTTGTATTAAATGTAGCTTATGGCTGAATTCTACGTTTAATAGCTGATTTGGCAGGTGTAATTTACGTGTCTGCCGACAAGTGGATCCATGTGATGTACGTTGCCAAGCGTGAGTACTACACAGATTAATAAGTTTGAGTGATCCTTAACCCAGGTCGTAGAATTATTCCGGAACGGAGGTTTGCCGTATTTTCCAGACCATAATTCTGTGCAACGCGTGGAAGATAATTACTTGTTGCTGGCATGCCCGTGTTGCGTTGGCCGAAAAAGCCAAGCAGGGAAGAAATATTCGTGGTCTGCCGGAATTTCAGGTCGACGGCTAATGGGATTGTGGCAGAGTGGTTTGCACTAAACACCGAGGGCCAGCTCGGCCAAGTAAGACTTTGGTTCGTTGCAGATATTGGCTCGACTGATGCAGTGAACACCTGAGCTAATGCTTGCTTGGGATACATACGGAAAGGAAGGAGGTGATAGTTACAAAGAGCAGAACGTAGGCATGTCAATGAACCAATTGTGATGTTCCCTAAAAGACTATTTTGACAGGAGGACGTATTATGAAAAAATTTGCTTTAATGACAATGATTATCTTGCTCGTGCTGTCGACCGTGTCGTTTGGTGGTCTGCAGCGCAAACTCTGGTGGGACACGCCCACGAGTAGTATCGATGAAGCATGGGCCGTCATCAACGGTGACACGGAGCCGGATGTGGTCGATATTGTCGGTGATGCAACCTCCGGCGATCAAGGTGTGGACAACTACGTCGGCAGCTTCAGCGGCGCTTTGATGATACCGGCTGACGGCATCTACACGTTCTACGTAACCAGTGACGACGATTCGCAACTGTTGCTGGACGGCGCGGTCGTTGCCTACGTCTCCGGCTGGACGGGATTCCAGGACTGGGCCAGTGGCAGCTCCCACCCGTCAGAGCCGATGTCCCTGAAGGAGGGTCAGCTTATGGCGCTCGACATGGCGTTTCGTGAAGGCGGCGGCGGTGACCATTTCTCTATCGGCTGGGAGACTTCTACCAGCACCCTTACCAACTCCATCAGCTTGAAGGCTCCTGACGGCATAGAAGTGCTGCCAGACGCCGTCACCTATCCTTCGACCGACCAGTGGCCGAATACCCCCGTGCCGGCCAGTGCCGCCACAGGCGTGGTTGAAGCCATGCTGAGCTGGCAAGGTCCGACGGGCGTTGTAGATCCCACCTACACCGTTACTTTAGGCACCGAACCGGACGCCTTGGCAGAGGTGGCGACAGGATTGACCGAGTCCGTATATGACGCTGGTATGCTCGGGACAGAACTCGCTTTCAGTACCACGTACTATTGGAAAGTAACGGTCGACGGCAGCGACGGCATTGGTTTTCTTTGGAGTTTCACGACCGCCGATCCGATCATCATCAAAGAGGTTTCGGGCGATGCCCAGCCCGTGGGTGCTACTGCTCAGTTGAGCGTCGATGCGGTCAGCCCGCTTGGCGCCGAGTTGTCCTACCAGTGGCACCAGCTGAACGTCGAGTTCCCTCCGGGTTCAGGTAATATTATCCGGGACGCCCCGATCCCCGGCGCTGACGCGGCTGTGTATGAGGTCGAAGCAATAAGCACTGCCGACGAAGGCGAGTACTATGTGGCCATAAGCTGTGTCGATGGCGACGTAAATTCACCTGTTGTCATCCTGGATTGCCAGACGGGCCTGATCCACCGTTATAGCTTCGGTGATAGTGACGGCGTCGTTGTTCCGGATAGTGTCGGCGGTGCTGATGGGACTCTGATCAATAACACCGGCCTGGCCACCGTCGCGGACGGCCAGGTGAATCTGGGCAACGATGGTTCGCAGACAAGCAATGGCAACAACGGCGATGCCAACGGCGACTATGTTGATCTGCCCAATGGTTTGGTCAGTCCTCTGACGCAGATGACCATCGAAATCTGGACGACCTGGGACGATGACACCCAGACTTGGGCACGTGTCTATGATTTCGGTACCTCCAACAGCGGCGAAGGCCTTTCCAGTGCGGCTGACGGTGGCGGCGATGTGTACAACTTCTACTTCAGCACGGCGCGTTGGGACGGCCTCGCGCTTGTTGAATACCGCCATGGTGGCAACGCGCCCTCAATCGTTCCCGGCGGCACGCTCGCACTAGGCGAAGAAATCCTGATCACCCAAGTCCATGATGACAAGGCCGACCAGGTGAGGTTGTACGTCAACGGTATCGCGGTAGGCGGCTATGAGGCTCTGTTCCCGCTGCAGATAATGACCGACAATAACAACTGGCTCGGACGTTCGCAGTGGGGCGATCCGCTGTACGTCGGTTCCTACAATGAACTGCGTATCTATGACACGGCACTGTCGGGCGAAGAGATCGCAGCGAACTACCTGGCCGGCCCGGACGAGCTAGGCCAGTTGCCGGAGCCGACTGGTGATGCGGCAGCGATAGGCGATCTCAATGGCGACGGCGTCTATGACCTCTTGGATATGGCGATAGCTGCGGATAAGTGGCTGACCTCACTATTGAATGAGCAGGCCGAGGAATAAGTCGTTGCACGCCATGTTATGAAGAAA
>Ga0315545_1000728_pt1 | contig 34405 bp, 31 predicted proteins | sample SalMarSW160210MG_FD_203096 | JGI IMG/M metagenome (GOLD analysis project Ga0315545, IMG submission 203096) | Salt marsh sediment microbial communities from the Plum Island Ecosystem LTER, Massachusetts, United States - Salt Marsh Sediment SW1602-10 ...
TAGACAGGAGAATAAAATGGGAAAAGCGAACTAGAAGAATTATATGGATGTTTAATATCCTTTTTCAAAAAAAGAATAAAATAACGGAATTAAATTCTCACAACATAATTAAACTGACAACATAACTTGCCAGTATCGGCATTATTCAAAACAACAATTGATATACAGATATCTTATTTATCTGGTGTCAGGTCAATAAATCCTAATTTTGACCTTTGTCAAATTATCCGCGTCTATCGACATCTTATCTGTGATACTTCCTTCGAGTGATTCTCAACTTGCCCGTATTCCCGATGCTACAATATGCTTAGCACAATTATGGTCTTACATCCCGTCATAATCACGGAGTTGGCCCTCACTGCGACCGGTGCCGGAACATCCAGCCCGCCAACGGCAGTGTAAAACCGGCCATCAGTATGAGCGGCCAAAGCTGGGGCCAAATCATGCTTACCCCGGCGCCTTCCAGGAATATATTGCGCAGAGCGGTGATAATGTGGCGCAAAGGATTAAGTAAGGTTCCGATCTGGAGCCAGTGGGGCATATTTTCGATGGGAGTGGCGAAACCGGAAAGGATAACCGACGGCATCATGAAGACAAAGGATCCGAGGAGGGCCTGCTGCATGGTCATGGACAGGGACGACACCAGCAGTCCGACACCCACTATAGTGATGATGAAACACCCCAGGGCCAGGACAAGGGTCGGAACGGTTCCGCGAAACGGCACACCGAACCAGTAAACCGCACCAGCCGCAAACAACAGTGCATCCATGATGCCGAAGAACATACCGGGCAGGGATTTGCCGATGAGAATTTCTCCGGGGTTGAACGGAGCGACCAAAAGCTGGTCGAATGTGCCGAACTCGCGCTCCCGCGCCACCGAAAGGCTGGTCAGAATCATGACCACTACCATGCTGATGAGGCCGCCTAACGCCGATACAATGAACCATCTGCTTTGCAGGTTGACGTTGAACCATGCCCGATCCGCCAGCACCAAGCCGGGACCGTCTATGCTGACCACTCCTTTTTTAACAAGATCCTGGTTGTACTGTTCAACAATGCTTCCAATATACCCCAGGGCGATCAGGGCCACATTGGAATTACGGCCGTCTACGATCACCTGGAGCGTCGCCGGACGGCCGTTGTGAAGATCGCGGCTGAACTCAGGCCCGATGTGAATGACCAGACGAGCTTTCTCACGGTTGATCATAAAGGCAATCTCTTTTTCGGTCAAAAGAGTCTTTGTCAGCTCAAAATTTTCAGACCCTTGGAACCGGGATAGAAGTTGCCGGGATTCAGAGGTGCGAGACTCGTCCAATACCGCGAACCGCACGTTTTTGAGGTCATAAGTCGCGGCATACCCGAACACGATAAACTGGAACAACGGTGGGCCGATAATGACAAAGCGACTTTTGGGGTCCTTTAGGATCATGATGAATTCTTTAATCATCAATGCGATAATGCGGCGTACGAAATCCATTAACCCTCCAGGCGTTTGGTAATTTTGCGAAAAGCCAGACTGATAAATAAAACAGCCATGCCGAAAAGGGCCAAAGCATTGGGCAGCAGCACCGGCCAGACGTCGCCGGCCATGAAAAGGGTGTGGCTGATATCCACGAAATACCGCGCCGGAACCACGTGGCTTACGATTTGAATGAAGCGGGGAGTGCTTTCCAGGTCGAAAATAAGGCCCGAAAGAAAGAGTGCAGGCAAAAATCCCGCCACAATAGAAATCTGTGCAGCCACGAATTGGACTCGTACGGCAGCGGATATCAACAGCCCAAAACCCAGCGAAGCCAGCATGAAAAGCGCACTCAAAATAAAGAGGGCGACGATGGAGCCGCGAAACGGCACATGAAAAAGCGTGACACCGACCCACACGGACAGGCCCATGCCCAGCATGCCCAGAATAAAATACGGAAGCACCTTGCCCAGCAGAAGATCAACCCTGCGAATCGGCGTGACCAGAATAGCCTCCATGGTCCCGCGCTCCCATTCCCGTGCCACTACCAATGCGGTCAAGAGGATTCCGATCAGGGTCATGATCAGGGTAATGAGACCCGGCACCAGAAAGTTCCGGCTGACGGCGGCCTCGTTGAACCATATCCGTTGGGATATTTTCACGGCAGGGCCGGCCACCGGTTCGCCCCGGGCCTGACGCAGCTCGGTCCATGTCTGAAGCACCCCGCGCGCATACCCCTGAATCAGACGCGCCCGGTTTGCATCGATGCCGTTGACAATCAGCTGAACCGGCGCCTGGTTCCGTTGGTACAAACTGGACGAAAAATCGGCTTGCAGATGAACAATACCATCAACACGCCTTTGATTCAGCCACTCCGTTGCTTCGGCCATGGATGTCAAATGAATGGTTTTGAAATACGGTGACAAATCGAATCTGGCCGACACCTCCCGGGCCGCCGGGCCGTTGTCGTCGAGCACGACGGCGATGGGCACGTTTTCGGCATCCAGGGTGACCCCGTATCCGAAAATAAAGAGAAGCACCAAAGGTAAAACAATGGCCAGCGCAATGCTGCTGGGATCGCGCAGGATCTGGAGCACTTCCTTGCGGAGAATCCCCCGCATGCGCATAAAGAAAAGGGTGCGCGGCGTCATTTTCTCCCTCTGCTGTTTTCAATTCGATTCGGTCCGTCGGAAGGTACAATGGTTCCCTCTGCAAGGGCGATAAACGCATCTTCAATGGTCGGTTCCGGGTTTTCTTTTGAACGGGCCAGCGCCCGGATTTCAGAAGGCGTGCCCATGGCGAGGCTTTCTCCCAGGGACATGATCAACATCCGGTCGCAGTATTCGGATTCTTCCATAAAATGTGTTGTCACCACAACGGTCACCCCCAGTTCGGCAAAGCCGTTGATCCTGAGCCAGAACTCGCGGCGGGCCAAAGGATCCACGCCTGACGTCGGCTCATCCAGGAAAAGAATTTCCGGCTCGTGCAACAGCGATGCCGCCATGGCCAGGCGCTGTTTGTAACCGCCCGGAAGCCGGCCGGCGGCCTTTTCGCGCCATTTGCCGAGTCCGAATTCCGTAAACGCCCAATCCATCCGCTGACGCAGGCGATCCCCGCCAAGACCATAGGCCTTCCCGAAAAAGCGCAGATTTTCCTGTACGCTGAGCTGGCCGTAAAGGGAAAACTGCTGGGCCATGTATCCCAGACGGGAGCGGGCCCTGGACGGGGAATGCCGTAAATTATGCCCGGCCACGCTAATCTGGCCGGCGCTGACCTCCAAAAGTCCGCACAACATCCGGAAGGTGGTGCTTTTCCCGGCGCCGTTCGGACCGAGCAGACCGAAAATCTCGCCGCGCCGCACCTCGAAAGTGAGTCCTTTGACCGCCTCGAAATCACCGAAAAATTTCCGAAGCGACCGGGTCTGCACCACCACTTCTTCATTCCGGATTGTCTTGCCGGAAGTTTCGTCGACAGGGTTTATTTGAAAGCGGCTCTCTTTGTGGGGGATTAGGGTCATAAAGGCATCTTCAAAGGTCGGAGGTGTGTTCTTGATGGTTGCCGGCCATTTTTCCGGCAAAGCGTCGACCACGGCTTTCATGCCCGAACCGTCGGTCACCACGCGCACCCGACCGGAACGGATTGTGGCATCGATAATATGCGCTTTACCCACAAGATGCGTGTGTATCTGACGAGGCTTGATGTCCGGTGAAGGATCCACGAGCACTACTTTTTGTCCCACCCGCTCTTTGAACTCTCGGGGCGTTCCTTGGGCGAGTTTCTCACCTTCATGGAGCACCACCACATAGTCGCATCGCTCGGCCTCGTCCAGATAGGCTGTTGAGAGCAGCACCCCGATGCCGTCCCTTTCCACCAGCTCGTAAACGATTTTCCACAGCTCCCGACGCGAGATGGGATCCACACCTACGGTGGGCTCGTCCAGCAACAGCATCTCCGGCGACTTGATGAGCGAGCAGGCCAGCCCCAGCTTCTGTTTCATTCCGCCGGAAAGCGCACCGGCCATGCGCCGGGTATAGGGTTCCAGGCCGGTCATCCGCAGCAAGCGGCGGTAGCGATCTTTGCGCTCGGAACGCGGCACCCCCTGAAGATCGGCATAGAGATCCATGTTCTCCTTCACGGTCAAATCCTGATACAGGCCGAATTTCTGGGGCATATAACCGACGCGGCTCTGAATCTCGATGGTATCGACCATGCTGTCGAGGCCCAAAACGGTAACAGTACCCGCCGTGGGGACGATCAGGCCGGCTGCCGTACGGATCAAGGTGGTTTTCCCGGCTCCGTCCGCTCCCACAAGTCCGGTTACCTGTCCGCGAAGGGCATTGAGCGAAACGTCCCGCAGGGCCTGAATCGCAGGCCCTTTTTTGGAGGAAAATGTCTTTTCCAGATTCCGGACCGCCAGCACCACATCTGTTGAGGCCGTGCTCTGCGTATGTGACTGAGCAGCCATATCGCTTGCTACCCTTAAGAAGGTTGGGCGATTTTTTGTGGCGGGACTTCGCCGTCCCGGGATACACCGGCAGAAGCGGTGCGATCCACGATTACCGTGACCGGCATTCCCAGCCGAAGCAGGTCTTTGGAATCATGAACAAAAACCCTCACCTCGTACACCAGCTTTGTTCGCAGATCCTCTGTTTCCACGGTTTTCGGGGTAAATTCGGCCACAGGAGAAATAAAGCCGATCCAGCCTTCAAAACTTTGATCCGGGAACGAATCGCTCAAGATCTTAGCCTTCATGCCGAGTTTGATGCGGCCGAGATCCGGCTCCGGCACATAGGCCCTTACCCACTTTGGGTCGGTCAACGCCAGGGTGACAACCGGCCGTTCCGGGCTCGCCATTTCTCCGGGTTCCAGATTCCGGTTTTGAATCACACCCGATGCGGGTGATATAAGGGTCATATCCGCAAGCCTTATCTTTAAAAACTCAAGAGAAGCGTTGAGAACCTCCAGGTTGTTCCTGGCGGCGGCAATGTCTTCCTTGCGGGGGCCTTCCAGGGCCAGATTAAGCGCCTTTTCCTTGACTTCGAGCTGTGCCTGATCCACATCCAACTGAGCCCGGGCATTGTCCAAAGCCTGTTCGCTCGTGGCCCCGGCCCCTGACGTTTTTTTGATACGTTCGAAATTCTGCCTGTTATTCCGGACCTTTGCCTTAGCCGCCGACACCTCGGCGCGGGCCTGTTCAATCTCCTGCCAGCGGGTCCCGACTTCGAACCGCTTCACCACCTCCTTCTGGGCGGCAATTTGGGCCTCCGCCTCCCTGATTTGGGCTTCCAGTCGATGGGTCTGAAGCCGCGCCAGAACCTGGCCTGCCGCAACACGATCGCCTTCTTCCACCAAAACCCGGGCAATACGCTCCTGTTCATTAAACGCAAGGTTTGCGTCGCGGATATCGATATTTCCGTAGACCTTGAGTTCGGCTCCGGACGGGTTCTCTTTCTCTTTTATAAACCACCAGGCACCTAAAACCGCTACCGTTACAAAAATAACCGCTAAAATGACAATCTTGAAAAATCGCTTCATTGTGCTGATGCTCCACCTTCCGGGTAAAGATTTTGTTGGATTATGGTAAAAATAAAAAAACGGAAATCCAGCCATGTCTGTGCTCTTGCACCCGGTTGCTCCTTTGCGGTTTTTTCGTTTATCCGATCATCTGTCCGAAAATTTCAAAATTGATTGAATTAGTCAATCGTTTATTTTTTTATTCCCTCTCACCCGGCCTCCCCCGATCAGTTGAGTGTTTCCCACAGCGCAGGGTAAACGCATTTGGTTTCGGTGCAGCGTAGCGACGGCGTGGAGCGTTCTCCCTGTATTGGGATTCAAATGCGTTTGCCCTGTCCCACAGCGCATTTTCACTTGACTCAAAAACTTGAATCTCTTAAGGTTTCAATTAATCCCGATGTTGCTTCCAAAAAAAACGTTACCGTTTAAGACAGCACTATGACCATTAGACGCTTCCTCATTTTTGCACCTATACTTCTCATTATCGTTTTGTTACAGTCATATTTCTGGGTGCCCACCTATGATGAGCAGACAAAGGGAAATCCCGAACGCCTCAATGAGTATATTACCGGATCCATTGGTGATGCCAGCCTGCTGAATCCCATTCTCACGGCAGATTCGGCAAGCAGCAGCATCGAAAACATGGTATTTGAGGGCCTCATCGACAGGGATGAGCAGTTACGGTTCAGAGGGCGTCTGGCAACATCATGGGAGGTGTTCGAGGAAGCCTATTTTTATGTCAACCCATCCGCCGACGTACCGCAATTGGGTAGGGCAGACCCGGAAACCCTGGTAGATTTTATCAAAAAATCCAAACAAAAGAATCAAACAAAAAATAGAGAGCTCAAAGATTCTCTGGGATGCATCACGAACATTTCTGTTCTTCCGCCTAAAACCTCGTGGGTTACGAAGCCGTTCAAAGATCCAACCACCGGAAAACAAAAAAATATTAAAATCAGCATAGCAGCGCCTGCCAGGATAAAACTTGTTCTTAATCGGGTGGACCCGGATTTTTTCCAAAACCTTTCACAGCTGCTGGGTAAAAATTACTTTGAATCCTTTAACGGCAAAAAGTATCTGATGTCTGATTCCGAGCTCGAAAAGAGAAGATTAGATAAATATGCCGGTGAGCTGTTACCTGCTATTGAGCACAATCCGGTTCTTTTGTTTCACTTAAGGCCCGGGGTAAGGTTTCATGACGGCCATCTATTTGATGCCTATGATGTCAAATTTACCTATGAATCGATCATGAATCCGAAAAATCTTTCCCCTCGTATTGCTGATTATGAGCCGGTTAAATCTGTTACAGTTATGGATCCGTTGACCGTAAAAATCGTTTACAAGCGACTCTATTCTCCTGCCATCGGAACCTGGAGCATGGGAATCCTCCCCGAGCATTTGCTCAATCATAACGCTCTTAAAAAGGAAGCTCACCGTCTCGGGAAAGACCCGAACACGTTCTCCATGCGCCAGAGCCGCTTCAACCGGCATCCCATCGGGTGCGGACCTTTCCGGTTTCAGGAGTGGAAATCGGATCAGTACATTATCCTGGATCGTTTTGACGGCTACTGGGAAGGACCGCCCAACTATAAAAAATATGTCTTTCGGGTGATACCGGATCGGCTGACTCAGGAAATGGAATTTTATGCCGGCACCATCGACGGCTACGATGTTCAACCCCATCAGGTAAAACGACTGGAAAAAGACCAAAGGTTCCAGAGTTTTTCCGGCACGGCTTTAGGCTACACCTATATCGGCTACAACATCCGGCGCAAGCCCTTTGATGATCCCAGAGTACGAAGGGCGCTCGGTATGGCAATTGATATGGACAAGATTATCAACTATGTGCTTTATGGTCAGGGAGAGCGAATCACCGGTCCTTTTGTCAAACAGACCGATTATTATAACCACAATATCGAACCGGTTCCTTACGATCCCAAGGGGGCGTTAACCCTGTTAGCGGCGGCCGGCTGGAAACCCGATAAACAGGGATGGATGACAAAAGACGGCAATAAATTCCAATTCACCCTCATTACCAACAACGGCAACGATCTCCGTAAAGCCATACTGGCAATTGCCCAGGACGCATGGAAGCAGATCGGAATCGATGTCCATACGGATCTTTTAGAGTGGTCTGTATTTATCCAGGAACGCGTGAACAAGGCAGATTTTGATGCCCTGATCCTGGGCTGGCAAATGGGAATAGACCCGGATCTATATCAGATATGGCATTCAAGCCAGACAAATCCGTATCAGCTCAATTTTGTAAGTTTCAAAAACAAAGAAGCCGACGATCTCATCATAAAGATCAGGCAGGAATATGATCACAACCGGCAGGTCGAATACTGCCACAGGCTTCATGAAATTATTGCAAAAGAACAGCCGTACACGTTTCTTTATGTGGGAAAATGGACGGCCGTTTTAGACAAACGTATCGTGATAAAGACGATCGATGACGCCGGACACATACGCTATGAAAAGATAAAACCCACGAAAACCGGAAATTATAGTTTTTATTTTAACAAATGGATAAAGCTTCCAAAGGCCCCCGGCTTTATGGATGAGGGATAGACCATGATATCATTTATCGGACGCAGTGTTATCCAGAAGATCATTACTCTGTTTTTCGTCTCAATTGTATCTTTTTTGATCATTCATATTGCGCCCGGCAAGCCGAGCCAGGTGGATCCGATGAATCCCAAGTTCACTCCTGAAGTCGTGGAACGATTTCAAAAAGAGTTTCATCTGGACAAGCCGCTTCATGTTCAATATCTTTATTTTTACAAGGACCTTTTTACCGGGGAAACCGTTTCCTGGAAGGACAATCAATCGGTCCTTAAAAAAATATGGGAACGATTCTTAAACAGTCTGCCCCTGTTTATTGTGGGTACAATTATTACCTGGACCCTTTCTTTTCCTATCGGCATCAGATCGGCCATTTTCAGGGGTCAATTCTATGATCGGAGTGCCACATTTTTATCGTATCTTCTGATTTCCATTCCCGGTTTCTTTTTTGCTTACGTCCTGATTATTTTCGTGGTGAACCAATTCCATGTTCCGGTTATCGGCATGGAAACTTTCGGAATCGGAGACGGTGCTTCCCTGCCGTACATATTCATGGACAGGATCTGGCATCTGCTCCTCCCTTCTGTGCTGGGCGCCACCGGAGGAATTGCAGTCCTTTCCCGGTATGTACGAAGTCAGATGCTCGAAGTGGAAGGCCAGGATTATATTCGTACGGCCTGGGCCAAAGGACTTCCACCGGAACAGGTCCACTATAAGCATGCTCTGCGAAATGCCCTGCTTCCTTTTGTAACCATGTTCGGACTTATTTTACCGGGTCTGATCGGAGGCTCGGTTATCATCGAATCGATATTTTCCTGGCCGGGGATGGGACGGATGGCCTATGAGGCGATTCTGGCCAGAGATTACCCGGTTATTCTGACGGTTAATTTTGTTTCAGCCCTCCTGGTACTGGCCGGCACTTTTATTTCAGATCTTCTTTACCTAATTGTGGATCCAAGGATACGTCTGTAATGAACATAGAAGAAAAATGGTTTAATGAAGATTTTCAATTCGAAACGTCTCTGGCTCCAAAACGGACCCGGCTGCAGGAATTCTGGCTTCTTTTCAAGCAAAACCGGCTGGCCATCCTGGGGCTCTTTATCTTCATCCTTTTTTTCTGCTGCGCAATTGTGGGTCTCTTTATGACTTCCGGACCGGACCCTTTATTCGATCCTGCCATGATCCGTCTTCAAGAAAAGCTGCGTCCGCCCCTTGCAAAACCGAATCTTGATTCGTTGCGGCGTGAAGAGATTCCATACCTGGGGTTTTACCTGATGGGAACCGATGATCTGGGACGGGATGTTTTTGCAAGAATGCTTCAGGGCGCCTGGGTTTCTCTAACCGTTGGTTTTGTGGCCGTCGGGATATCTGTACTCATCGGTATATTCATGGGCGGAATAGCGGGATATTTTGGGCAACACCATCTCAGGGTCGATCATGTTCTAGTGACGTTTCTTTTGATTTCGGGGGCGGCCCTGGTAACGGCCAATTTTATTCGTTTCGGTGCAGCGCTTTTATGTCTCACTCTGGCATACATTTTTTATTCTTTATCGACCAAAAACAGATCAAGGGAAAAAACGTTGTCATCATGGACAAAAGTTTTCCGTAAAAACACTGTCTCCGTAGACACACTGATCATGAGAATCGTGGATATTATGCTCTGTTTCCCGAGTTTTTTTCTGATTCTGACCGTGGTAGCGCTTCTCCCTGCAAGCATATATAATATTATGATCGTTATCGGGTTGACCAGCTGGATGGGGACCACGCGTTTCGTCAGGGCTGAATTTCTCTCTTTAAGAGAACAGGATTTTGTGGCGGCTGTAAAGACGCTCGGCGCCGGCAACTTCAGGATCATTTTTCGCCACATGATGCCCAATGCCATTGCGCCGGTGCTGGTCTCCGCTACCATCGGTATTGCTACGGCCATTTTAACGGAAGCCGGCTTGAGCTTTCTGGGATTCGGTGTGCCGCCCCCCCACGCCACCTGGGGAAACATCCTTTCAGACGGCAAAAATTTCATCTTTGATGCACCCTGGCTTACCTTCATACCGGGCATTGCAATTCTTATTGTGGTACTCTCTTTTAACCTTTTTGGTGAAGGTCTCAGGGATGTATTGAACCCAAAACTCAGAGAAAGACTCTGAAAAACTAGAATATCACCATCTAGATTTTTCCAACATAACTTTTGCTAATGCTTACAGAATCAATTTATACCCAAAAGAGTGCCTAAAATGCCTAAAGTGAGCTAAAGTGCCTAAAAATAAAGAAAAAGTGCTAAAATGACAGATAACAAAAGTTTGATTTCTGTCCAGGATTTAAAAGTGTATTTTCGATCCGGCCACGACTGCGCCCGTGCCGTAGATGGTATCAGTTTCGAGATTCGGCAAGAAGAGACTGTCTGTCTTGTGGGGGAATCCGGATGTGGAAAGACGGTTTCCGCACTCAGCATACTCGGTCTCATCCCAACACCTCCCGGGGAAATAGCAGGGGGTCGAATTCTGTTCCAAGGCAAAAACCTGCTGGAACTCGACGAAGAAGATATGCAGAAGATTCGCGGAAATCGTATTGCCATGGTATTCCAGGAACCGCTGACATCGCTGAATCCTGTTTTTAACATAGAAGATCAGATCGGCGAGGCAATCAGAATCCATAAAAACATATGGGCCGGAGAATTGCGTGACCGCTGTATTAAGCTATTGAAAGACGTGGGTATCCCCTCACCTGTTCAGCGACTTAAAGATTATCCCCACCAGCTCAGCGGCGGGCAGAGACAGCGGGTCATGATTGCCATGGCTCTGGCATGTGATCCGGATCTGATTATCGCCGACGAACCCACCACCGCCCTTGATGTGACCGTACAGGCTCAAATTTTGCAGCTGCTTAAATCCATTCAGAAAACACGATCCATGTCCGTACTATATATTACCCATGATCTTGGTGTAGTGGCAAATATTGCCGATCGGGTTTATGTCATGTATTCCGGCATCGTCACGGAACAGGGGAATACGGCTCAGATCTTTGATGATGCCCGGCACCCGTATACGCAGGGGCTCCTTGCATCACTTCCCAGCCGATCAAAACGGGGGAAAAGGCTTTTCAGCATCCCCGGCACGGTGCCGAACCCGGCCTACAAGCCTGAGGGCTGTCCCTTTCATCCCAGATGTCCTCATGCAATCCCAATCTGTGGCAAAAAATATCCAAAGATGTGTGATTACGGCCAGGCACACCTGGCCCGCTGCCCCGTCCTGTTTGAGGGGGAGACGGATGCAAATAAATGAAATCCAAGAGTAAAGACAAACAGATTATCCTGTGTGTACAAAACCTGAAAAAATACTTTCCCATACGCAGAGGTTTTTTTCAGAAAATCGCCGGATGGGTTAAAGCCGTTGATGACGTGAGCCTTGAAATCGAACAGGGAAAAACCCTGGGTCTGGTGGGAGAGAGCGGCTGCGGAAAAACAACCGTTGCCAGACTCATTTTGAAACTTTTGGAGCCGGATCACGGAAAAATTATCTTTCGAGGGATTGATATCGGTGAATTTACCGAAAAAGATATGAAACCCCTTCGAAAAGAGATTCAAATCGTTTTTCAGGACCCGTTCGGCTCATTAAATCCCCGGATGACTACCGGCTTGTCCATTGAGGAAGGACTGCGAATTCTGGGTATTAAAAGGGGTGAAAAACGAAAAGAGCGCCTTGAAAAACTCCTCAAAATGGTGGGCATGTCTCCGGACAGCGCAGATCGATATCCCCATGAATTCAGCGGCGGACAGCGCCAGCGCATTTGCATCGCACGTGCCCTGAGCGTGGACCCCTCACTGGTTGTATGTGATGAACCGATCTCGGCTCTGGATGTATCCATACAGGCCCAGATCATTAATCTTTTAAAAGATCTTCAGGATCGCCTGGGATTAAGCTATCTTTTTATCTCTCACGATCTCAATGTGGTGAGTTATCTGTGCAGCACGATTTCTGTCATGTACAAGGGCCAGATCATGGAGTCCGCACCCGCCGAGGAGCTTTTTGAAAACCCTTGTCATCCCTATACCCTGTCACTGCTTTCGGCCATTCCCGATCCTGTGCCGGGTAAAAGACATAAAATAAAGCTCCTGGAACCGGATCTTTATGATTATCCGATGACCTCTAAAGGATGCCGTTTTCAGGGAAGGTGCCCCATTGAGGAACCCCGTTGTCTGGAAGAAAACATCGGCTTTGAAAAAGTCGGGGAAAAACACTTTGCAAGATGCTGGAAAGCTGCAAACAAATAAAACCTAAAATCTAAATGCAGGGCTACTGACCTAGTGTAAATTCAGATTCAACATATTTTAATGAAGAATCAACACCTTGAAGGCATATAAAAGATGAACGTCGAACATCGAACTTTGAACATCGAATAATGTATTCTACCATTTATAATAAAGACAAAGCGAAGCGCCTTCCACATTCGACGTTCGACGTTGAACGTTCGATGTTCGATGTTCAAATTGTTGCATCTGAAATTACGACTAAACCTTCATATCACGTTGAAATTACGTATACAGGTCAGGAGTTCTGAAATATTGCAAGGAGGCGTTAACATGGAACCTGTATTGTTGGATAAAGACGGCCCCATGGCGTGGCTTACATTAAACCGGCCTGAGAAACGTAATGCACTTTCTCTGGAATTGATGAAAAATATGCTGGATAAGCTTAAAATTATAGAACAAGATCAGGATATCCATGTTGTTGTCATCAGGGGAAACGGCCCGGCGTTTTGTGCAGGGCATAATCTTGAGGAAATGGTAGGAGCAGACCTGGGTGTCCCGCATTTTCACAAGATTTTTTCAGTATGCGCAGAGATGATGCAAACGCTTTTCAAACTGCCGCAGCCGGTGATTGCTCAGGTTCATGGCATCGCAACGGCAGCGGGATGCCAGCTGGTTGCCGCCTGCGACCTTGCCATTGCGGAAACCGGGGCTCAGTTTGCCACCCCGGGTGTAAAAATAGGTCTTTTCTGTTCCACCCCCTCGGTTCCCCTGGTACGGGCTGTGGGGCGACGAAGGGCTTTGGAAATGCTCTTGACGGGTCGTTTTATTTCGGCTGAGGAAGCGGAAAGGTTCGGACTCATAAACAGAATAGTTGCTCCGGACAAACTTGTGGAACAGGCCAGAAACTGGGCCATGGAAATCGCTCAATACAGCCGGTATACTCTTGCTTTCGGAAAGCGAACTTTTTATAACCAGGTGGACCTGGATACCCCGTCAGCTTACAATATCGCAACCCATGCAATTGTCATGAACTGCATTGCCGAAGATGCACAGGAAGGCATGCTGGCTTTTTTGGAAAAAAGGGAGCCTGAGTGGAAGAACCGTTAGCCCGAATATTTCATGAAGAATTTATTTTGGTCGTAAAAACAAAGGGAACAGGGTGCTCCCTGTTCCCTTCCGGAAATGAAGAATATAATAAATCTTAACGTTTTGAAAATTGGAACCGTGCCCGTGCACCCTTCTGGCCGTATTTCTTTCTTTCCTTGATCCTGGCGTCACGCCGAACAAAGCCGGCTTTTTTCAATGCCTTCCTGAGCTCAGGGTTAGCCAATATCAGCGCCTTGGTGATGCCATGTCGAATTGCACCGGCTTGCCCTGAAAAACCTCCACCGGTAACACGGGCTTTTACATCAAATGATTCAAGAGTATTGGTCAAAACCAGCGGCTGTTTTACAATTGTTTTTACCACCTCAACCTTGAAATAATCATCCATGGGGCGATCATTAACGGTAATTTCCCCGTTCCCCGGCATTATCCAGGTTCTCGCGATAGCACTCTTTCGTTTTCCCGTAGCATAATAAACGTTTTCTTTTTCCATACAATTCCCCGAAAATTAAAGAAATTTAGCTTGATCTTCTAAAGGTCAAGAATCTCAGGCTGCTGGGCCTCATGAGGGTGTTGATTACCCGAATAAACCTTCAACTTTTTAAAAAGCTTTCTTCCCAGTCTGTTCTTTGGCAGCATACCCTTGACGGCAAAACGGACAAGATCTTCAGGCCTTTTTTCCAATAGTTTCTGAGCGGTAATCGTCTTAAGCCCCCCGATGTAACCGCTGTGCCGATAATATTGTTTCTGCTGCCATTTTTTTCCGGTCATGACAACCTTATCCGCATTAACAACCACAACCCAGTCACCGGTATCGACGTGAGGGGTATAAAGAGGGTTGTGTTTTCCCCGCAGGCGGGCAGCTATGGTACTGGCAAGTCTCCCCAGAACCTTATCTTGGGCATCAACAACATACCATTTGCCCTTGTTGTCGGTATTTTTTGCACTATATGTATATTTTTTCACTATGATTTTCTCCTCTGAATCTAGAAACTTTGATAGATAAATAAAAATTGTGTCTGTGTCAATGGAAAAGATTAATTTATAAGTACCATTATGGAGCCGGGTCAATATGATTATTTCATACACCAGAACTTATTGAGAAGTTACCCTTTTTAGCTTTTTGAAAATAGTATCGGATATTGGAAAAGTTGGCCTGGCACCGAGTTATTTGGCTATATCAAAATATAAATTCGGTTCATTTTAAGCTGCCTTTTTGCCAGCAGAGCGCTCAGCGCCAGGCCATAACTGACGGTATCTACACTTGTTCTGAAAAAAAGATCTTTTCTTCCCAGTCATGATAACCTCCAGAAATTCATTATTACGTCCAAGTCACTCTTTCTGTGTTCGATGCTCACCTTGTTAAAAAATATCCCGAGCCATTTTTATTCACTGTAAAAAATATCTTTTTTATCGATAGATTACAGTATGTAAACATATATCACAATAAAACGCTTGACAAGAAAAACCGGGAAATTCTTTCTTTCCCGGTACAGGGAATCCCGCACATTGTATATTTCATGTAACCCATCGCAAATATATTATAATTTTATTTTTATTTAACGCTTACCAATATACTTGAATAGTGATACGATTTAAAAGCCGGAAAAAGCGAAATTTGACAAATAGAAGGTCTCATGCCATATATATTTGTAATAGAAAATCTGTTTGAAATGGTGTTTCATGGAAAATTTGGAAATCGAAGTAAAATTTTATTTATCGGATATGGACCACATACGTGACCGGATTATTGAGTTCGGTGGGGTGTCCAGGGGACGGGTTTTTGAAACAAATATACGCTTTGACGATGCCGATAACCATCTGATTGAAAAAAAATCTCTCCTGCGACTCCGCCAGGATACAAAAACAATCCTTACTTTTAAATCCGAACCTCCTTTTAAAGACGATCAATTTAAAATATTAAGAGAGCTGGAAGTTGAAGTCAGCGATTTTACCACCATGAAACATATTCTGGAATCTTTGGGGTTCCGGGAAGAACAGGTATACGAAAAATGGCGTGAAACTTTTATGTTGAACAGTACCCACCTCTGCCTGGATACGATGCCTTATGGTGACTTTCTCGAGATCGAGGGTCAAAAGGACGATATTAAGAAATTGGCATCCCAAATCGGCCTTAAGTGGAAAAAAAGAATTCTTCTTAATTACCTTGCAATATTTGATGTCATCAGGCAGAAATCAAACCTGCCTTTTTATGATGTCACATTCAGCAATTTTATAAATATCAGGTTCGACCTTGCAAATTATCTCGATCTTCTTGAGGTTAATCGTCATTGACGGTCTCGTAAAAAGTCCAACTTCTGCGTTGTGCTGCATTTCGTAATCATTCAACGTACGATAAGTACGCCTCATAATTACAAAATTTGCACGCCTTGAATTTGAACTTTTTACGAAACCGTCTAAATTGGACTTTTTACGAGTTAATCGTCATTAGTTCATAAAAAATTATTACCTGTGTACATCTGCGAAAATCTGTGTCCTATTTAACTCAAATAAAGCCATGCTTTCTGTTTTGACATTTAACCTGCGTTTTGGATTGGCAGACGACGGACCCAATAGCTGGCAATACCGCAAGAAGGGCTTTCCCTATCTTTTTGAAAAATATCGTTCAGACTTTATCGGTTTTCAGGAAGCGAATGATTTCCAGACAGATTTTCTGAATGAAATTCTGACGGAATACGATTTTATCGGCAAGCGTAGCCCATCACCGTCCTTCTGGCAAGACATCATTATCTTTTATAAAAAAACCTGGACCTGCATCTATCGAGAACATTTTTTTTTGAGTCCAACACCCACCATACCGAGCCGTTTCCGGGAAAGCCGCTGGCCGAGACAATGCACCATCGGTATGTTCAAAAGCGGCAGCCATATGATCATATGTGTCAATACCCATTTTGACTTTGATACCTCGGTCCAAACCAAGAGCGCCAAACTGATTATGGATCGGTTACTGCGTTTTCCGAGTGACGTTCCTGTAATTATGGTCGGAGACTTTAATGCCATTCCCTTTAGTCCCTGCTATAACATCTTCACCGGCCATAGTCGGAAACCAGAGGAAAAGGAATGTTTTTTTAAAAACGCGTTTAAAAAACCCTTTCCAGGAACCCATCATGGATTTACGGGGAATATTAACGGAGATTATATAGACTGGATTCTTTATCGCGGAAAAATTATCAAACAAGAAAGCATGGTCATCAGGGATACAATTGACGGTCTTTATCCATCAGATCATTTCCCGCTCTATGCCACATTCAAGTTAGCCGTTCAGGAAAAACAAAATGAAAACTAAAATTCCAGGAGCAATTTTTTTCTTCACCCTGGTGATCGTGAGTTTAACAATTCCATACCGCAATGACAGTTTTTCGAAAAGTCATACCATTGAGCCTGTAAACACACCACCGCCTGCGTGCCGGAAATCAATAAAGTTTGAAGTAGGGGGCGTGCCCGTTTGGGAGATTTCGGATAGCAGAGCCTTGCTTTTCGTTTCAGGGATGTCCATTAGTGCAGATGGAGCGCCAAACACTTATCATCCTGAAGATAAAGGGATCGATTTTCTTGCAAACGCCGGCAGACCGGGTAACTGGCGGTCTTTAGTAACTCATAATGGCAGGAGAAATGGCGTCCCTATTGTCCAAGAGCCCTCCGATCCGTTTCCCGGATTCTATATATCAACCACGGCTTTGTTTGATCCAACCAAACCGATAACAGAACCGGGGCGCTACGTTGATTCGCGCCGGGTGCCATACTTTGTATTACCTATGGGGTTCTCCGGCGGCGCCCGTCTCGGTGACCTGGGAGTTGTCATTAACCTTCGAAAGGATTTGCAAAGTTCTGCTATCTATGCAGATATTGGCCCATGCAATAAAATCGGCGAAGGTTCCATACGTCTTGCGGACAATCTCGGGATTGACTCTGATCCCAGGTGGGGCGGTGTTAGAGAGGGTGTAGCATATTTAGTTTTCCCGGATTCAGGTAATGACAAACCCAAGCCGTCTGAAAACATTGAGTCCGAAGCCATGGAGCAGTTTGAGCGTTGGGGAGGAATTGAGAGGCTCCAAGGTTGTTTGCGGTAAAACCGGCATCAAGAAAAATAAGCGTCAAAACGATCAATAACACATGGGTTGTTTTTGACATTGGCATCTTCATATAAAAACATATACGTAAAATATTCGAATTAGGCGGGATAAAAACCCAAGGGAAAATACGGGCTTTGCGGATGCGGGTATTTTGGCTTTGAAATATCCGTGCTATTTACCATAGTTAAGCCGCTTTACCAGGTATGAATCACCGCTTGTAATAAGCTCCATGGAAATACTGCCGCTGTTTTCCTCCCATGTCCCTTCATGCAAAAGAAAGCGGGTGAAATATTTTCCGTTAATTCTAATGTTTCCTGTATCATTCTGTAAAGAATAATCAACCAGTTCAATCCGGTAGTTAAACGATTCGATGTTTTCCATGTTTTTTCGATAGTTCGGCAGCATGTCCTGAAAAGAAGTGTTGTTTTCAGTGGCATCAGGAGTAAAAAGGCTGGCAAATTTGTCAAGATCTTTACTTTCATATGCCCGGCAATAGATACGCAAAAAGGATTCCAACCGGTCTTTCTGGTCTTGTTGAGAAAGGATTTTTTCTTTAGAGGCCAAAATCTCTTTATATTTTTGCGGGTTAGATTGTTTACTCTCCTCAACAACGCCGGGACTTTCTGCTTTACGCTCTTGAGTCACTGACTTATCTGTTTCAGCAGTGACTAACGGCTCTTTAATATCCGATTCCTCTATTGCCGTGGATTCCTTTATTTCAACTTCCAAAGCCTTCAAGTTCGACAGGCTGACGGTTTCCTGTTTTTCATGGGCAGGAGGTGTCTTAAGGGGAACCGGAGAAATTTTAGAAGTGGGCGCCGGGGCTAATTTGTTCGATAAAACAGCCGATTCAGCTTGATCTTTGGGAAGCTTCTGGCCGGCCGATTCCCTTGATTCCTCTGTTAACTCCTGCTGCGAAAGTAAAGTTGATGCAGGCGGTTCGGGGGGGGTAGGGGTCAGACCTTTCGGGTCGCCGGTATTGTCTATTGGTACACGATCATGATACACGGGCTGTGTTTCTGTTTCGGTCTGATCCTTTTGGACCAGATATGTCGTTTCAGTCTTTTTTTTACTGCCCTGAAAATAAAAAAAGCCCCCGATGATGAGAACTATCGCCAATCCGGCAATATATATTGACATCATCCTGACAGGTTGCCGCCCGGGTCTTCTTTCAACCTCCGGTTTTATTTTTTCAACTGGTTTGCGCGTTTTATCTTTACTCTTCTTATCCTGTATAAGGGGTTTTGCTTCAGATTCATCTGAAGTTTCAAACGTTATGGCTTTAATCTCTTTTATATATACACGCAGCAGTTTAATCTCGTTTATGATGCTGGTTCTTTGATGAAAACTCAGCTCATTTCGACGAATATCGAGTTTCTCGATCATTCCCTCCCCATATTCCAAGCCTTTTTTGATCTGGTCCATTTCGTTCAGACCAGCATCAGGGATGCCGATCAATTCGACAATTTGATCCTGAGAGTAACCGATGAGCACACAATGAAAAATCAGTTTTAACCGTGCACGATCATACCTACTGTAAATGCGACGGTTCAATTTAGTGATCCTGGGGGATATAAGCCCTTTTTCCTCGCAAAAACGGATATGACGTTTACTGACATCAAACTCTTTGGCAAGTTCAGATATTGCAAAATGTTTTTTTGCATTTTCCATTTTCATTACCAGTATTTTGAATTTGTATTAACCGGAAATCTTTAAGTGCCCGGAATTTGATTTGGATGTATCCGGATAGCAAAGAAATAAAACAAATTCGTAATAAATTGAATTTATCACGTTTTAGGTTTTAAGATTTAGGGTTTAGATAACCAAAATTTACTGTTTTACCAAATATTTAACACTCTATTAAAAAAATCGCTTTCCTGACTTTTTATGAGACAATCGAATAAAATTTAGTATAAAACAAATAAGTTTGCATGTCAAAATGAAATGAGCTATACAATCTCCGATTCCGAAACCTTCAAGACTTTCAGGGTGTAACAGGGATAACTTCCTTTGATAATATCGGAAATGCCCATAAAGAACTTTATCTATTACCCTAAATGAGCGAAAGTCGAGGATGCCCCAGATTTGAGGCATCAAGGGCGAAGCCGTAGTCGTCTACTGCGAGCCCTTGATAACGAAGAAGATGGGGTATCATCGGCTTTCCCAAAGGGTAAACAAAATGGAATTTTTTTAATAAATTTATATCTCATTCGTAGAAGAGCTATGAAAATGCATCTGAATTCACTAAAATGCATAATAAATCAAACACATAAAATATTTTTCCCATTTTGTTTACGATCATTTAGGGTATTACAAATACAAGGTAATACCTGAATTTTGCACGAGTCGGAGGCTTTCATATGCAAGGCACTTAAGGGCGAAGCCATAGTCTGCTATTGCGAGTCCTTAATAACGCAGCAGATGAAAGACTCCGGCATGCCCTTTGGGTGAAAATTAATGAATAAGAAAAATCATCATCCCATATACCATTTGGGTAAAACGTATAGTTAGATGATTTTGTATAAACCCGGTTCAAATACGTAACGTAAAGATTCTCATTAATTTTCATGCAAGATTCAGGTAATAAATTAATAGAAATGGAGAACAATTCATGAAAGATAAAAGAGGCCTTTATTATTATCCTTTTCCTCAGAACAAACGAGTCCGTATGTATGTGCGGAAACAAGCCGATATCATTGAATTTCGGTTATGGAATCAAGACGATCCCAAGCTCTGGAAGGAACACGGATGGGTACCCTACGATGCCATATTGCAAGCGACGAAAATGCATAAAGCAGAGGATTTTAAACCCAAGCAGGCCTATGACATCGAAATTGCGAAAGCGTTGATAAAGGACCAGTCGTGATATTAACCCGAATTTAGAGTTTATCTGAATTTTGCATCATCACAACTTATCCAACAAATCACAAAGCAACCGGACGCCAAAGCCGGTGCCGCCGGCGCCGCAGTATGAAGATTCCTTTTTGGCGTAAGCCGGACCTGCAATATCGATATGGGCCCAGCGGGTATCTTTAACAAATTCCGAAAGGAACAGCGCAGCGGTGATGGCGCCACCATAACGGGTGCTGCTCATATTATTCAAATCGGCAAAATCGCTTTTCAAAAGTTCTTTATACTCTTCAGGCATGGGCAAACGCCAACAGCGTTCATGGGTCTTTTGGCCGGATAAAATAATATCTTCTGCCAATTTATCATCAAAAGAAAAAGTGCCGGCAATCTTTTCGCCCAAAGCCACAATACATGCTCCGGTCAGCGTGGCCATGTCAATGAGCGTCCGGGGTTTATATTTCTTGATTCCATAGGAGATGGCGTCTATCAATATCAGTCTGCCTTCGGCATCGGTATTCCCTATTTCCACGGTTTTTCCGTCATAGCTTTTGATAATGTCTCCCGGACGGGAAGCATTTCCTGAAACCATATTTTCAACAATAGGAAGGATGCCGACAACTCTAAATTTGGATTTAAGCTTAGCTGCGGTGATCAGTGTTGCGGCAACCGACGCTGCACCGGACATATCCAATTTCATTTCGGTCAGACCCGCCGAAGACTTCAGGTTGATACCGCCCGAGTCGAACGTTACGCCTTTTCCCACCAGTACAACTGCTCCTTTAGACCTCTTTGGATTGTGTTCCAGAATCACCATTCTGGGCTTGCTCTGACTGCCGGCCGCAACGGCCATTATTGCACCGAATTTTTTCTGTTTCAGCTCTTTTTCACCCAACACGGTTACCTTGAGATTCTCTTTTCTGGCCAGCGAAACAATAGACCGGGAAAAATGTTCGGGTCTTTTGTCGTTAGACGGCGTACTGACCCATTCTCTTGCAAGAATAGTCCCCTGGCAAATAGTTTTAATTCGTGATGATAATCGGCTGTATTTTCTGGTTTCATCAGGTTTTACAAGAAAATTGATCTTTTTAATCGGGGTATGCTTTTTTTCTTTTTTGTATTTATCAAAAACATGATTCCCCAAATAGGCGCCTTCCAGCATTGCCGCAAGCAGTGACGTCATTTCCATATTGATTTTTTTGGCCGGAGGAATCGCTATCAAAACATTTGACAGTTTTTTCTTGATCAATTCCTTTACTGCCTTGCCGGCCGCGGCGCGCAATGTCTCTATATCGATCTTTTCAAATTTTCCAAGCCCAATTAAAATCACTCTTTCAGCTTGAACCTCGGACAGGTTGTAAAAGATAACCTCATCATCTTTACCACCCTTGAACTCTTTAATTTTTTTTGCTTTTCTTATAAGAGAAATTATAATTTTGTCTTCAAAAACATTTTTATCCTCACAAACAGGAATAACCAGTGATTCCATTTTTTCTTTTTTAAGATCAACCGACTTTAAATGTATCATCCGTGCTTCTCCTTTTAGACAGATCCGGATTTTTACTGTAAATTATCTGGCCTGATATTATATACTTAAAGCTTGCTGTCAATGAGAATATCTATTTAATATCAATATCACATAAAATATCCGAGCTGTTTTATAAACCATGATCCAACAATATTTTCCTTTAGCAGGGTAAACGCATTTGATTTCAGTGCAGCGTAGCGACGGCGTGTATCTCTTGGAAACCGACTGACTGTTTGAAGGGCGTTAGCACGCGTTAGCCCAAGCCGAATGAAATTATGACTTAAAAAATCAATGGGATAATTTAGCGACAAATTGTTATTAATAACTGAGTCTGTTGATTAATGAGGATTTTCGTTCAAGATCAAGGCATGCGAAAAAAATAACCGCAGGCATATAGTTGATATTTCGAGGATTATTTTTTGAGCATAACGCAGAGATTGTGCGAAAAGACCATTAATCAACAGACTCATAACTCTGGCGCGGCTCGGGCTTACGGGTGCTTAAGCACAAGTTTCAGTCGGTTGGAAAGAGATACACGCCGTCGGGGAGCATTCTCCCTGTATTGGGATTCAAATGCGTTTACCCTGTTTCCTTCAGCGGATTATCTTGACATTATAAATGGTTGTTTATATCTATCAAAAAGATTTTTTTATAACGGCTTAATCAAAGGTCTCAAAAGAATGGAGGTACAACATGGCAGGAATCAATAAAGTAATCCTGATCGGCCGTTTGGGGAATGACCCTGAAGTTCGTTATACACCGGACGGAACTGCCGTTGCCAATTTCAGCATAGCAACTTCTGACGAATGGACGGATAAAGCGACGAATGAAAGGAGAGAACGCACCGAATGGCATCGCATCGTTGCCTGGCGAAAACTGGGTGAGATATGCGGCGAATACCTTTCAAAGGGGCGGCAGGTTTACATAGAAGGCAAGCTACAGACCCGGTCGTGGGAAAAAGATGGCGTTACCAGATACACCACTGAAATTGTTGCATCTGACGTACAGTTTCTCGGGTCCAGGGATTCCGCCGACACATACAGATCGCCCGGACCCTCACAGACTCGGGAATCCTCGACACCGCCATCTCCGGACAAACAGGATGACGACATCCCTTTTTAGGGCCTCGGAAAATAACAAATCCCCAAAGATTATGCCGGATTTTGGTTCGAATTCGAGGCGCACCCACCCGTGAATACTTTATGTATTCAGGGGTGGGTGCAAAAAAGAAAGCCCCTGGCTGGGGGTTGCCAGGGGCATTTATAAAGTGGCGGTTCACAGTAGGATGAACCGCCTAACGAAAGGAGATTAGATCATAGCATCTAACCTTTTTATACTTTAATACTACATTGTGATATGTCAAGGTTTTAACCACACCGGTACAATCTTCCGACTCTGCCCCGGTATTTTATTTTATGGATTAACCCGCCAAAGTTCGGTGGCGGGTTAATCTGCCTGAGGCGGATTAAAATTTAAGCCCCGCCATTGCCGGGATGTACCACCTGATACCGGAATGGGTCAAAAGGGAACGTTTTGCAAAGGCATTAAGGAAGGCGGATAGCCTACTTCAGGAAAAGAAATCTATTACAGGGCAAATTAAAGAAGTAGGAGAACAGATGCTTTATTAGAAAAAAGTTTTATACCACAAATAACATCCACCTATTAAAATTAATAATGGTATCAAAATGCATACAGGTTCCATAGTGTATCTCCAAAAATTTATGGTTTTTTCGGTTTTTTCGTCATCAATGACTAAAATATGGTTTATGGTATTTATATATGTTAGTTGCTCAAGATAGGTTTCATTCAAGTTTTGAGTAGACACAATGAAGTTACATTTATGGAACTTTTTTATGAAGTCAGAAAATTTTCTGAATTTTAAAAATATTCTGAATACAAGTTAGATCTAACTAAAAGTTCAATTTTAATATTGTCAAACTGAATGAGAGTGTTTTAGCTATACGTTATCAACAAGTTATTAACAAAATATATCTCCCTGGCATAGTTGACTATTCTTCAACATTAGCTGCTAACCATTCAAAAGCACATCCTTTTTTGAACGGATTGTTTTCTTAATTATTTTAAATAGATCCTGAAAAATACCGAGTTTTGAACAATTTGGACAAAGGAAAAGTTCTTTGAAAATCTCACGAAATCTTTAATTTTCATTAAAAGTTACTTCGACACTACCATAATTTTTCGTATCCAAAAGAGGGTTTTTTATAACTATTTGGAATCCTATCATTTACTAAATACTTCAAAGCCTATATTGGGAAAAATGGGATTTAACCGGATCCACATATTTTTACGATATGATATGAAATAACCAAGTTAATTCTCAAAAAACAGGGGAGGCGTTTCGAATAGGAGACAAAACTGCAAAAAATTCAGCCGTCCGGCGTCTGCACCCCAGGCAATCTCTTTTCGAATTATTGTGTTCATAATAAAGTTCCATGAGTTCATCCGCGCTTTTTCCATAAATATCGGTCAGGCTTTCATTCTTGCGAAATGCATCCATACAACAATAAATCTTTCCGTTTTTTGCCGAAACAATGAGCGAAGTCGGGCATGGGCCGGACATAAATACAGCTTTGGATGCCAACTTAGCCAATGACTCATCAAGGAGATCTTGATAAAACAGATTGCATGCAATTTCAGCGGGCTCTCTTGAGTCGCCATTTCCAAAATAAACCTTTTCCGTGCAGGTCAGAAGATTTTTATCTTGTGCCAGAAAAAAGGTGCTCCTGTCCAGGTAAAGACAGGGTAACATAAAAATGCTTTTAAGCGCATTAAAAAGCCCTATTAGTGATGCGGACTCGGCCCGGTTATCCGGAGAAATAACCGGCAGCAATATAAGCCTCGGCACTTCCTGATGTATGAAGCCCTCCCTGTCAAATTCGCCGGCTCCTCTTTTCAAGGACTGGTAATAATAACGAAAATAATAATCTATTTCTTTGACGGTTGTCAGGGGTGCCGAATGAACAAAATGAAGATAAAGCCGGGCAAACAGGTTCGTCTTGAGAAATTTGCCGACCTCTTTCTGAATACGTTCAATCTGGGGCATACTTTCGGTCAGATTCCCGGCAACAAGATAAAGATTAGATGTCAGGTTTACATATGAAAACAGGCCCGACAATGTACGACAAAGCATCTCAAGATCTGCCTCATCCCGTTGTTTGGCCAGGACTACGTATATTTTTTTTATGGCGGGTTTGATCATTATCGGTTGTTTGTTATTTTATCACGATACGATCCGCTTTCCTCCGTCAAGAGAATGAGCTCGCCACATATTTTGGATCTTTTGAAGCTCATTGATCCCAAAGCATTCGGTTTCGTACTGAGATCCAATCGACATATATGCCGGACGGCTGTTTTGCAACGGTCGTATATTGTAATCCTTGTAATGTCTGGCCAGGTGCGTTCCAAAATAGATCTGCATCTGCTGTGAATTGCTATTTCCCATAATCTTGACTTTGTTTTTTTTCACAAACTCAAGTGTTTTCACCGCATCCTCAAAAGTTTCGTAAGGCAGACCAAACAAGGTAAAAAGTTCTACTTCTATGCCCTGATCCTGGGCAAGCCGAATCGCCCCGGCCACCTGTTCCGTGGTTATCCGCTTGCCAAGTTTTGTTAATACACGGTCAGAAGCCGACTCGAGTCCGAAGGCAATAACACCGACCCCGGCTTGTTTCATCTTCTTCATCAACTCGGGAGTTACAAGGTCCACCCGAGTCTGAACCCACATCTTCACCTCAATGCCATGCGTCAAGATTCTGTCAAAAATTTCTATAAGCCGTTCGGGTTTACAGGAGATATTCGGATCGGCAAACCAAAGTCTTTTTACCCCTTTTTTTGTTACCCATTTAATTTCCTCCATCACCCGGTCAACGGAATGAAAGGTTATTTTGTGTTTAAAAGCCTGGGGCGTGTAACAGTAGATACAGTGATAAGGACACCCGCGAGAGGTCAGCATGACGGCCTCATTCATACAAGAATAGTCAAAAATATCATTCAGATATGGAGAAGGATAATGATCCAACTCTGTAAAGCCCTCAATCTCCGGAGTATCAAAGACAATGCTTTGGGTGTCCTTGTAACTTACGCCGGCAAGATCCGAAAAGGGCGTCCCGTTTTTGATGGCCTGCGCGACCCTTAGCAACGTTACTTCGCCCGAAGATCGACAGATATAATCAATATCCGAAAGCTCTTTAAAGGCGGAAGAGGGCATGAAGGTCGCCTGTGGACCACCAATGGCTACCTTTATATTATTGTCCATGGACTTTATAAAGTTGGCAAAGCCTCTTACATAAAGCATGGTTCTCTGGTAGGCCGTCAAACCAACCAGAGCCGGTTGAAAGCGGGTGATAAGCTCATGAAAACCGGAACGTGACAAAGACGTATCCTGCCCTACAATCAATATTTTGGTCCCGAACCCCTTTGATTTAAGAAAGGCAGCAATGTAGCCCAATGAAATAGGCGTCATTGTCGGTGCAAAAGGATTAATTTCAATCAATAGAATGTTCATTGCGTAAAAGGCTCAACCTAACCCGAATATTTTCAGGTGCCTTTGCTAACACTATCACAATCAAACGTCAACCAACACATTTTACCTTATCATCAAAAAAAAACTGGCCCAACAGACCAGGTTTTCAAAGTAAAAATAAATTTTATTTTTTTTCTTTAAATCGGGGTCGGGCCACGCTATCTTGCTAATATTTATGGATTATCGATCCAAAAATAGGTGTTTTTGCTTGTGAATTCAAGATTTGAACGTTTAATATATTATTTCAATATGTTGCTGTGGCCCAACCCCCATTCTCCATTACTCCATTACTCCATTGCTCTTTTAGCACCAATAAGTACCCGATATTCCGGTAGTAACTGAAACTTCGAAATGCTCCAGATAGCGGGCTTTCCGATACGTTCTGAGAGATGAACTGCTTTACCTTCACCCAGATAGACAGCGACATGGGCTCCATATGGATTTTCAGTTTTATGGAATAAAATAAGATCAAGAGGTTCAAACTCTGTGACTTGGACTGTATACTCTCGATCCTCCCAAAGGTCGCTTGATCTGAAATCAGGGATAATTCTCCCAAAATGACGGAGCAATTCATATGCGAACTGCTGGCAGTTTGCACCACCATCTATCCCGTGAAGTCCAGGTGCACCGGGAAACAGGTTGCCTACGTAAGGAACATCCATGAAATGTTTTGGAACTTCAAGCATGATTTCATTGTCTCATATTGTACCGAACGAAGAAGTCAGTTGACAGCTAGGGCAACATAAGCCGTCCCAAAAGCCAAGAAAACTCAAATTATTGTAGATACCAAAAGCCGCGGTGCCCTGCCTGTCAACTGCACTGACGGCTTCGGCACTCCTTTTATTTTATTGATTCACCAATTCGATCAAGCTGTAAGAATTGGAACATCAATCCTTCCGGCTGCTTCGATTAGCTTGTTGTATAGAGTGGCTATTGGAAAGCCTTTCCTCATTGCAAGAGCCAGATATGAGGCATCATAGCTCGATAGATTATTTGCCCTTGCCAAAGCCAAAAGCTCCTTCATCATCATTTCTGATCGTTCATGTTCCACAACGATCGGAAGTTGGGATAACAATGTGATGAACCGTATACTATCTGATTCACTGAGCCGCTTTTGTCGTTCGGCCACTAACAAAACATTCACAACCTCAAGGGGCCAGATCGATGGAACGACGGCAGCTGCTTCTGTGAGCCTGTATAGGACGGTGTCGGCGTAATTGTTTGTTTCATCTTTGAAGCACCATGACATTACAACAGAATTATCGACAACGAATTGTTCGACCATTTACCGCCTTCCTTCTTCAATCATGTCCCGAATTGAGGTTCCACCAAGACTATGTTTGTCACGAAATTTTCTAAGTTCAACAATGACTGATCGGGTATCCACTTTTTTTACAGAATCAGGGGGTTGTAATACGGCTACAGGAATACCATGTTTTGTAATGGTTATACGCTCACCCTTAAGCACGCGTTCCAGCAATTTAGGCAGATGGGTTTTGGCTTCATAGGCACCTACGGTTTCCATGGCATACCTCCTTAGACCGGTTTAAGACTAGTCTAATATGGATTGATTAAATTGTCAACGGCCATATTAAGATCAAAACCATTAGTTTTTTCGCTTGTTCGATGATGCAGCTTTATATTCTCTATGGGCAGATCAGTCTGATTGTTGGAAAATACGTTCGGTACCTGGTTACATCTCGTGTAATTAAATCCAGATCAAGTACGGCTGCTTGTGCCCCAATATAGAAATCGGGCAAAGGAGATCTCTTGATTCCTTTGCCCGCTCTATACTTGAGATAAGCTTTCCCCGCCAGAAAAAGCGCTTCTTTTGGAATTTCCAACATCTGGAATCCGCCTTTATGGAGAGCTGACTCCAATTCCTCTATCTTTTCAAAACCAACAGAGACTTCAGTGTAGACTATTGGGTTAATATAGAGCGTTGTGTAAGCGCTATAATTTGCCAATGCAGATTCAGACCAATCAGCCCAATTAGGATCATCAAGGAAAATGTCTAAAATAACATTTGAGTCAACGAGAAGGCCCTTCATCAATCTGCCCTCGTTAAGGCCATGATCTCATCTGTTGTCATTTTGACGGTTGCAACGCCACGTAATTTTGCAAATTTGCGGGTCACAGCTTTTTTCTTTTTTTGTTTCACTAAAAATACGCGGCCTTCTTCCTCGACAAAATCAACTTCTGTTGCTGGGGTTATCCCCAATTTTTCGCGAATGTGCTGGGGAATTGTAACTTGACCTTTTGTGGTTACTCTCATAGTTTGACCTCCAATAATAAGTATTACCGGTAATAGTAATACATTATACAGGCAAGGTCAATATCAATTTATAGCATCGAACGGCGGGCATCAGCGGGTGCGCGGTTTTTTGCGCTCCGCTGAATGCCCTGGTTCGGAGCCTTCCTTATCATATTCTGCCGGAAGAATAGGCATAAGTTGCTCTTCCATTGTAAGATCATAGGCGCAAGCTATTCGTGCTATGTGAAGGCCACATATCGCTCTCAGTTCGCCAAGAGCCTGCCATATAAGCCCTTTTCCATTCGCCAGTGGTGCCTACGTTTGGGATCATCTTGAGTCTCTGTTAAAAATTTGCGGCAACTTGCTGTAAAGGGGAACCACTTTATGAGGATTTAAAGGAAAAGGTCCGTGCCTCATCAACCGCTCATGCCGATGAAACTTATTGGAGGGAAGATGGTATCGGGCATTATGTCTGGTATGCTGGTAATGATGACCTGGCACTGTTCCATATTGATCGCCATCGTTCGTCAAAAGTGGCTCAATCCATTCTGGGAAATAACTTCAACGGTGTTTTGAATACTGATGGATATGCGGCGTATAATGCTGTGAATGCAAAAGACCGGCAATCATGCCTGGCACACTTAATTCGTAAATCAAAAGAGATAAAACAGGAAATCTTACTTAGAAAACCTCAATTTCAGGATAAACAATCGATTCGGTTTTGCAGCTACGTTTCAACCCTGTTTAAAAAGGCTTGCGAAATTGGACAGAAACTCAACAGCGGTGACATCAAACAAAATCGCGCAGGTGTATTCGAAAGTCGCCTTTATTCTGTTTTAAACTCAATATGCTTAACAAAGCTGGCCGATGATAAAGCCGAAACCTTAAGACAAAGACTGCTCGATCCCAAGAAAGAATACAACCGGTTATTTACTTTTTTAAAATATCCCGATGTTCAACCAACCAATAATCAGGCAGAACAGTCCCTCAGAAACATGGTTATTTTTAGAAAAATCTGCTTTGGAACTCGCTCCGGTGAAGGTTCTTATTCTCACAGTGTTCTGCCCAGCCTTTTGTTAACCGCCAAACGCCAAGGAAACCATCCCCTCGCATTTTTCGAATCTTTGTTCACTTCAGATACTGCTACTGCTCAAGCCGAACTGTATAATGACTCGTCTTAATAATATCTCCTCTGATCCATACAATTTAAATACCAACCTTGAAAAGGACTAAACTGTTACGTGAACGGGCAGATTCATCTATGGGACTAAGAAATCTTATCATAATCATGCTGCATATAACCACAAATAAAGATTTTGTTGAAACAATAACTTGATGATATTATGCTTAAAATTGTTTTAATTCACTATTCAAGCTTTGACAGCATTCCTTCAGTCTTCATAAAATTCTGTCAAAGAATGAAGACCTGACACCCTTGTCTTTTTTCACAGTCCTTTAATTAGCTTGTAATACTCCTTGAGAGTACGAATGGATTCCATCGTGGTTTGGAACAAAATCCAACTAAGAACAAGGATTCCTATTGTGAGTCCGATCTTCCATGCCCGCGTCGTTTGTGGACGCCACCAAATCAGGGGCAACACCAGAGGCCCCACACAGCAGACTGCGATGATAATAAAGGATTTTCGGAAATACCATTGAATCTTTTCCTCTGCAAAGCGTGGGTGGCGGGAGGCATCCAGAAACTCACCGCAGTGTTTACACTTTACAGCGTCGTCTTGAATTTCTTCAGCGCACAAGGGACACTTTTTCATTATCATCTCTCTTGGTAGAACACTCGGCATAAGGCGCGGCGGCTTTTTACTGTCCGCCCTTAATACCGTTGTGTACGCCCGGCATGGGCGTGAACTAATGGGGTGACCCGCCTTCGCTAAGGTTATGGCGTGGCAGGAAGTCCCCTGTATGTGAACCCAGTTAATAAGTCTATGATTCGTTAGCATAAATACTAGCCGAAGGCAAGGGCGTTTCCGTGAGGGAAGGTCTGGAGGGCTGGAGCGAAGCGTAAGGCGAGCCGCAAGCGAGACTGACCAAAAGGAGCGGCAACCTGGAGTGCAAATCCATGAGCCGACGGACAGAAACGGCATATAAGGCCCAGTTTCCGGGTACGTCAGCACAACATGACGAAGCCCCGGGTTCGAGAGATAGGGTAAATGCTGCGGTTGTGTGGAGAAAGATCACGTTTTTATCCGGGGAGATCTGTTCGGCATGCGGTTCTTTGATGTTTCATTTTACAATCCGGTGAAATTGCTGGCAGGGGCGACCGGTTAATCAAGTCCCGGCGATATTGTGAGAGCATCCCATATGATATGATGCAAGGCACCCGGCGCATCTATTCTGGCTTGACGTGGCATGTGACTTTATTACCAAAAACAAATGAAAAAAGAAACGCCTAACTTCAACCCCGTCCCTCTTTACGGGTTGAACGCCTTGTTGGGCGCGCTTTTCGGGCTTGCAATAAGCACTTCTGATGGCACACCAAACTGGGTAACCACGTTTCGATAATCTACTGACCAACTCTGTTGATCAAAAAATGAATCGAGCCGAATTGGTCGGCAGCCTCCTACCAAGGGCGCATGTAAGCGGAACACCGCCGACCATATTGCACAAACGATCCGCGACGCAAACGTCACACCATGTGTAAGACTAACTAAGCAGAGCTTGCCACTTGGTATGAGCACTCGACGAGCCTCGGAGATTGCATGGCGGACGTCTGTCTCCGACAGGAGGTCAAGCACGTAAGTGGATACGACACGATCGACTGAATGATCGGGTATCGGAAAACGCATGGAACCGTCTGATTGAGCCACCTTCGCTCGCTCTTCGTAAAGTGAAATCCGTTGCTCCGCAATATCTATCATGGTCTGACTCAGGTCGATGCCAAGGTACAACGCGGAGAGAGACAGATGCTTCGTCAGCAGGCGAAACGCAAAGCGGCCAGTACCACACCCAAGCTCGAAAACATTTTCAACCTGCTCGAATGCCGCGTGGGCGATCAGGTCATCTAACGCCGCATCTTCATAAAATGCCTGTGTATCTTGCATTTTTCCGAAGCGGTCGTAAAAGGTCCGCGCTTGAGATCGTGTTAAGGCCATTTCTTATTCATCTGTGCTTCATGACGCTCAACGGGCTGCTCAGGGGCGGCATGCTTTTTCGCCATCCCCTGCAGCAGCAATGTTGTACAATCGCGGTTGGGCCACGATATCTTATTAATATTTAAGGATTATCAGCCCAAAAAAACCGATTGCTATTTCTTACCCTTTGCCGGTGTTTTTCAAAGATACCAACAACAAGAATAACGTTGCACTTATTATTTGAATCTACGTCTTATTGAACGCAAAATATGAACGTTTCATATATTATCTCAATATGTTGCTGTGGCCCGATCCCAAATCACATATCACATATCATAATCATGCTGCATATAACCACAAATAAAGGTTTTAATGAAATAATAACTAACTGATATTAAAGTAAAAATATTTGTAATTCACTATTCAAGATTTGACACCATTCCTTTATTCATTATTCCCCTCCTCTCTTAGACTTTAAGGCCTTTTTCGACATAATCTCTCAATCTTTAAAACCTGAAATCAGACAGTTAGCATGTCGGGCCCACGGCAGAGCAATTTGCGGCTTTGCCTATCATTTAAGAATTAAAAATCCGGCCCTAGGCACCGTAACATGAACCGCCAATCCGTTTTTGGCATCAATCGGCACCATCTTTCCAATTTGCCCTGAATCTGTCGAGTAGAGACATATTATGGTCGTATTTGCCTGATGTAGGGTGCTATCGATAGTTATCCACGAGGAAATGTCTTTATCCGGATCGGTATTTATCGCGCACACGAACTCATCGTCTGCGAAGATCCTTGACCAGGCAACAACCCATTTCAGTTCACCGCCGAGGGGCTGCGGGTAATAGAACTCATCGCCGGTATGTGAGACCGGGCGTAGATACTGCCTTCCCCGACGCAGAGCAATATTTTCTTTTTTGCTGCGGATTGCGCAAACATTTTTTGTAAAGACATAAATCTCATGTTTTTCATTAAAGAAATGTTTGCCGGTGCTCTGCAATGAGCCGAAATTTCCGCCAAACATGCATTCCCGCAAGAAGGCGTCACTAAATTCTTTGTTGTCTGTTCTATGATCAGCACCATTGAATCCCTGTTCGGTCCCATAGTAAATACAGGGAATACCGATGGTAGTCAGATTGAGCCCAAGAGCCGGTCGGAGCAAATGATAACTACCTATCGATTCACCGCAAAACCGATATTTGTAGTCGACTCCTACCTGATCATGGTCATCGAACATAGTCACCACGTGTTTCGCATACCACTGATGTGTGTTTTTATCGTCCAGAAGACTGTTTCTGAACAGATCGAAATATCCCTCCTGCACAATTGTATTGGGATTACCCGGGCTTCGTTTCCCTTTAGCGAGATTTTCGAGTTTGTCAGGGATATCGTTGATCCCCAGTGCGGCGTCGATACCAGTATAATTGACAATATTGAAGGCATTGACCCGTCCGCCGGTCACCTCGCCGATCAGGTAAAAATTCTCTTTACCCAGAGATTGGGCATATTCGTGGATAACATTGGCGAATATCCTGACCGCGCCAGGTTCCATATGTTTAACCGTATCGATTCGGTAACCGTCAATATCCGCATAGCCAATCCAGAATTTATATACATCGCAGAGATATTTGAGGCCCAGGCCTCCTTGAAAGGCATTGATTCGCCGTTTTAGGTCCCAGGCGACTGCGGGATCCTTGATTGCAGATCCATGTTCGATCTCCTTGAGCGAAAAAAAATCACCGTCTATATATTCCGGGAAATCATCCCAGGAACGGATCTCCCCTTTTCGTGCCCATATCTCCTTATCCTGAAATTCTATTGGCCAGACTGCCGACTTTGGCCATGAGGATATATGAGGAGATGCCATGTCGAGATAACCGCCGCCATCCTTACGATAGCCTTCGACAGGCCAGACTTTTCCCTCGTGATAGTAATAACGATGTTCTCCTTTATACGCAAAGACATCCCCGGCATGATTTAGGATTATATCCAGTATTACCCGAATACCCTCTTTATGGGCCGCATCAACCAAGTCCTTAAGGTCCTCTCTAGTACCGTACCGGGAATCTGTATTGAGGAAATTAAATGTCCCATATCCATGATAGCTGTCGCTTAGTGGAACCTGTTCAAATATCGGATTGAGCCACAGGGCAGTCACTCCCATACGTTTCAAATATCCGAGTTTATCCATAAGTGCCTTGATATTCCCACCGCACCAATTTTTCCCCGCATTGAACCAGGTCTCTCGGTCAGCCTTCCAGGCATCATTCTGAAGATCCAATAAGGGGGTAGTCCTTGATGAGGATTTCCTAACCGGATTCCCCTCTAAATCGCCAAATCCCCCATACTCTTTTCCATTAGAAAACCGATCAACAAACAGAAAGTAGAGAACCTCATCCTCCCATGCCACCGGTGATGGATAATAGGTCATCCCTTGTTTCAATTCGTCCCAATTGATGTCTACCAGACTTTTTTCAATATGAGTATCTGCCATGCGTGCCTCCGAAGATAAGTAACGGGCTGCTCAGGGGCGGCATGCTTTTTCGCCGTCCCCTGCAGCAGCAATGTTGTACAATCGCGGTTGGGCCACGATATCTTATTAATATTTAAGGATTATCAGCCCAAAAAAACCGATTGCTATTTCTTACCCTTTGCCCGT
>Ga0315545_1000729_pt1 | contig 34402 bp, 26 predicted proteins | sample SalMarSW160210MG_FD_203096 | JGI IMG/M metagenome (GOLD analysis project Ga0315545, IMG submission 203096) | Salt marsh sediment microbial communities from the Plum Island Ecosystem LTER, Massachusetts, United States - Salt Marsh Sediment SW1602-10 ...
AAAAAAAGTATAAGCAAGAAAAGAGTATATTCAGCTTGAAGCGAGAGCTTCAACTTCGTCGGCCTTTTTGGGTATATGTTTGCTTAGATTTTCAGAACCGCTTTCGGTAACGAGGATATTATCTTCCAGTCTTATGCCGCCGAAGTCTTTATATTTTTCGACTTCGCTGTAATTGATAAAGTCGCTGAATTTGTTTTCGGCTTTCCATATATCGATAAGCTCTGGTATGAAATAGATACCGGGTTCGACTGTTATGATAAAGCCGGGCTGAAGTTTTTTTCCGAGCCTGAGCGATTTTAAGCCGAATTGTTTGTTTTTTTTCATTTTTTTGGTGTAGCCGACGTATTGCTCTCCGAGGCCTTCCATATCGTGAACGTCGAGCCCCATTTGATGGCCCAGACCGCATTGAAAAAACAGGGCGTGAGCACCGGCATTAACAGCCTGTTCGGGGTCACCTTTCATCAGGTCAAGATTTTTCAGGCCTTCTGCCAATATCCTGCAGGCGAGCAGGTGGATGTCCCTGAATTCTGCGCCGGCCCTTGTTGCCTCGATAGCTTTTGTCTGTGCGTTAAACACTATGTTGTAAATATCCTTTTGCCGGCTGTCGAACTTTCCGCCGATAGGGATTGTTCTTGTGATGTCGGAGGCGTAGTGCATAGCGGATTCTGCACCGCAGTCGTTGACGGCGATGTCACCTGCTTTCATAATATTGTGGTAGCAGGGATTATGCAGGGTCTGGCCGTGAATCGAAAAGATGGTTGGGAAGGCGAGTCTTCCACCGGCTGCAATGGCGATTCCTTCCATCAGGCCTGCAATCTCCTGCTCATATTTACCCGGCTTTGAAATTTTCATTGCCTCGGAGTGCATACGATAAGAAATGTCGATTGCTGTTTTTATCTGTTCGATTTCCTGTTGAGATTTTTTTTCGCGGAGTGCAACTACAGCCTTTATCAGTTCCGGCGAGGCATTTTGGGCAATTTTCTTATGCGGGATGCCTGTGAGCTTTTCGAGTGTGATTAAATGCTCGGCACGATAGGGGGGCAGGTAGTGAACGGTTTTGTTTTGTTTGACCGCCTTTTGGATTGTTTTCTCAAGCTCGGTGAGCGAATCTGTTTTGCTGACGCCGACGGCGGCAGCTTTTTGGTTTATGGTCGGCTGGGTGCCTGTCCAGATTATTTCATCGATGGTGAGGTCGCTGCCGAAAATGGTAACGCTATCTGCGTCTATATCGATAACGGCGGCAAGGCCGGCGAAATCCAGGCCGAAAAAATATAAAAACGAGCTGTCCTGCCTGAATGGGTAGTGAACGTCGGGATAGTTTATCGAGCTTTCTTCGTTGCCGAGTAAAAGTATCAGGCCTGAATCGATTTGTTTTTTCAGTTTGTTTCTTCGTTCGATATAAGTTTCGGCTGAGAACATATTCAAGCCTTTCGAAGCTGCTCGAAAAGGAAAAACAAGTTTGAATGATATATGCAAAGAGTGTATGTGTCAACCTATTTGTTGACAGCAACGAGATGAACAAAAACGGGCTGTTAGTACTGAATGTCACTGTTGTTCGGTCTGCAGCCAGTATTGAGCGAAGACGGCAAAGTCAAGAAAGTCAATTTTATCGTCCTGCGAAGAGAGGGGATACAGGTCCGCTTTGGGATTCCAACCCGGGGATGGGGGTATTGTTCCTTCCGAGAGCCAGGCGTTAATAAATGCCAGAAGGTCGAGCTCGTTAACAATTCCATCGCCGCCTTCCGGTACGATGTCGGCGGGTAATCTGTAGATTGGGTCGAGCTCGAGAACAGGGTCGATTTCGGGAGGCAGTCCCCCGCCGCGAATGATTAAATTAAATTCTGTGAAAAGATTCATACCTATGATACCGTCAAGTGTTCCGCCTTCTGGTGAATCTATATCCAGATAGATGACGGGGACATTATTCGCGATGAACCAGTCTCCGAAAGCAGGTATCTGAATATTATCGATTGTGTAACCGTTTGCGATAATGGAATCGCCGGTGACGTCTAAAATCTCGACTGTAAACTCGGGATAATTTGGTTCGAGATGGAGCCTGGTTGCAATACGTGAGCCGATGACAGATACCTGGGCACCGGTATCGAGCATAAAGCGGTCTTTGTCCGTTGCTCTGTAGGTTCCTTCGAAAAGGTCCACGCTGTGCACAAAGAATAAGCTTTGAGCAAGATTGCCGATTATTATTGAGGGTACCATTGGGGGGAAATCAAAATCTTCAAAAGAGGGGACATACTGGACAGCAATTGCACCAAGGGGTCTTAGCTCAAGAGGTATGATGTTGTCGAAATGCGGGACAGTCGGGTCATAGTCTGTGTAGTCTTCGTCATAAAAAATGAGGTTCGGGCCTGTAAGTTCGTTGCCGTCTGAAATGATGGTCACCTGATTTTCGTTGTCTATATAGGTTGTAAAATAAACCGCAAGTGGTGAGCCGATTGGGGTCTGTAAAGCGGTCGCATAAGAGGGGCCGACAGAGGTTGAAACATTATATTCACCGACCATAGTGGAAAATGAGCTTATAACACCACAGGGATCGATTATACCGAGACCGTCAATATAAAGACCATAAGGCTGGCTAACCCAGGCGTAAATGGAGCCGGTAACACCTTTGATTTCAACTGTATTACTTGTTAACATATCCGAGTCGAGCAGGCCTGTTATGTCTGCAGCCTTATTATTCAGAAGATGAGAGCTTGCGCCTGTATCGAAGATTCCAATGGCGTAGTTTTCCTCCGGCTGCGAGACGAAAAAATCGCCTTCGACAGAAGTGGAACGTATGGCATCAAATTCAAGAATATCCAGTCTTTCATCTGTGGTGACAATTGCTACCCAGGGAACGAAACCGTCTATAGGAGGTGATTCCACTATGTTTGCAAAAACGGCCTGGTCTGCCAGCAGTTGGGATTTTTCACTCGTTATTTTGAGACTGTCTTTTATATTTTTTCTATAAAGTAAAGTTTCTTTGTGTTTTTGCTTTTTTTGTGCTCTCATCAAAGGCTCTGAGCCTGCTGGATAGTTTATTTTCGTGATTCGTGAGCCGTTGCTCATTCGTAGATCGATTTTTTTGCTTTCCCAGCCGGCTCTACCTGCCAAGCAGTTGGCTGAGCACAGAAGTATTAAAGCTAAGGAAAGATAAAATCCGCCTGAATATTTACTGTTCATATAGTTATTCCTTGTGACCTTTTTACCTATTATATTATACAGGAAAGAGGCGTTTTAGTGCATTAAAAAACGGTGAATCGAATTAAAGGATTCCGTTTATGGCTTGGATGTTTACTTTTTTGGTTTTTAGGCGTAATATGACAGAAAGATTTTTTTGTCCCTGTAGCCCAATTGGACAGAGCGTCGGCCTCCGGAGCCGAAGGTTAGAGGTTCGAATCCTCTCAGGGACGCTTTTTTGGGTTTGCCGGCTGAATAAAGGATGAAAGGAGTTATTGCGGAAAAACCACCAAGCAGGCGAATAAAATTTAGCTGCAAATGGTGAGCGCGTGTGTTGAATTTTTAAGAGAATAGCTCATATTTTTTTAAAGTTGCCGCAGTCGTGGCTGATGATTTCATCCTGCTTGAGCATAACAACACCGGCTGGGCAGGAGCCGATATCGGGTTTGAGCTTTTGACCGTTTCTTATTGCAATAAGCTTTGCAGGGAAATTGGCACCGGCCAGATGCGAGCAGGGATAGCCGCCGCCGAAACGGGGATTCATCTCTAATAGTTTCGGGCCTTGCGGGCTGATAAGCACGTCAACATCCATTGGGCCGAAAAGCTGTAAATTCTGCATAATTTTCAGTCCTAATTCTATAAGCTCTTTGTTGTCAGTGCTTATGGCTTTGTCAGTTTCGCCGGCCCGCATTTTGAGCTTTTTCTTACAAAAGACACTGATAGGCCTGAATTCGAAGTCGCCGAAAAGGTCATAGCCGTACTCGTCGCCATCGATAAATTCCTGTATCATCGGGAAAGGGCAGGTCTCAAATGCGTTTATTAATTGTTTTTTATTTTGACAATAAGTGATGTTCATTGATGCGGAACCTTTTCTGTGTTTTACCGCGAGCGGCCAGTTTAGTTTGCCTTCTTCAATTAGTTTGAGCGCTTCTTCGACGGACAGGACTGTTACGGGTACATTTAAGCCGTTATCTTTGCCGAATTTATATGTCAGGTATTTATCGAAGGTGATTTCGACAGTTTTGGGCGGTGAGATTACAGCCAATATGTTTTCGTCGTAAAATCTTTGTCGTTGTGCAGCCAGTACCTCGAGTTCGGGGTCGATGAGCGGTATGACCATATCGATTTTGTTTTTTTTGCAGAAATTTATCAGAGTGTCAACGTAATCGGTGTCGGTTACCTTCGGGAGAAGAAAGGTATTGTCGCAGTAATGAAAGGCAGGTGCATATTTGCTGTTGTCGGCGCCCCAGATTTGGTCGTTATCTGTTAGAGCCTCTCTGATGAATTTTACCAGGTATCCGCGTCGGCCTGCGCTTGTTAAGAGTATTCTCATAATTATTTTGTCCCGACAATGAAGCAGACATTTGTTGTTGCGGTTCCGCCGATATTGAGAGTAGCTGCTGTTTTGGCGCCCGGCACCTGATAATCGCCGGCAGTTTGAGTAACCTGTTTGTAAGCGTCCAGCAGTTGTCGCACACCAGTGGCACCGACCGGATGGCCGCAACCGATGAGACCGCCGGAAGGATTAATCGGCAGTTTTCCATCTATTTCGATAACTCCCTGCTCGATAGCTTCAAAAGATTTTCCCGGCTCGGTCAGTCCGAAATGGTCAATGGCCATATATTCCGAGGTGGTAAAGCAATCGTGTGTTTCAATTACATCAAGCTGCCAGCAATCTTTGATGTCGGCACTTTTGAAAGCATCGAGTATCGCTTTGCGGGTTACAGGCAGGACATATTCGCTGTCTGCTGAGTCAGCTACTTTTTTTGCAAACTCGATAGAGGCGGTGGTATGTCCCCAGCCGAGTATGGCTGGTATTTTGTCAATATTTATATTTTGTTTTTTTGCATATTCGCGTGCGAAATTTTCAGAGGCGATGAAGAGACCTATTGCGCCGTCTGTTATCTGTGAGCAGTCGGTGACTTTTATTCTGCCGCTGATAGGTGTATTATAGTCACCGAGGGTGTTTGCGTGTTCGAGGTTCATAAACCAGTTTCGGGTCTGGGCGTTCGGATTTTTTCTTGCATTTTTGTAGTTGATTTCGGCGATTTTTGCGAGGTGTTTGTTATCCAGGCCGAAACGTTTGTCGTATTCGTCGCCGAGTTTGCCGAATAGTTTGGGGAAGGGAAACTCAATGCCAGCGCATTCTTTTTCATACCAGGCTGCGGTTCCGAGAAAGTCACCACCTTTTTTAGGGTCAGCGGTTTTCATTTGCTCGACGCCTATCAGCAGAATTAGGTCGTAAATTTCAGCCTGTATATAAGCTACAGCCGCCAGTGCCGCAGCCGAGCCTGAAGCGCAGGCGGTCTCGAATCTGCAGGTCGGCAGGGAAGAAAATGCAGGGTCGAAATCGACAAAAAATGAGCTAAGGTGGGCCTGATTGCAAAATAGCTCTGCTGCAAAGTTGGCAATAAAGGCTGCATCGATTTGGGCAGGTTCTATTTTTGTGAAGTATGACGCCCCCTGGTAGGCTTCACGCATCATAGCAGAGATGTGTTTATTTTCCCTTGCCCAGTTTCTTGCGAAATCTGTCTGGTAACCGCCGAGTATGTATACTTTATCTTTTCTCATTTCTTTCAGACTGTTTTTAGATTATCGCGCGACAAAATATTTTCCTGAGTTCAGAAGCTGAAGGACCGGTTTTTCGATACTGTAGAAGTTGTCAGGTACTTTCAGCCCCTTTTCCTGCAGCATTTTTGCCACCTCATCGTTGCCGCCGAGCAGATTGATTATCAGGCTGGGAGGCGCCCAGTGGTAACCTGCCGTCATTACTTTATCAATTCCTTCAATACCTATCTGATGGTCAGTGACTTCCCCTATTCGATTATAGGCATAAGAGATATACGTGCAAAGGATGCCTCGTACGATTTCAGCTTCTCGGCCGGCAGCGGTTTTGATTACATCAAATGCCTGCTGATACATTCCGAGATGAATCAGGTTTTTTACGTGTTCGACAAAACCTATATGTGGTTTGACGGCAGGGGTGTATTGGCCGGAGTGTGGGTCGTAAAAAGACAATCTTTCGCCTTCGAGTTTTTTGTAGAAGCCGGCTTTTGTCTTGTTGCCGAGCAGTCCATTCTCTATCATTTTGTCGATATAATTCGGCAGCACGAAGCTGTCGTGCATTTCGTCATCTGTATTGTCACGAAGATTTTTAATAATTGCTTTGTGGATATCCAGTCCTACAAGGTCAAGAGTTGCGAGAGGCGGCATAAGTCTGCCGGTATATGGCCCGATTAGGTAGTCTGTCATTTCCGTACCGTATTCGCTAACAAGCTCTGTTATCTTGCTGAATAACAGAAAAGCAACTCTGTTGCCGGCAAAGCCGGCTATGTTTTTGACCGGTATGACCTCGCGGTGGAGCCTTGTTTTGAGAAAATTTTTCATAAAATCGAACAGATAAGGCTCTGTCTGGTCTGTTGCGGCGATTTCGCAGGCAAGCATTTTGCCGGGCGGGTTATAGAAATGTGTGGAAAGAAAATTTTTTCTGAAAAGTTCAGTTCTGCCTTGTGTGAGAGCATCCAAGGGCAGGCTTGAAGTAGTGGAGCTGACAATGGTTTCCGGACGAAGGTATGTTTCAATTTTTTCATATATTTGTCGTTTGATGTTTATATCTTCGGTGACAGCCTCAATAACCCAGTCGGCCTCTTCCATCGCAGTCTCAAGAAGTTTGTCATACTCTCCGCAGATAATGTTTCTTTTTATGACTTCAGAGCGTGCCTGAGCAACGGCTTTCTGTGCGCCTTTTTTAGCATGTTCTTCTGACCGGCTTAGAAAATAAACCTTTATTCCCTCCTGTGCGATAATTCCGCCGGTTAAACTTCCTATGGTTCCACTCGAGCCAAGGACAACAGCCGTTTTCACTGTCTCAATCATTAAATAACCTTTGTTTGTTTTTTCTTCCGATTGTTTCTATAGACTGCATCACCAAGGATGATATACACTATTCACAAGGACAACTTGGCTATTTTTTGTAAGTCTTCGGGTTTTGAGAAACGAAGGCTTATTTGAAATTGGTTCTGAGCAACTCGAAATCGCTTAGTATTTGTTTTTCGTTGTTGCTTATTGTTTTATTCCGGATATGCTCAAAACCTAACTTTTTAAGTAAAGCGGTACTTGCTTTATTTTCTTTTTTAACGGTAGATTGTATTTTTTTCAGTCCAAGCTTGTCAAATCCCCAGTTTATCAAAAGCTTTGAAGCTTCAGTACCAATGCCTTTTTTCCAGCAATCTTTTTCACCAATGATTATATAGAAGACGGCAGATGATTCTTTTTTGTTGATTTTTCTAAATCCGATACAGCCGATTGAACGGGCCTGTAATGTTTCAATTACAAAGTCATATCTGTGTTCATTTCTGATTTTTTCGAACCATTCGAGAGTTTTTTTAAGATTTAGTGGTTCATTTAGAATCAAGTATTTATTTATTTCCGTTGCGTTGAACCATTGTACTCTTGTTTCGAGGTCTTGTTCTTTCAAAGGTCTTAAGCACACATTATGGCCGGTAATTACGACATCTTTTTTCGGAAATAATTGGATTTCTTTACTTGTTTCTGCTTGTCGGAATGAGTATAAGATTTGTATTTTTTGAAATTCTGGGTGTTTTGCGTAGAATTCATCTTTGAGGACACTGTATTTGTGGACGTTATAAAATTTTCCGTCCTTGTAGTAATCGTCTCTTGATGTCCCATCGAGGACAAAACCTACTTTTTTGCATACGGCGATGCTGGCGGGATTGTTTTCAAGAGCAGTTCCGAGCACTCTGTGCAGTCCGAGTGCTTCGAAGCCGTAATGTATCGCCAGCAACTCTGCCTCCAGGCCCAGTCCCCTTCCCCAATAATCTTTTTCTCCGATGACTATATATAGCAGGGCAGAACGATTATTTTTGTTGATATTTTTCAGCCCTATGACGCCTATTGGTACGGCGTCGATTGTTTCAATGACCATATCAAAGCGATTTGTATCTTTCTGTATCTTCTCGAACCATTCATAGGTTTTGTCAAGTTCGAGCTTTTCGGGCAGAACCAGCGTTTTGTTAACGTCAGGATCGTTATACCAGCGGACTTTCAGCTCCATATCGCTTTTGACTGTTGTTCGAAGCTGAATGTGCTTGCCCTTGATGAGTACTTTTTTTTCTTCCATAACCGGTGAAGCCTGCTTTGATTTCTAACTTTTGTTTATTGTTTTTACTTCAGGTTTCTTCAAATCAAAAGGCGGCCCGTTTTTTTCATAATCATAATAAACGTTTTTGCGTCTTATTACAACCCAGATTGTCTGCAGCAATATTTTGAGGTCCAGCCATAAGCTGAAGTTATCGACGTATTCGACATCGTATTCTATGCGCTTCGACCAGGGTATGCTTGCTCTTCCTTTGACCATTGCCAGACCGGTAATGCCGGGTTTGACTTCCAGCCGTTTTTTTTCAAATTCACCATAATACTCCAGATGCTGCGGCACTGTCGGCCTCGGTCCCACGAAAGATATGTCACCTTTTAAGACGTTGATTAGCTGAGGGATTTCATCAAGGCTGGTTTTTCTTAAAAAAGTGCCTACAGAGGTAATCCTGGGGTCTTTTTCGGTGACCGAGAGACCTTTTCCAATATTTATAGCACCGACAATCATAGTCCTGAATTTGTAGAGCTTAAATATACTTGCATCTTTTCCCAATCTGTCCTGACGAAAGAAGACTGGCCCTCTGCTCGTAAGTTTTATAGCAATTGCAATGCACAGAAAAACTGGCGAGCTTAAAAGTAAAGCAATAATGGCGGCAATAACATCGATTGAACGCTTAATCACAAGCTGAATTTTTTTTGCTAAAGAATTTTTATTCATTTTTCGATTATCTGTGCCTGTTTTAGAATTTGCCGTATAACCGAAAATTAAAAGAAGTTGTTTTATTGTGTTCGCCATATTCTGATTGTTCCACCTTGGCGCATGTCGGAAGTAGCGAGGAATCGGCCATCAGGTGATAGAACCACACCGCTTGTTATTTTATGGCCGGGATGCCTGCTGAAGATGTTTTTGCCGCTTTCGCGTTCCCAGACGTTGACATTATCGGCGAAGTTGGCTGCGATGAATCTTCCATCTGAGCTTATAGCAATATTCTGTACGGGCGCGGTGCTTTGCTTTTTGGCAGTCGGCGGCCTTAGACGATTTATGACCTTGCCTGAATAATCGAGCTTGTATAAGGTGCTGCTGCTGTCTCCTGCATAGATGGACTCATTTTCCGGTGAAAAGGCGACGGATAAAAATGGTGTTGAATCGGGCAGAGTCTTTTCCCAGAGCTTTTGCTTTTGTTTGAGCTCAATAAGGGCCAGCCAGCCAAGTTTATTTTTTTCTCCGGCAATAGCAACAAAATCTCCATTATTGGATAAAGCCATAGCTTGCGGTTTTCCGTCATCTAACTTTTCAATTGTGATTGTAGAGACCCTGTTTGTTTCAAGTATGACGGATAGAAGTTCGTAATGTGTCACGATGGGCCGCTGCTCGTAAGTTTCAGTAAGCAGGAGGACAACTGTGTTATTTTCCGGGTTAGTAGCCAGGTATTGCGGTGTTTTATCTGAAGCAAGCGATATTTCCTTGAGCTTTTTGTTTTCTTTAAGACTGGTAGCTACCACAGCTTTGGGATTTTTTTGCAGGGAGACGACAAATTCATTATCGAGCAGGATAGCCTGAGGTGATTTTGTAATGCCGACCTGCGGTTCTTTAGACAAGTTGTTCCAGTCGCAGACATAGATTTTGTTATCCAGGCTGGCTGCAACCAGAAAATTGCGTGAGGTGGAGAGATTTATTATTCCATTATTGAAGGGCAGATTGATTTCCTTTACAAGGACCGATTTCTTGTTAGCAATGAACATTATGATAACAATTGCAATAAGAACCACAAAAAATGGAATAACGTAAGGTTTCTTTTTTTCTTCGGCGCCAGCCATATTATAATCCGGATCAGAAAATAATTTAGTATAGCAAACTTGTTGTATTATTCGCCTAAAATTCTTTCGTATAGCTTCATATGTTCGCCAATTAGCCTTTTGGAATTGAAGACCTGCTTGGTTCGTTCGTGCCCCATTCGTCCGAGTTCCGTCCGCAATTCAGGGTCTCCCAATAGTTTTAACATCGCTTCAGCAAGCTGTTTGTAATTGTCTTTCTCTACGAGCAGCCCAGTAACGTTATTAACGACCGCATCAACACATCCGGTGACCTTTGTGGCAATCACCGGTAAACCCATTGCGCCGGCTTCTAAAGGGGTATAAGGAAATCCTTCGCGCCGTGTGGGCAGAACGAAAATATCCATAGCTGAATAGTAAGGACAGATATCGTTAGCATATCCTCCGTAAACAACGCGGCTGTTATTTGTTATACTCTGCTTTGTTTGCTCATCAATCGTTTCGCGGATAGTCTCAAAAGTCCCCATCAGTAGCAAATAGACATTGTCCAATTTTCTTTGAACCATCTCGAATGCATCAATTAAACAATTGATTCCCTTATCTGGAACGATTCTTCCCACGAATCCTATAACTTTTGCATCCTGAGGTATGTTAAGCTTTTCCCTGGTCTGCCTGCCTAGCAAAGCCGTTTTTTCGGAAGTATGAAACTTTTTTAGATTAATTCCGCAGGCAGTCCCATCACCAAGAATCTGCATTTTAGATTCTTTGCATAGTTTTTCCTTGAGAACTTGTTCTTTTAGGCTGTGGCTGACCACAAGCACTTTTGTAGCTAATTTACACACTAACCACTCGGATAAGTAGAGAAGTTTTTTTTTCAAACCGGTGGAGGTTTCAGAAACCAAACCGTGAATCGTGTACACGCGGTTGGAAGTGCCTGCCAGAAAGGCTGAGATTATACCGATAAGTCCCCCTTTTGGCGTATGTGCATGCACAATGTCGTACTTTTCGCTCCTGAAATGTCGAGTAAGCTTGCCAATTGCCGCCAGGTCTTTTACTGGCGATATCTGACGGGTTATCTCGACCGGGAAAATTCTACAGCCAAGTTGCTCCTTAAAATCATTAAGATGCGGCCTATCTGAACTGGCAATGGTCACATCTACAGACGAGCCTTTTAATTGCCTTATCAAGCCGCCGTAAAATCCCCAAAGTGTTCGCGGCACAGCTGACACCATGCAGATTTTAAGACAATGTCCCGAATGTCTTTTCACTTAAACTCCCTTGCATGCTCTAAACGAACTCGCGATATAGCGACCCAGTTTCCTGCTTGCATTTTCACGCGTGATAAGCAATTAGAAGAACCACTTTATCCAACATCAAGTCTCAATTCACTCGTCCAGCCGCCTTTGAATTTCTTCGCCGTCCCGGTGCCCCGCCGCAACCAACTCGAAAAGTCTCACATACTTTTTGGCAATTTTCTCCATATCAAAATTCTCTATTATGCGCAGCCTTGCTGCTGCGCCCATCTTACGGCGCAAATCCCCATCCTCAGTCAATTTGACTATTTGCCCGCCGAAATCTTCGACATTGCCAAATTCAACTATGAGACCTGAGACTCCGTTCACAATAACTTCGTTTGCACCACCTACATCCGTCGCCACACACGGCAGTGACATAGCCATGGCTTCCATCAGTGCTCGGGACATGCCTTCCTCTCGGGACGGCAGAACAAAGATATCGGAGCAGGACAGCACAGGCCGAACATCCTCAACCAAACCCAAAAAGGTTATTTTATCAAAAGCACCGATTGACCTGACCATATTCTTTAGTTTTGATTTGAGTGAACCTTCGCCAATCCATACAAAATGAGCATTCTCAAATTCTTCCAGGAATGCTCGTATTACTTCTACATAAAAGTCGTGTCCCTTCTCGTACCTGAAATTCGCCACCGTCGTTATTATGACTTTATCCGCAGGTAAGCCAAAACTCTGCTTGTTGACATCTCTATACCTGCTTCTATCAAACTGCTGCGAGCTTATGCCATTTTTGATCACAACCATCTTGTCACTGGAGAGTCTTTCTCGTGTTGTGAACACCCGGCCGACAGCGTCACTGTTCGAAACAAAAAGGTCACATTTTCCCTGCGTCAGGCGATCCAGCCACGTATGGTGCCAATTGCGCAAGTTGCCTACCTCCCTTAACCCGGTGATGAGCGGCACGTTTTTGAAAAAAGGTTTTAAAAGGCGCAAAAGCACGCTGGCACGAAGGCCAAAAACAAGCACTATATCGTATTTTCCGCGCCGAATAGCGTTAGCAAGTTGTGCGAGGCTTCTTGGGCTGATGAATCTACTATTGCCGTAAAGCTCTCTGTAAGAAAGCTTAGCCTCAAGAGCGGCTTTCTTCATCAGCGAGCCACGCCACGTATTCATTATGTCGACAGCGCATCCGATCTTCTCAAGATACGGCGTCATGGACAAAACGAACGTCTCTGTTCCTCCGATAGCAGGATTACTCATGATACTGAGTATCTTCAGCACACAGTTCCCCTATATCATCATGATTTACGATAAATGTTCTTGCGGGCGTATAACAAGATTGGCCAACAACAGCAATCAGTTTGTGCGGAAGGCTTTTATGGCAAAATATGACGTAGTCAAATACAAAAGCAAAAAATTATCAAGAAGTCTGCTTATCAGACCACAACTGCATGTCAGGGATAGTCGCCGGGTCGGAAATATCCATCGCCAGGTCGCGTGTTCAAATCCCACACTCTCCAGAATCTTCACCCACAACTGGGGCGTTTGGTGCTTAAGCCACGCGGTCTTCGGTGCGTTAGGATTTGGTATGCCGAGCTTATCTGACAACCAGGAAAAAGCGTTCTCTCTGCTACAATCGGTGATCATCAAACTGCCGCCGAACTTAAGCGGGGCAAATATCTTTTTGAATAACTCTTGGTATGTTCTCACTGCCTTTTCATCCTTGTGAAGGCGAATGCAGGCATCTTCGTTCAGGTGGTTTATGGTCGCAATCGCCGCGACCAGGTCAAACGAATGAGGCGGGGCATCATAACCCTGAATCGTTTCGGTGGACAGAGAGATGTTCTTCAAAGCAAGGCTCTCTACGTTATTGGTGAATTTCGCTCTTGCGTCACTATCCTCACCAGCTGCTTACGGCTCCAGAGTAACGATGGATTCAGCGCCTCGGAGACCGAGAAAACAGCTTACCAGTTCACCTCCAGCTCCGATTTCCAGAATTTTTTTGCCTTTAATATTCGTATCACTGAAGACTTTCTCGAAATGACCGATACGCCTGCGCATACATGCCGGCGACATATTCAGCTTCGCCGCCAAAACGCTGTAGTCAAGATTCCCGGTATCCGTGAGCATACTCTTCTTTTTTCGCTTACGTGCCTGCCGGGCTACGCCTCATGTTGGCCCTGATTTGCCTTTACTTCCTCAAAATCCCTCGAGTAGCTGGAAGCTGCTCTTGCCGGAACTCTCAGAAACTCCCAAATACTATAGAAGCCTATCAGCAAGTTATAGAATACGCTGCTCAATCGCACGAGTTTACGCGTAAGAACTGCTCGCAGAAACACCGCACCGAAAAACAAAAGCAGGAACTGCCACCAGAGTTTCAGCGCTATCGAGACAGCCAGTCCTGCCAGCAAGGCTACAGCCAGCACCACAGGCTTGGCAACCTCCCAAGATTCACTTAAGTATCCATGAGCAATGGCATTGCGAAGTATTTGCCCCGGCCCCCTGATGAATCCTATCTTCCAGCGCCTGATAATCTCACCCGGATACAAGATCGAACACTTAGGAGTGTCGACTGTACATTGATCGCTCTGTACCAGCCGGCTGCCAGGCATATAGTGACGTAACCTGATGGCCAAGTCCACTTCTTCCAAACATCTCACGAAAGGGTTCCAGTTGCCGGCAGACTCAAGTGCTCTTCGCGGCACTATCGGTGCCCAACTGCCGCTTATTTGGCAAACCGTCCTAATGACCCCCAACTGCTCCACTTTCGCTGGAACTGTCCCCCCATTATGCTGACTGCCGCGAAACGTACCTGAAAACATAACGATCGAAGTATCACGCATCATCAACTCAATCGCTGGCTCAATCCAGCCGGGGGCAACGATGGAATCGCCATCCACAAAAATAATAAAGCGTCCATGCGTTACCAAACTGCCTACATACCGTCCTGCTGCAGGACCGGGTGGCTGTGTTTTGCCTAATTTAAAGACCTTCACCCCTTTAGACAAAGCAATTGAAACAGTTTCGTCAGTTGAACGCGAGTCAACATATACAATCTCTGTTCTGGGAATGTTGGCGGTTGCGGACTTGACACTTTCGATACATTGACCTATTATCCGAGCCTCATTTAGCCCTATGATGACCGCCGATAACAATATATCTGCTTTTTCTTCTTCGGTCTTTATTTGAGTATCCTTAAGCTCGGAAAGGTACAAATCTCCCTTACCAGTCCGCATAGTAAGATAAACTATCGGCATATTCGTCTATAATGTCAATCTGAGCCGTCTGCTCCTCTTCATAGAATTCAGACGCAATGCTTCGTAAATAAACGCTGGCGACAAGCAGGACAACAGAAATGGTAAAGCCTTCACGAGCCAAAGCAAAACGTACTTTACCGTTAACAATGAGCGATTGGACTGCATAGAGAAGCGAGAACAAAGCCAACGATTTGTGGTAGGGAAAGCACTTTCGAGCATGCCATAAACAAACAATATAGAAGCTGAGCATTAATGACAAGCCAACAATCCCTATTCCATAAGTGTCAAGTATGTACCCTGGGTCTGCACTGACAAAATACCGACTACCTTCAGCTCTTGATGATGTTGAATTGCCAAAAAGGAACACGCCGAGGTCTGTTGGCCAGTCGTGTAGATAGTCATCGATTAGTTTTCCTGGCGCTCCGGTCTGAAGGCCGGTTCCACCTTCCTCGTATGGCTTAAGCAGAGTCATCAAACGTTCTTTTTCACCTGTGAGGTAGGTTTGCACTTCAGCACTCGGAGTGATAAGCGCTACAGCGATAGCTAATATTAGTGCAGCCGCCCCGAGCTTTAGAAATAGTGTAACAGCACGTTTTCTTGCATAGAGCAACACTATAGGCATAAAAAGTATTAATATGATAGTACCGGTACGGCCGCTGATAAATATTGAAAATCCGATGATGACAAGGGCCGCACTTCCAAGAATAGCCTTATATCCGCGTAGTTGTCCTATAACCAGCGGAAAGAGCAGAACTCCAACGCTTTGCACGAATGAGAGCGTGTCGAGTGCAACAGTAAGGCCGCCAACACGCTTGCCGGCAAAAAACGCGGGGCCGCTTTTTGTTGCCATCGTTACCCCCAAAATATTAAGTATGAAGAACCGCAAGGGAGGCACGAAATACATCAATAACATAATTGTGGCGTGGGCTGCAATGGCCCAGTACAAGTGCAATAAAAGTTTATCGGCCATACCATCATAATACTTCCTGTAATAAAGACGTATCAAAGCATAGCTGCCTAAAAATTGAAGCGATGTACGTCCAAACCTTAACAGGTAATATGTATTAAAGCCGGGATTGATAACGACAATCAGCAGAGAGTAGAGAAACAAAACCGCAAAGAACATCATAAGCCAAGAACGCAGACGGCGTACTGCAAATGGCTCTATAGCACCAACCGTAGACGCTCGGATAATAAGAAGGATTGAAACGAATGAGATCATTTCTCCCCACACTCCGATCTTGGGAGCATATATCATTAGAAATAAATATATCGCCAGCACCATAATGAATTTGCCTTTTCAGAAAATTATAGTTTTAACAGCACGATTTCAGGATGACGACTTTTCCAGTATTCTTTTTAAAATCCGGCCTGAATCCATAGCCAACTTGCGAACTTCAGGCATCTGACTTTTAAGATGTTTTCTTATATCTTTCGATTTCCGCAACAGCTCGACAATTTTATCGGCGATGGTGTCAGGGACTAATTCATCAGACGAAATGCAGTAATCCGTATGGCCGTAGATGTCCTGATTGAGACCTTTAGCCTTTACGCTGTATGCCAGGCTTAATGTAGGGACACAGCAGGATAAAGCAGCAATGGTCGAGTGCATCCGTGCCCCTGCAAATGCCGCCATTTTGCCGATAATCCACTTGGTCTCGGCGGCGTTAAATACAGGTGGAATCAGAACAACACGCTCTTTTTCATATGCTACGGCCGCCAAAACGCTCTTCATGAACAGATAGTCGTCATTTGTCGCAGTAGCCGTTACGTGTGGAATCAGGTATATTCTGCCGTCTGTTTTTTCCAGTATTTTGCTGATAATATCTGTACAAAGACTTGTCCAGCTGCTCAAATCACCATTCGGCAGGAATCGACTCATAAGAGGACTCAGATTCAATCCCACGGCACCGGCGTCTATTTCAGGTATGCCTTCCTTTTTCACCGGCTCAGCTGGCTCCACCAGAAAGGCAGGGTCCGCAACGCGGTGAACATTTTCCGTCAATCCAAGCCCGGCCAAATACTCGATTGTCAGGGTCTCCCTGGCGAGGATATGGACCTTACGCAGGTGGTCGGCCATATATTTTTCATATCGGGGCCTTGCACTGAAAGGCCCGACCGATGCCGCCCATATAACCAGAGGTTTGCCTTTTTCTACAACAAGGTCATCTAAATCTGTGCAGGTTTTGGGCAGCGACTTGTAATCCATAGAATAATTATCACCGCCCACGGCCAAGACCGCCTGGGCCCGGCCTAAAAACGGCTTTAGGTCTTTGTACACGATATGTTTGACTGCCGCGGGAAACGCTACGTTGAGCGATTTGGTCAATAACCACATTAAATCGAACCTTTTCTTTACGGTTCGCATCCTCTTGTGTGTTATTGCCGAATCCGTTTCTTCGAGGCACTGCCGCTTGAACTGCCTGTTATTTTTGTAATGACTGACTACTAAAAATCGCGGCTGATCAAAGAACTCACGGAGTATACGGACGGTGCCTCTGATAATAGCTTCACTTCCGCGATTATAGTAACCTGCGTTACCTGCAAGGATAAAGAAACTGAAATCTTTCATTTGATATTCTTCTAAGAAGGCCTGCCAAAATCAAAATCTCCTGGGGCGAACAGTAGCTACCTGGTGAAACGACAATTGTCTGGATCATATCTTACACGGAAATCAATATTCAATCTGTTGATTAAGTCCACCTCCTCATCAGATAATTGAAAGTCGCAAATACCGATGTTTTCTTTGAGCCTAAGAAAATGTGAAGATTTGGGAATCGACATAACGCCCTGTTGGAAATCCCATCTGAGGATTATTTGAGGTACCGTTTTATTATGGTGTTTGGCTATGGCTATCAAGTTTTCATTCTTTATCAGTTTATCATGCATTCGTGCCAGCGGTGTGTAAGCTTCAACTTGGATGTTCCTGTCCCTACAGAACTTCACTAGAGCAACCTGGGAGAGCAACGGATGCAATTCAACTTGATTTACCGCTGGTACAACATCAGTACATTCTAACAGGCTCTTCAAATGATGTTGGTGAAAATTACATACACCAATGGCTCTGATTAAACCTTCCTTGTACAAAAGCTCCATTTGTTTCCACGAAGACACAAAAAGGTTGGGAACCGGCCAATGTATTAGATACAAGTCTAAATACTTGATTCCTATCAAACTCAGACTCTTCTGCAGTGCTCCTCTAATATCTCCACTGCGCTGGCCGGCGTTACTGAGCTTGGTAGTAATGAACAACTCTTGACGGGGATGACCAGAGATTCTTAGGCCTCGCCCAAACCATTTTTCATTACCATAAGCCGAAGCCAAGTCAAAACTGCGATAGCCCAGCCTGATGGCTCTGCGGATTAATATGGCCAATTTCAATCCATTTAGAGGCCACGTACCCATTCCGAGCATGGGCATTTCAATTCCATTGTTCAATGTGGCATTAGTCATTTCCATTGGACATTTTCTCGAACAACCTTGGCGGGAACACCGGCAACTAAACAGCGTGCCGGCACATCCTTGGTTACAATTGAACCGGCAGCAATGATCGCACCGTCGTCAATAGTAACACCTTTCATAATGATAGCTCGGTTGCCAATCCACACATTGTTACCAATAAATACTTCCTGTGTCATCTGATGAGTCGGGCCGATGAGCTGATGGGCATCTGTGTCGCGAATAATTACGTCCCGGGCTATGGCGCAGCCGTAGCCTATAGTAATCTTCTTGAAACAAACGATCTGAACACCTGACGTACAGTAGCCGCCGCTCAAGATCAATTCTCCTTTATCAAAAACACGAATATCCGAGCCACTTGCAATCGAAAAAGAACCATTAATGGTGATACTCGAATTCTTACCCAAGGAAAAGCGTGTTTCACGTTTCGATTTTCGGTTTTCTTTTGTTCCCAGAATCAATACTCCATTCATAATTATCCTGGCGCTTCTGTCTATGATTATACGACAGTAGGTAGTCGGGACAAATCCTAAACGCAGCTTACCTTGTGTAGCTCTGCGAAGCATGTTGATGTAGATGAACTGCCACCATACCAAAGGATGGTAACCTATTAGCTGCAAGAGTCGCAAAAATTTTCGTAACCCATTTATGATCCCGGTTGTACACCGATGAATGATTTCGGAAAAACGCCCCGGAACAGGAAAGTATTTTTCGGCCAACTCAGCAAAGGACATAGCATCCAGATCTTCAAAAAACTTTTTACGTTCAGGCTTGTATTCCAGGGAGTCAAACAAAGCCGGATTACCTGCCAAGGCGTCCCTTATGGTCAGCTCTTTTGAAAATACCTTGTCGGAAATCTCACCGAAGAACCTGGCTCCTTTCTCCGAATTAAGGAGTATTAAAGAGGTCCCGTGATCATTATCTAATTCTGGGTGGTGTCTTTCTATTCCCCAAAAGTCCGCCAAAGTTATGTCTGCCTGCCGCGGTAGAGCCTTAAATTGGCAGTTGTAACAACAGGGGCGGGCGAAACTGTTCGTGGTAAGATAGCCCCGCATAAAAAGATCGTGATCGCGGTCCTTAATATAAGTTTTACGGTTGGCAAAATCAATCCGTGTTGCAAAACGGTGCCACCCATAAGTCTTATTTTTAAACTTAATTTTCGCTGGGCGTGCTCCATATTGTCGCCCCAACATATCCATATACTTCAGGAACACTTTAGGCGAATTAACTCCCCTGCAAATAAAATCGCAAGTAACCAGGTTTTGATAATCTTTCCCCAAGACGGCGTAAAGGGCCGCAATTTGACAAGGGGTGGCACAAATTAAAACCTTTTTTCCTTCTTCCAAGATATGTTTGATATTATTAAAAATTTCGCCACTATAACTCTGAAGATATTTAGAACTTCTTATTTGATCAAGCTTACGTTCGTCGTTGGTTACAATATGAGAGACAGTGTGGTCTTCCAGGAACACTGCTCCGGCCACATAGCCGCCAACAGAAAACATTTCATTGGCCAGGGCAGAAAATACGCCGCCGGAAGTACTGTCCAGACGGATGGTATCATCAGTATTCCATGCGGCTAAAACCCGTGGAGATTTGAATCTCTCCACGGTAACAATGTGGCCTTCAATAAGAGGACAAACATCCTCACAAAGTCCGCAGTTGTTACAGGAACTTTCATCGACCCGGGGATACCAAAAGCCCTCTTTATCTGATAACATAGTGATAGCATTGTTAGGGCACACATTCAGACATGCGCAACAGCCGGTACATAAGTCTTTGTTTGTTATTTTTATCATATGCCTAACCAATCATTGTTTTCTGAAAGCCATTTTTCGGTTTTCTTCCGAAATCAAAGTTTCTCTTACCTGAACCATTCAATCGACAGAGGTACTATTTCCCACATAATTATTTTTGTCTTAAGACAAGCGACCACAGTAACGTTCTGTCCTCTTGGGTCAAAATTATCTGGTAAGACAGCACACCATAAATCAAAGCTGCAACTACAGCTACAACCGACAGCCTGGGAAGCGACGCCAAATCGTATGTCCGGCTCAGGGCTAACGCGCCCAGCGATAAAAGAGCGGCCATTAGAAAACCCGGAATGGTTTCTTTGATGAACGATGTTTTCGGCTGGTTTGTGATTATCGCAGTATAAATTGGAGTAAAGAATAGATTCTTCCCGGCGAAGCACAACGATAGCGCCAAGGCAACGCCGTAAATCCCTAAGTTGGTATAATGCACCAGTGCTATGGACAAGAGTACGTTTATGATACCAATGATAAACGTAACCAGAGCAGGAACCTTCACCTTATCCAAGCCCCGATGTATAGAACCCATTGGCCTGACTGCAACGGTTACCAGCAAGGGAGCGATTAACAGCCATACTAGAGGCCATAAATCTGTGAACGAGGGCAGCCACCACCTCAATATAGGTTGTGCCAGCCCGCACAGCAAGCCGACTGGAAGGCCCATTATCAACACCATAAACTTTACGGAGCGTCGTATCTGGATTGCCAGAACAGCCGTTTGCTCACGGGCGATGTACTCATAAGCGATGGGTGTAAAGACATTGCTGATAGACCCCGCTAATGCCACCAGCAACGTTACCCACTGAGCGACGGGGGCATATCGGCCGACCTGTTCGGGACCCAGAAAAAGATTTATTATAATCAAGCTGGTACCGAGATATAAAAGTATACCAACCTGATTGACGGTTATCCAGGCGCTCATGCGGGTCATTTGGCGAAAAGCGCCCCAGTCAAACAGCTTGCGGTTGACCCGCAGCTGCGGGGTCAGCCATCTGGCCAGCATTACCGAGCAGACTAGGAAAAATATCGCCATCGAAAGATAAGACAATCCGAAATATTTCAAAGACGGCGATAAATACGTAAAACAAAGCACTATAACAGCCACCCGCAAAAACCGGCTGAGGATATCCACTGAGTTGCTCAGGTCGAAGCGGTGCCTGATAAACGCACTGGCAATAAACGGGCTTGTAACCGACATAATAAATGACGACAGGAGCACCAGGAAAAACAGCCAGCTCGTATCTGCTTCAAAACCGGCCGGCACCTGAAATATTCTGGAAAACAAGAGCGCGATAATGACAACCGGAACAAGCAGTATCCCGCACAATACCGTCAGGGCGGACAAGGCGCTGTTGAAATAAAGGTTACTTTTCTCTATTTCATCTCTGCCCAGATGAATGGCGACAAATCGGGTAACGGAATTGGCGATAGACCTCGTGAAAAGGTCGAAGTAGGCAATAAACGAAATGACCAGAGCAATCATACCGTATAATCCCAGGCCGAGGTGTTTTATCAGGTAGGGGATGAGCCAAATGCTGATTGCGGCGTTCACAAACACAACCAGTATGTTGGTGAACACGTTAACTAACAACCGTTTTTTCGCTTCGCTTTCAGCCTGCATTGCTCTGAAATTTCCCAGAGATTACCGTTGAAGCGTAATCGTATCAGGGTCTTTGTGTTTCAGCTACATGCTCGTTCACTCGAAGGGCGATGGTCTTGGTTTTTCCGCCCAAATCCATTTTTGCGCCGAACCGATTGTACACATCGATGTTGCCGACGATATCGTAAAGGCCTTTGCCCCGTTCGGTAGCCGTCAGGAATGGACGCTCTTTGTCATCGTGCACGGAGCAATCGACAAACTCCACCCCACCGAATCTGCGGGCAAATTTCTCCCTCCTAAGGAAAAAATGAATCGGAGATGAGTTCACATTATTATCCAGATAAGTTGTTGTTTTAATTTTGGCTACATTTGACAACTTACAATTATCAAATCGCAAAAGAGCACTATCCGGCGACTTATCAAAAATATATACACCGGGCGAATTTAAGTCCTCGACCGTACAATTTTTGAACTCAATCAGACCTTTCGGGCCATCATCGTTGACTGCACCTACTATCATACCGGATTTGCCACATCGGCTGACGTAACAATTCACGAAAAGGATGGAAACATTCTTAGACTTTCTTTTAAGTTTGTTCAGATACACTGTCAGGCCGGAACCAGCGTTGTCCTGTGATACGCAGTTACTGATTACCACGTTAACAAGGCTGTCAGTTTCGACATCTGGCTCAATATCAATGCCCGCCGACGGCGGTGTACCATTTGTGTTCTTAAATACACAATTTTCGACGAGCAGATTTTCCACAGAAATAACACTCATGCCCTGACGATAATTATTATCGAAGATACAATCTCGTATCACTACATTTCTGCAGGGCACACCCTTTTTTAATGCGCCCAGGAAAATACCATCCCCGCCGCTGTCTTTTAACGTAAGGCCAGATACTTTAATATCGCTGCAGCAATAGAAAGCAATCGCCATTCTCCATTCCGATCTCGGATACGGCGGCTTTGTGTAATCGTTTTTCCGCATGCGCAGTGTAGCTCCATAGCCGCTCAATGTAATATTCTTTTTTCCGTTTGCACTGAGAAGGCAATGGTTTTTGTGTTGAAATTCCCCTTTCTTTGCGGTAACAATGACTCCCGGCTCGAAAACAATTTCCTGATTACTGGTCAATTTTATAGGCCGAACAATCCAATCGCTGCCCATATATGGGACAATTACTTTACCTGTACCTGAATTGATTGCTGCCTGCAGCGAATCTGTTGAGTCTTCCTTGTCAAAGCCCCACCAGGCTGCATTTGCAGTAGTTTCTTTTCCAGACAATACTCTTGCAACCATTTCCGGGTTTTTAAGATTGATTGGCACCTTTAAGTTGTTTGTTCCAATTACCTGATAGGCGAAAAGGCTTACAAGGGTGCAGAAACATATTATTGTCAAACCAATTGCGAAGTTGGTTGAAAAAGGGTTCTTGTTATCTTTACTTTTTAGATGGTAAGGTTGGGCAGATTTTCGTATCATTTTTTAGGCCCTCATTCTCCTAAAATACCACAGCTTATGACATAGTAAGCGTTTTTTAATGGTATTGTCCTGTTACTGTGATAAAGGTTTATTCGTAATTAAATAAGCTCTGATGACAATGCAATAGCTTATTGTTTAAACTCTGTCCCCGTCGGCGGCGCAAGGAAAGAAATTCATCAGTCTTGAAACCGCTTTTTCTGGGCTCTTCCGTGAGGATTTTTTCATCTTTTATATAACGATTACTGTATAATTATTATAACATAAGTGTCGTCAAATAAAGAATATAGCTTTAATATGAGCTTTTTGCAACCGATAATATTAGCTCGTTTTTCAATAGAAAATTTACGTTTACAATGTCCTATAAGTTCGTATTTGAAGCTTTATTGCTGATGTCGAAAAATTGGGACTCTTAGCAGGCGTAAGCCCTTTAATTATATTAAGTTAGGCTCTTTTAAAAAATTTATGTTGTACTGTATTAGGCGTGTTTGGTCTTTTAGGTTTTTGTTGGTGTTTTGGTCCCTGAGGCACAGAATTGGTTTGGAAAAAGTGATTTTAATCGAAAAATCCGGCCAAATCTTACGGTGCCGGATAAGCGAAAAATGCTCAAAATCAGGTTTTTGTAAGTAAAACCGATTGTAAAAATGGCCGAAAAAAATCTTATGTTTGGAATTCATGTCCAAAGCAAATAAATGGGGATATAGGAATATATAACGAAGCTATTGGAACCCAGGAAAGAAGCTGTTTCAGTTTTAAGCCCGATAGTGACACTTGTTGCATATCTGTAAACTGGATTTTGCATCTGAGGCGGTGAAAAATTTTAACGTTTTTTGAAATTTTTTTAAGATGCTTGAGTTTAAGAACAGATTATCGATGCTTAAGATTAAATCAGATAAATGGTTATAGATAAATCGCCGATAAATTTAGGTGATTATTTATGGGAGAAAAGATTAAAAGGGACTCTTAGCTTTTTAGTGAGAAACTAAGGATTGAATAATATCAGCAGGATGTTGTCGGATTTTTAGTTTCCTGTTTGATATTGGTGTAGAGAATACAAGCTTTTATATAAAAGGCATTTTAGTTCAGGGAGGTTAAACAAGGGCTACCGAGAGGGTGGTTGCATGAATTGCGATAACGTGATTGCCGACAGGCCGAAGGATGTGGATAAAAAAGATTCTGTAGTATCATTTTTGGCTACGAGAAGGTTGCTGCTTCTGCTTGTTCTGCCTTTATCAGTTTTGTTTATCTTCTGTGGCTGGTACACCCTCCATATGTATGCAAAATTCAAAGTCACTGATAAACAGTATAACAGGGTGATGGAATTAAGCGGCTCTATTACTCACTATGATGAAGTGTTGACTATGTCTGCGAGAATGGCAGCGGCAACGGGCGAGCTTAAGTGGGAGCAGCGTTACAGATTATTTGAGCCTCAGTTGGATTCTCATATTAAGGAAGTTGTCAATATTGCTCCAAGAGATTTTATGACACAGGCCGTTCGACACACTTCTGTTGCAAATACAAAGCTTGTTGCTGTGGAGAACAAAGCATTTGAAATGGTCAGAAACGGAGATCTAAAAGCTGCCTTCGAGTTGCTCAATAGTCGCGAATACGAGAAGCAAAAGCAAATGTATAATAATGGCATCAGTCAGTTGACTGCTGCTATGCAAGGGTATATGGGAAGCGAAAATCATAAATACCATATTGTCTTATTGGTTACTGTCACTTTGTGGACTGTTTGTGCCTCATTTTTACTGTTCAGCTTTGTATTTATATTCCAGAAATACAAAATGGCTAAACAGGGAAAAGCCAGCGAGAAAATTGAAAGACAGAAAGAATTCCTTGATAATATCCTGGAGTCATTAACGCATCCTTTGTATGTCATCGATGCTGATGATTACACAATCAGGATAGCAAATTCGGCTGCATGCCAGGGGCGGTTGGCTGAGGGTATGAAATGTCATATGCTTTCTCATAAACAAAATGAGCCTTGCACAGGTCCTGACCATTTTTGCGTACTTGAGGAGGTGAAAAGAACAGGTAAGCCTGTTGTTGTTGAACATACACATTATGACGAAAATGAGAATGAACAATATGTCGAAGTTCATGGTTTTCCGGTTTTTGGTCGGGATGGCAAAATTTCTGAGATAATTGAATATTGTCTGGATATTACCGAAAAGAAACGAATAGAATCGGACCTTAAGCAGGCCAAGGAGCAGGCCGAGTTGATATTCAGGCTTGTCCCCAGCAGCGTTTTTACTGTTGATAAAAATAATGTTATTACAAGTGTTAATGAAAGACTATGTCAGCTGACAGGTTTTGCTCCTGAGGACGTAATTGGCAAGCCCTGTTCTGAATTTGCTCTTGAGCCTTGCTGTATAGAGTGTGGTCTTTATGCTCAGGATGTTGAAAAGCCTGTTATTGGCAAGGAGTGTAAAATTCGAACTAAAGCTGGACGTATGCTTACTATATCAAAGAATGTAGATTTTATTAAAGATTCTCACGGTAATATTATTGGCGGTATAGAGTCATTTGAGGATATTACAACAACCAAACGAATCGAGCAGAGACAGCAAAAACTTGTTGAAGAGCTTGAAAGTGTTAACCGTGAGCTTAGAGATTTTGCGTACATAATATCTCACGACTTGAAAGCGCCTCTTCGGGGCATTACTACGCTGGCTGATTGGATATCGAGTGATTATCAGGAAAAGCTCGATGACGGGGGAAAAGAGCACTTGAAGCTGCTTAAGGAGAGGGTAAGCAGAATGTATAACATGATTGAAGGTGTGCTGCAGTACTCAAGAGTGGGACGAATCGGAGAGGAGAAAGTCCCCGTCGATTTGAATGTCTTGATAGGGGACGTCATTGATACGATTGACCCGGGGGAAAATATTCAAATTGTCGTCGAGACCGAGTTGCCTGTTATGGACTTTGAGCCTGTTCGGATAAGACAGATATTTCAGAATTTACTGGGTAATGCTGTTAAATATATGGACAAGCCCGATGGGTGGATAAGAATTGGCTGCGTTGCGGATGGGAATTTCTGGAAGTTTAGTGTTGCTGATAATGGCCCGGGTATCGAGGAGAAAAATTTTGAAAGAATTTTTAAAATATTCCAGACTTTATCACCCAGGGGAAAGGGCGAAAGTACCGGCATTGGTCTGACGATTGTAAAGAAAATCGTAGAGCAATATGGCGGTAAAATTTGGCTGGAGTCGGAACTGGCCAAGGGAACAACCTTTTTCTTTACTTTGCCAAAGGAGCAGATAGGAGTCGAAGCTGATGAGGGACTTGAGGTCCATATTGTTAGTTGAAGATGACAGTGTGGATATAATGAGCGTTCAGAGAGCCCTCAAGGACAGGAAGATTCCCAATCCTCTGATTCATCCACGGGATGGCAGCGAGGCTATGCAATATTTAAATGATGTCAAAAATAAAAAGCCATGTATCATTTTTCTCGATTTGAATATGAGAAACGTTGACGGATTTGAATTTCTAAAGAGTATAAAGGAGGACAGGAAGCTGAAGAGGATTCCCGTTGTAGTTATAACGATATCTAAAAATATTGATGATGTGTCCAGGTGTTTTGAACTGGGTGTAGCCGGTTATGTCGTAAAGCCCCAGGATTACAAAGAATTTGCACAGATGATAGAAACAATTGACAAGTATTGGACTTTAAGCAAATCGCCAAATGAGCGCTGATATCACAAACAAAACCAGATATAGAATTTTACTGGTCGAGGACGATGAAGTTGACCGGATGGTCTTTGAGGCAGCGGTGCGAAAGAACAGCCTGCCTTATGATTATGAATTGGCCGCCTCGGTTTCAGAGGCGAGCGCACTATTGAATCGTGAAAGATTTGATATTGTCATCGTTGACTATCGGCTGGGTGACGGTACAGCCTTTGATGTTTTTAATATTTTGGAGGGTACGCCCACTATATTTACAACCGGTGCCGGTGATGAGGAAACCGCTATCAAGGCTATGAAGGCAGGTGCCTACGATTACCTTGTTAAAGACCCGAAACGTGATTATCTTAGGGTTTTGCCGGGCGTAATAAAAAATGCTATTAACCACAAGATAAATGAAGATGAACTTAAAAGATATCACGAAAATCTTGAAAGACTTGTAAAGGAAAGAACGGAACAGCTCGCCGAGGAAAAAGAGCTGTTATCGGTGACTCTTTCAAGTATGAGCGACGGTGTCATCGCTGTTGATGTTGATAAGCGAATCATTTTATTTAATAGGATTGCCGAGCGTCTCACTGGATGGTGCTTTGCTGAGGTGTATGGGAAAAAGGTCGATGAGTTTTTTAGAATTGTCAAAGAAAATACGGAAATTGCTGTTGAAGATTTTGTTCAAAAAGCACTTGAAACCGGCCAGATGCAGACAGGAACTGAAGAGGACTGCCTTGTTGCTAAGGACGGAAGTTTACATCCCGTATCAGCCGGTGCTGCTCCCCTTCGCAGGAACGATGGAGCAATCGTTGGTGTTGTGATAGTAATGCGGGACGTCACAAAGGAACGTGAAGTTGACCAAATGAAACAGAATTTTATCTCTTCGGTCTCACACGAACTGCGGACTCCTTTGTCTTCGATAAAGGCTTATACTGAAACAATCCTGTCAAGCTCTGATATGAGTCGTGAAACTGAAAAGGAATATCTGCATGTGATTGAAAAGGAGACGGAACGGCTGACAACTTTGATAGAGAGTATTCTTGAAATATCAAGCATCGAAGCCGGTACTTTTCAGATTGTTCGGGGGGATGTGAATATCCAGGAGGTTATTAATCGTGTTCTCTCGGTCTTAAAACCGCTGGCGCAAAAAGGTAAAATAATGCTCGAGTGTGACATCCCCACAGAGCTTGGGATATTGCAGGGCGACGAAAGTAAAATTGAGTCGGTAATATCAAACATCGTAAATAATGCCATCAAATTCACACCAGAAGGGGGCAGGATTTCTGTTTCTGCTCACTATCGCGGGGATGAGTTGTTTTTTAAAGTAAGCGATACCGGGGTAGGCATACCAAAGGAATCGCTTACGAAAATATTTGACCGGTTTTACAGGGTCTATCGTGAGGGAGAGCAGGTACAGGGTACAGGATTGGGACTGGCTATTGTTAAGGAAATTGTTCAGATGCATGGGGGCAGAATCGACGTGGAAAGCGAGGTTGGCAAAGGAACAACATTTACTGTTGTTTTGCCTTTTGTCGGTCAGATGCAGCCGCATATCCAGGCAGTTAGTTAAAATTCAAATAGCTTTTTCTTTCATTTTTTTTAATCCTGAAAAAGTTTTTTCAATTCTGCTCATAGAAGCTCAGTTTTTTCAAAAAAATTTCACTTGAGGTAATCATAAACTTAAAGCAACTTTAAGCTTGACTGTTTGAAGATGGTTCGCTATTGTTATTCTTCGTTTTTATAAGCAAGAGGAATTGTGTTATGAATTCTTTTCGGCGTGTATTTAAATATATATGGCCGCAGTGGCTAAGAGTGGTTACTGTTTTTCTGAGTGCTTTTATTGTCGCCTTATTATTATTATTCAGCTTTGCCTCTGTAGTGCCGTTGTTGAAGATAATGATAGGTGAGGAGGGGTTGCACGGCTGGATAGACAGGAATGTTTGCGACTGGAGATATGGGGTGGATTTTTATGTACCTGAGACAGTTGATTTTACTGATGGAAATGATCCTGATATTTCTTTTTATCTGCGCGTAAGAAAGGTGGATGAAAAAGGTTTGTTCAACAGGAGTCTGGCTTATGAGTCGGGCTTGCGCAGCGATGACAGAATTATCGGGGTGGGTAGCCAGCTTGTCAGGCAGGGAAACGATAGGGTCCTGAGAAGTAAACTGCTTCAGGAATTGGCTGAGGTCGAATCCGAAAGTGTTGTTCTTCAGCTTAACAGGAGTAATCAGGCGGGTTTTCTCGAGCCGCTGGAGCTTACTCTGGCGGTGCCGGAAAAGACTTTTGGAGTTAAATTTGTACAAAATCTGGGCCGTTTTGTCAAAAGAGGGCATAGTAAAGCCGAAAAGCTCAGGGCGGTGACATTTATAATTATCGCATTGATTATTATTACAATTATAAGATGTTTGATGACATACTATCAGAAATATACCGGCGAAAAAATCGTTCAGATTGCAAATGCGAATCTGCGCGAGGATATGATTGTGCACATTATGGATATGCCTATGGAGTTTTTCACTCGCTATGGTACCAGCGATACGATAAGCAGGATTGTGCGTGACGTCAACCAGACCGCTGAAGGAGCGAAACTGTTATTGGGCAAGGCTCTGCGTGAGCCGATGAATGCCTTGTGCCTGCTGGGTGGTGCCTTTTATTTAAGCTGGAAACTCACTTTACTTTTTGTTGCTTCTGCACCCGTTGCAATCGGTATAGGTGTTTTGCTGGGCAGAAAAATCAAAAAGGCAACCAAAAGATCGCTTATTATATCGGCGCAGATGCTTGGTAAGCTCGAAGATATTATAGGTGCCCTGAAGGTTGTCAAGGTTTATAACTATCAGGAAGCTGAAAAAAATGCTTATCACAGGGTAAATAAAAAATATCTTAAAAGGTCGTTGAGAGTTACAAAGGTTGATGTTTCTACTGCTCCTATTCTTGAAGTACTCGGTATGTTTGCCGGCTCAGCCGCTCTGTTGCTCGGAGTGAACTGGGTCGTTAATGCCAATATGCAGGCCAGCTCTTTCTTTTTACTTTTGATTATGCTCGGAGCGGCTGCCGAGTCCATAAGGAAAAGCAGTGATATCTGGAATAAGATTCAGATGTCCAACGCAGCGGCGGAGCGTGTCTTTGCCCTGCTCGATGAGTCTCTGGAGAAGGAAAGCCCCGATGCTGTGGAGCTCGCGCCGCTCAAAAGAGAAATTGAATTTAGAAATTTGGTCTTTACATATCCGGGTTCGCACAGGTCTGGGCCTGTCCTGAATAAGATTAATCTTAAGATCCAAGCCGGCCATAACATTGCCATTGTCGGGCCCAACGGCTCGGGAAAAACCACCCTTGCTAATCTTATACCGAGGTTTTATGACCCGGGCAGCGGACAGGTCCTTATCGATGGAACTGATATTAAAAGTGTAACATTGCGAAGTTTGCGGCAGCAGATAGGAATGGTGACACAGGAGGTGGTGACATTTAACGACACTATAGCTGCTAATATTGCTTATGGAAAGCCTGATGCAACAAGAGAGCAAATAATAGAAGCCGCAAAAGCAGCTTATGCACACGAATTCATCGCTCCTCTGCCGGATGCTTATGATACGGTAATAGGTGAGCATGGCTCAGGACTGAGCGGGGGACAATTGCAAAGAGTTGTTATCGCAAGGGCCATTTTGAAAAATCCCGCAATCCTGATTTTTGACGAGGCCACAAGTCAGGTTGATGCCGACAGCGAGGCTAAAATCCACAATGCGATTGAACAAATGATGCAGCACAGAACAAGTTTTATCATCGCGCATAGATTCAGTACTGTTATTACGGCTGATTTGATAGTCGTAATGGACAATGGGCAGATTATTGCACAGGGTCAGCACGAAGAGCTGATCAGAACCTGCTTGTTATATCAGAATTTGTATGAGAACCAGCTTATAGCTTCTTAGATAAAGAATAAAAATCGTAATCGTTGCCGGCCTGATGTTTACGGTATTGATTGTCATGGTTACTATTAATTGCCCGGACAGTATCATATGGCTGAACTTCCTATTAATCTGAAAATTCGAAACAGCTTGAATCCTGAGGAGTTGGAATCTGTTGAGTGTCGTTCTCTCTTACGGGTTGTACCGGGTAAAAGGCAAATTTTTGATGGCCAATGGAATGGCAGGGCGGTTATTGTAAAAATCTTTTCAAAAAAGTTATTTGCTCATCGTCGTCTTAAAAGAGAATGGCAAGGGTTAAACCTTTTGCGAAGATGCCGATTGAATGCACCGGAACCTTTGCTTTTTGGACAGACGACAGACCGAAGATGGGCGGTTATAACTGATAAAATAGCAGATTCTTTCACGGCTCTTGAGGTTTTTAACAGTGCTGAAAGTGACCAGGGTAGATTCAGGGTTCTGGTTCTTGTTTGCAGAGAGCTGGCAAAGCAAAACAATAAAGGTGTTTTCCAGAAGGATTTGCATTTGGGAAACTTTCTTATTTCAAAAGATACTGTTTATGCGCTGGACCCAGCCCGTATAAAGTTTTCTCATCAGCCTCTTTGCAGGAAAAAAAGCATCTGTGAATTGGCACTGCTTAGCTGCTATTTACCTGATGATGACATCGAATTGTTTGACAAGCTGTGCAGAGAGTATTTTGATGTGCGAGACTGGCGATTTGACCGGACTCAAAAGGCTTTGGTATTAAAAAACAGAGGCCGGCATAGAAAAAAACAAATCAGAAAAGGCCTGAAAAAGTGTATGCGAACAAGTAAAAGAGCACTGAAAATTAAGACCAGCCGACATTTTGCCGTATTTGACAGGGACTTCATCGAATCCGCAAAACCGGTTGATTTTATAAACCAGATCGATTCTTTGATGGATACAGGCCGGATTCTTAAAAGAGGAAATACTTGTTATGTTTCAGCCGTGTGCTTCAACAACCTTAGAATAGTAATAAAACGCTATAATAACAAAGGCTTCTTCCACTCGGTTCGCCATACTATTAAAGGCTCTCGAGCCTGTCGCTGCTGGCTTTATGGCCATCGGCTCGGAATGCTGAACATCCCAACACCGAGACCACTTGCCTTCATTGTACAAAAGAAAGGAGGGCTTATATGGCAGTCTTACATTGTTACTGATTACGTCGAGGGACAAAAACTTTACGATTTTCTAAAGAGCAACCAGCCGGAACAGCAGAAGTTTTTATTGATAAATGAACAATTAAAAATCTTAATGAAAAAACTTTCAAAATATCGCATTACGCACGGCGATTTGAAGCACACTAATATTCTGGTTACGAAGGATGACGTTGTCCTCACCGACCTTGATTCCTTGAAATTTCACAGATTTGGGTTCTGCTATAGGATAAGGCAGTCGAAGGATATTAAACGTCTAAGGCAGAGTGGTCAAACGGATGTTTTTCTTTCCAGTAATGATTTCGACTGATTTTTTATAAGTTGTCGCTGAGGCATTCTTTAATCAATTCGGTAAGTTGTTTGCCAATTACGCTGACATCGAACTTTGCCGCATGTGCCCTGCTCTCTTGCCCCATTTTTTTTCGTAATTGGGGATTTTCAATCAGCCAGGAAATCCTATCGACCCATTCCTGAGCATTTGTAGCAAGCAAGCCTGTGACCTTGTCTTGAATATAATCGGCGTTAGTTCCTATTGGTGAGGCAACAGCAGGCAAACCAGCAGCGGCGTATTCGAGAACTTTGAAACTGCATTTACCTCTGGAAAAGCGATTATCGTGTAGTGGTGCGAGGCCAATGTCACATTCGGCTAAATCAGCACCTCGTGTCTGTTCGGACCAGATATATTTTTCAATCTGCATATTTTTAAGATTGAAGAAATTGTCACATATTATTCGCAGAATAACATTATCAAAGTGAGAACCGATTTTTTCAAGAGCCGGTTTGATTTCTTCAAGGTAATGTAATGTGCTTTTACTTCCTATCCAGACCAGTCGAACTTTGTTGCCGCTTTTGGGCGAGTTTTCAGACTGGTAGTCACTGACTCTCAGCCCGATAGGCAGCGTTTTGACATTATTGTTAAATCGCCTTGCCTGCTCGGCCAGATAAGAGCTGCCGACAATAATCATATCGGCAAGTTTTACGGTCCTTCGAAAAGATGCGAGTCGCAGCAGCTGTTGCTTATCGGGTTTTTTATCGTTGTACATCACGGCATCGTCGAAGTTGTATATGATTTTCCTGCTGTACTTGCGAAGGACGATAGCATCGAGAAAATTAAGGCATTTTTTGTGGAGGAAAACACCGTCGAATTTTGCGGCCAGTTTAAATAACTTCCACCGGCTTAAATAGTTAGGCGGCAATTTTGCAACCTCACAATCGACCCCGTTCGCCCGAAAAATATCGAGATAATTAACTACCCGTTGTCTGAAACTCGAGCGTTCAGGATTATTTGTCAGTACAAGAAGTTTCATTTAGTCAATATTCTATGCAGGATAAATTCGTAATTTTTTAATAGACCGGTTTGTGTGCATCTGTATAAAATATAGAATCCCTTGTCTTGCTCAAATCCTCTTTGTGGTTTCTGCCTTCAGCTATTGAATCGTCGGTAACGCACAAATATTTATAGCTCAAATCATTCATATACGTAAAAACCTTTTCAGAATCAGCTCCGTATTTTACAAGCCGTTGATTTAACATCTATCGTCGGTAAGTGTGCGTGAATGTCGTTAACTTTGTATCCCAGCTGACTTTTGGGGCCAAGCAAAGATACGAATTTTACTGTGGATTTATGGCTTCCCAAGGCCGCATCGAAAGTTTCGATAACGCTATCGAGTATATTGTGCCTGATTTTCATATTCCGTATTTCGTATGTCTTTGGTGCGGGCTCGACGGCCGGCACTTTCGCTGTTTTGCATTGGGCAGCCAGCGTTGAAAAATATCCGATATTTGCTCCAACATCGATAAATATATCTGCTTTTTTTAAGTTATCGAGGGTAAATGTGCTTTCCATCTCTTCCCAGGCGGGATTTACATCCAGCTCCAGGATTCTGTCTTTTAAGCTGGAATATACGGAAAATCCGTATTTGGTTTTGAACCATAATCCCTGCTCATAAATGCGGAAAGGCCTGATTTTACCCTCGTTTACTCTTCGAATCAGTTTCCCAAACAGGTAAATCGAAAATCTTTTGTAAAGCGATTTACTCAAGCGCATTTTCGTCCTTTCACATTGATTTACTGTCGCGCCTGCTTGCTAAATGATTACAGCCCAGGGAACATTGTAACTGCCTTTTTCTATTAAGTCAATCAGAAGTTTCGCTATTCTGGTGCAGTTAAATTCCCTGTGTGCGTGTTCCATACCCGCCTGTGCAATTTTTTCACGTTCGTTGTAATGCCTGAGATACCAGTCAGCCAGTTCAAAAAACTCCTCTACCGTGTCGAAGTACCTAAGGTGCGTTTTATCTGTAAACATTAATTCGTAGCCGGGCGCTTTTTTTGCGAGCATAAAGGTGCCGCAGGCAGGTATATTAATAAAACGGTCTGAATGATACAAATAAACGTCATTGGCTACATTTAAACTGACACCTATTTTGGCACCAGAAATTGCCTTAAAGCAATCGAGCCCTTTAGTTTTTGGTCTTCCAAAACAGGCATAAACTTTCGCATTTTGCATATTGGAAAGCCTTTTAGCTATTTCGAATCTATCCGCGTCATGGTCGATTCTACTGTGCTTTGCAGCCCCAAGAAATACTATATCAGTTTGCCATTTGTCTTCAACTTTATATTTGAAATGAATATCAGGGTCGGATGTAAAAGGAATAAATGCACATTTTGAGACGCCTGCATCTTTATACACCTGCAGAAATTTTCCTGCAC
>Ga0315545_1000732_pt1 | contig 34288 bp, 22 predicted proteins | sample SalMarSW160210MG_FD_203096 | JGI IMG/M metagenome (GOLD analysis project Ga0315545, IMG submission 203096) | Salt marsh sediment microbial communities from the Plum Island Ecosystem LTER, Massachusetts, United States - Salt Marsh Sediment SW1602-10 ...
CGGCCATAACATCCACAGCATCGGCACCTCCCACTCCTATGGCTATCATGCCCAGGCCCCCGGCATTGGGTGTATGAGAATCCGTCCCTATCATCATCCCTCCGGGAAACGCATAATTTTCCAGTATAACCTGATGAATAATACCTGCTCCCGGCTTCCAGAAACCGATTCCATATTTATTTGATACTGTTGCAAGAAAATCATATACCTCTTTATTAGTTATCCCTGCTGCCTGTAGGTCCTCCTGTGCGCCTGATTTTGCCACAATAAGATGATCACAATGAACAGTGGAAGGAACGGCGACCTTTTTTCTGCCTGACTGCATAAACTGCAGTAATGCCATCTGGGCAGTAGCATCCTGCATTGCAACCCGGTCGGGTTTGAAATTTACATAATCTGTACCCCTGACATAGGGTTTTTCCTTATCACGGGAATCAAGATGGGCATATAATATTTTTTCAGTTAGTGTTAAAGGTTTATTAATGATTCTTTTTGCTAAATCTACGCCTTGTCTGAAATCTTCATAAACAGATTTTATCATTTCAATATCGAATACCATAACAAAAAAGTTTTATTAATTACTTAATGAAATGCAATATAATAAAAATATTAAACAGCTTTAAATTAACAAATACGGGGTAGCATTTCTCCCGTGAGCTTATCAATTATCCTTGATCCGCCAACTATGGACTGAAGTACAGCTTTCCCTGGATTATCAGGAGTAATTTCACCAATTATTGCACTATCCCTGCCATATTTATTCTCTTTTATGATTGCTAAAGCTTTATGGGAAGACTGGGCTGATACTATCATTAATACTTTTCCTTCATTTGCCAGAAACATAGGATCATAACCAAAGATCTCACACATGCCTCTGACACTTTCCCTTACAGGCAAGTCACTTTCATTTATAGTAATGCCGAACTTTCTGTTTGCTGTAATTTCCGACACTATAGTTGCCAGTCCGCCCCTGGTAATATCGCGCATAAATTTTATATCAGCACCACTATCAAGAACCGATTTAATGAGATGATTCAGGGAAGCACAGTCTGTTACAATTTCAGCTTCAAATTTAAGGTTTTCCCTTGCACCCATAACAGCAATTCCATGGTCCCCTATATAACCGTTTACTATAATTTTATCACCGGGTTGTATGTCATTTCCTGTAGAAATATTTTCAAATTTCCTTTCCAGAATGCCAATACCTGCCGTATTGATGAATATCTTATCACACTGCCCTTTATTTACAACTTTTGTGTCGCCTGTAACAATTCTTACGCCTGCTTTATCTGCCTCTTCACGCATCGATTGTGTAATTGTTTCAAGATCATCTATTGAGAAACCTTCTTCAATAATAAATGCAGCGCTTAAAAACACAGGCTCTGCGCCTGATACAGCAAGATCATTTATTGTACCGCATACTGACAGTTTCCCTATATCGCCGCCCGGGAAAAAAACAGGATCAACAACATAAGAATCGGTAGTGAATGCCAGCAATTTATCGTTGATGTTTATAACGGCCGAATCGGTCATGGCATTAAGAACAGGATTATCAAAATATTCAATAAACGATTTTTTTATTAAATCACTGGTAAGTTTTCCTCCGCTGCCATGACCTAAAAGTATAGTTTTGCTCATATCAGTAATATTAGTTTATAACAATTATCCCTGCCTGCGCTAAAGTTTCGGCAGGCAGGGATAATTTAAAATTTAAAATTATAATACGCCTGGCATGTCCCTTCATTTGAGACCATACATGTTCCAACCGGATTAGACGGAGTGCAAACCCTCTTAAAAAGACTGCAATCAGTCGGTCTCTTTAATCCTTTTAGTATTTCACCGCAAATACAACCTTTTGGCTCTTTGGGTTTTTCAACCCTGACATTTATCTTTTTTTCAGCATCAAATGATTCATATTTTTTTCTCAAACCAAGTCCGCTCTTCTGTAAAACTCCAAGTCCCCGCCACCAGTCATCCCGGGGCTCAAATACTTCATTAATCATATGCTGGGCAATAAGATTACCTTCATAATCTACAGCTCTTTTGTATTGTATTTCAACTTTGGGCTTATCGTTTTCCAGTTGCCTTACCAGAAAATAAATTGACTGCATTATATCAACCGGTTCGAAGCCTGATATCACTATTGATAAATTATATTTCTTTGTAAGATCGTCATACATTTTTGCACCGGCAACTGTTGTTACATGCCCGGGTCCGATATACCCGTCTATTTTGATACCTTCATCAAGAAGGGCAGCCATAGCCGGAGGCATAACTTTGTGTGAACTGTAAAGGAAAAAATTGTTAATATTCTTTTTTGAGGCTTCTAATATTGCGATAGCACTTGATGGAGTTGTAGTCTCAAAACCTATTCCAAGGAATATAACCTTTTTATTTTTATTTTGCTTTGCAATATCCAGGGCTTCCAGTGTAGAATAAACAACCCTTACATCAGCACCACCGGCTTTTTCTTTATCCAGACTTGAAGAAGATCCGGGCACCCTTATTAAATCTCCGTAGGTGGTTATTATTGTATTATCAAGTCGTGAATAAGCTACAGACCTGTCAATAAATCTTATATCAGTGACACATACAGGACATCCGGGGCCTGATAATAACTCAATATTCCCGGGTAGAAGTGATGGTATGCCGAACTTGTGGATTGCCATAGTATGACCCCCACAAACTTCCATTATAGTTATTTTTTTTCCGGATATTTGTTTTATTTTCCGGGATAGTTCCTGAACGAGCTCCTTATCTCTGAATTCATCTATATATTTCAATTTCCGGGAGTAATTTTATTAACGTTAAGTATCGTCTTTTTCCTGTTCCTGGTTGATATTCTCCATTTCCCTTATCAGTTTAAGAGTTTCCTGTGCTTCATCATCGCTTATTTTCTGCAGTGCGAAACCGGCATGCACGAGAACATAATCGCCTTCTTTAATATCATCGATCATGTGCAGTCCGACATTGATTATTGTTCCGCCTACCGATGCCCTGGCAGTTTTTCCTTCAATTGATAGTATTTTAGCAGGTATACTTAAGCACATTTATTTATTTGTTGTTACGTTTTTAAATCTTAAATCCTTCTTTTAGCTGCTATTGCCAGTTGTCCCAAAGCTACTCCTCCGTCATTGCATGGTATACCGGTTTGGGTATAGACCTTGAATTTCTCATTCAATAAAAGAGGTTTTATTCTTTCCAGTATATATTTATTTTGAAATGTACCCCCTGACAATGCAACTTTTTCAATTCCTGTTTCTTTTCTCATTTTTGTCACTGTTTCAAAAATAACGTAAATTATTGTATTATGAAATTTGGCAGAGATTATTGATTTTGAAATTCCTTCTTTTATATCCATTACCAATTCTTTAAACAAATTTTTAAATGAAATTGTTTTATTAATTTCAAAATCGTAGCATTCTTCTACATTTTGGGAAACTAAAGATTCAAGCCGCATTGGAGCTTCAGCATGAAATTTGGATGTTGTACATATACCGGCAATTGCTGCAACGGCATCGAACAGTCTCCCTGCTCCGGATGTTAAGGGACAATTTATTCTTTTATCTATCGCAGTCAGTATCATATCAATTTTTTTCCTGTCAATATTTTCCAGGAATGGAAGCTTAAGGTTGTAAAAGTCATTTCCGAAATACTTACACAAATATGAAACCGCTGTTCTCCAGGGTTCTTCAACAGCTTTATCACCTCCTGGTAATTCAATATAATCGAAATGAGCATACCTTTGAAAATCTTTTAAATCAGCAATAATAAATTCACTTCCCCAGATATTTCCATCGGCCCCGTATCCTGTGCCATCAAAGCTAACTCCTATAACAGGTTCATCAAGTTTATTTTCAGCCATGCATGAGGCAATATGTGCATGATGATGCTGCACTTTAATATGATCGATCTTTAGATTTTCCGCATAGCGTGTTGACATATAATCAGGATGCATGTCAGATACAACCAGCGAGGGATTCACTCTGAACAGTCTGATAAATTTATCTATTGTTTCAGTATAGAATTCGTATGTTTCATAATTTTTCAGGTCGCCAATATGCTGGCTTAGTATTGCCTGATTTCCTTTCCCAATACAAAAACAGTTCACCAGTTCAGCACCTGTTGCCAGTATACCGTCGATATCCAGATTAAGATATACAGGGTGTGGAGCATACCCCCTGCTGCGCCTGAAAACACACTCGTTATTATTTATGATTTTAACAACAGAGTCATCAGTCCTGTTATAAATATCACGATTATATGTTAGTATCGCATCTGCTATATCAAAAAGCTTTTTTATTGCTTTATCATTATCAATAATTATCGGCTCTTCATAAAAATTACCGCTGGTAAGCACTATAGCTGGTAAATTGCTCCTTTCAAAAAACAGGTAATGTATAGGCATATATGGCAAAAAAGCCCCGATAGTATTGAATCCGACGCAAACACTGAAAGCAAGTTCTTTTTTGGCATTTAACAGAACTATAGGCCTGCGCCACGATAAGAGTGTATTTTTCTCATCAACAGATACTTCGGCATATTCCTGTATTTTATTGATATCGGCAAACATTACTGCAAAAGGCTTGCCTTCCCTGTGTTTTGAATTTCTCAGTCTCTTTACAGTATTCTCATTATGAGCATCACACATAAGGTGATATCCTCCTATCCCTTTAATAGCTATAATTTTACCCTCACTGATATAATTAGTCAGGATATCAAGAATTTGTTCAAAATCATTTATGGTACTGTTATTTAAATGCAGCTGGTATTGAGGTCCGCAATCATTACATGCAACCGGCTGCGCATGAAATCTGCGGTCTGAAATATCATTATATTCATTTTTGCATTTATCGCACATCTGAAAGATTTGCATCGTAGTTTTATCCCTGTCATAAGGAAAATCTTTGACTATGGTAAACCGGGGCCCGCAATTTGTACAATTTATAAACGGATAGTCCAAGCGGTGAGGCTGGTCTTTCAGATCCCTGATACAGTCGTTACAAACGGCGATATCCGGACTTATTTGTGATATTTCGTCAGATAGATCCTGACTATCTAAAATTTTAAAATCATCAAGGTTTTCAATTTTATCATTATCGATATAAATATTTTCTATCAGAGCGACAACCGGGTAATTGGTTCTTAATTCCTTGCTAAACTTCTCTGTATTCTTCCTGGTACCTTCAATCTTAATCAGAACTCCATCGGTTTTATTTAAAACATAGCCGCTACAGTTATTTTGTCTGGCAAGCCTATACACAAATGGTCTGAAGCCAACTCCCTGCACCAGCCCTTCAACCTCTATTTTTACTGCTACTATATCATTTGTTAATTTATTCACAACTTTCTCTTGAATATTGGATAAATATCTTATATATTTAATGCCGGCTAAATTAATGAATAAAATATATTTCAACTAATGAAGTTGCCTGCAACTACTGTAGCACGACTAAGCAAATACCGCAGAATGCTTGGTAGTTTTAACTATGAAAATACATATATTTTTTCCCATAATCTTGCAAAATTGTTAAATCTGACACCTGAGCAGGTAAGAAGAGATTTGATGCTTATAGGATTAACAGGTAATCACAGAAAAGGATATAATATTAAAGAACTGATAGAATTAATTGGTAAAACAATCGATAGTGAAATGGGGCATAATGTTGCAATTGTGGGCATGGGTAATCTTGGCGTTGCAATAACTGCTTTTATAAGAAGGGCAAAAACCAACCTTAATATAGTCGCAGCATTTGATATAGATTCAGAAAAGATAGGAAGAAAAGTAGAAGATGTAACCTGCTATCATGTAAATGATATTACTGATATAGTTAAGAACCTGAATATAAGTATTGCGGTTTTAACAGTACCTCCCGGGGAAGCAATAGATGTTGCCACATTGCTGATAAACTCGGGAATAAAAGGAATTCTGAATTTTACATCAGTTCATATTGATGTTCCTTCTCATGTTTACCTGAAGGATTCAAATATTATAACTTCATTAGAGGAAATAGGCTTTTTTATAAAAGAGTGGGATAAGAAATGATTAGCATTTAATTATCATAATCATTAATAAATAGCCTTAATAGAATTTCTATTTCAATTTTATTCTTATCCTTTCTGAGTTTAATATCCACAGGCTCAGTAAATCCGTTAGAGTAATGGCAGTTGAATGCAGAAACATTTGTATTTCCGTTTATAATAATATGGCTTGAAGGAGCGATAACCACAGATACGGTTTTAGTTTCTGTGCTTCCTAAATAATTATTTACAGAGCTCAGAATTAATAACAAAAAGAATATTTTATTATTCATTAACATTTTAAAATGAAACAGATGCTTCTAATACAAATCCCTTGAAGTTTCCTTCATGGTAAATGCTTTGTACACTAAAATCGTTATAATTCTGATTTACATACTCGGCCTTAAGCAGAATACTGGAAGTCAGGAAATAACCTGCACCGCCTTGTATTCTGCTCACTGATGCATCTTTTTCCGGACCTTCAGTCTGGGTAGCTGAATTATACCGGGCTGCAAGGTAAAATTTCCCGGATTCACCAATTCTGTAAACAATATCGGCTCCGTAATGTGTCCATGCTTCTTCAGGATTGCCTGTCTCATTGCCATTTATATCCTTATCACTTACTTGCTCGAATAGACCAAAAATCTCTAAACCTCCGATTTTAATAAACGGATTAATCTGGAATGCAAAAACCTTCTGACCGGCTATTGGATTAATCTGACCTGCATCTGTTCCGGCATTAAACAATCCTTTGTATCTTGAACCTGACCTGTTTCCACTAAACAGGTAATTAGTAGTGCCTGCTCCAAAAGCAGCAGAGTTATCGCTGTGATCAACTGTATAAACAGAACCTGATAATCGAAATCGTAAATCTTTCAGAAAATGCTTATCATAAGCCAGTTTTCCGTATAAAGCATAACCATGTCCTTTTAATATATCACCTTTGGTTGTGCCCCCGGAGAGACCGCCCATCAGCATAAAATCATTATAGTTAAAATATATCTCTGTGGTAACTTCCGTGGTATTTGCATCAATTACATAATTTCCCACTAATGGATTCTTCTGAACATCACCGTTATCTGACCTGCGCAGCTGCTGGTCGCCGTAGTTAATTTCCATCTGTCCTGCCTTAATCGTCAGATATTTCATAATATTGTCAACAGTTATACTGTTGAACATTTTGAGTTTATCAATCTCTATATAACCTTCCCTCATCCACATTTCTGTATGATGCTCAGACGAGAGATAGATGTCTATAAATGAAGTTATGCCATCATATAACTGAACTGTGAATCCCAGGTTCCCTGTGGCATTATTAAATCCCGGTACTATGTCATTTAGCTGATTGTCAGGGAAAGTATCAGGTTCGTTGCTGTGATTAAGTGCCTGAAACTGAAGGGCAAAATCTCCTGATATCCTGACAGATATGCTATCTTTTCCAAATAATTTAAAACTTTTTATATCGGTTTGTGCCTGTGATAGTGCAAATACTCCTGCCAGAATTATAATATTTATTAAATACTTTTTCATTTTAATTATTTTTAGTTAACACACTATATTTTTTAAATAAAACATCGAATTCAATATTTACTATGTCTCCGGTTTTTAAGGTTCCGAAAATAGCAGTTGGAGGCTCAATTTTAAAGTCACTCATTTTAAGTGATTTGCTTCCGGTGAAACTCATGCTCCCGTCTTTGCTCAAATTACCGGTAACTTTAACCGGGATGTTTTTTTTAACACCGGCCACTGATAATATCCCCCGTGCCGTTATTAGCTGTCCTTTATCACTGGTCTTAATGTCTGATATTTCTGATAAGGTAAATTGTATAAGAGGGTATAATTCGGACTTCAAAGCTTTATAGGTTTTATTATCCATAATTGATTTACCACTGGTAATTGAATTAGCATCAACACTAAGTGTTAGGGAATTTATAGAAAGAATCTTATTGTTTTTTATATCTGCATCCATATTCCCCTTTACTTTTTCAACCACCATTTCCCAGTCGTGTAAATTTGAAGTTCCCTTAATTCTGACATCATTCCTGTCGATTGAATATTTAGAATATATTTGTCCGGTTACTACAAAAAATGCTACAAGACTCAGGATAAAAGTTGTCTGTATTTTTTTTCTCATTAACATATATTATTTATATTAAGTCTAAATTAATATAACAATATACAGATTGAATTGTTTATATATAACTTAAAATAAACAAGGAAATAAATGCCGACTGGAAATGTGTTTAAGGATACCTGTAGTTGCCGGGTTGCCTTTTATTACAAGGGAATCGAAGCCAGACGTATTAACAAGGGAATTTGTTATTGGTGTTGAATATAGAATGTTGTTTTAAGTGGCAAATTTTACTAGTGCTTTAAATCTACAGGATAATAATTTTTTTCGTAGTAATATTATTTTGTACCTCTAACCGCAAGATGTAAATTCCTCCGGAGTATTTCCCCGAATTCACATTCAGTGTAATAACCTGTTCACCCCGGTTCATATATCCTCTGAACAGAGTGTTAATCTTCTGTCCGATTGTATTATATACAGCCAGTTCAACATATCCTTTAACAGGATTATTGAATTTAATTTCTGCATATTCACTTATTACTGATGGCAGTATGCTTAGTATTATCTCATTCTCAAGTTTTTGTTCAGGAATGTTAACAAATGCATCTTCCATATATGAAACTCCTCCTTCAGTGGCAAACCATACAGTGCGTGTGGCTGCATCAATATCAATATCATTAACGATATTATTAATTAAGCCTTCACTGGTTGTATAATTAGTAATCTGTCCTGAAGTGTTCATTTTTGAAACGCCATGGTTTGTTCCGAACCACATATTTTTTCCAGGATCTTCATTAATAGCATAAACGCTGTCTCCTGCCAGTCCGTTTTCCGATGCTATGAGCATATCTTTACCATCGTCCTTTCCTTTAAGAAGTGTGTGTCTTGTAATACCATAACCGGTCCCAAACCAGCGGTATCCTTTCGAGTCAACAAAAACTTCAAAAACTTCAGCAGAGGGAACATTGTAGGGAAATACATATGCTGAGGCGCCTGTAAATCCATCCACCTTGTTTTGAATTCTTGCAACACCCTCAGCGTTAATACCAGAACCTCCTTTCAAACCTATGTATATACTATCTTCTTCGGCAGCAAGAGATAATATTTCAATGTCCGGTATATCGGGTTCAGAATTATCATCAAAATACAGCCATGTTTGTCCGGCAAATACAGCTAAACCACTATCGGTCCCAAAATATCTTACGTCTGCAAAATCTAAGGTAACAGCGTTTATCATATTTGATACAAGCGTTACATCCTCATCGCCGCTTCGGTATGAGGTGGCTGCGGTAATACCGTCAACATCATATGCTGCTACAGTGATGCCGTTTACGGTTCCAATCCATAATTCACTACCTGAATTATGACTTAACTGGTATGCAATATCATTGATTGAATTATCTGCAACAGTATGTTCAGTAACATCTGTATAAATAACCCATGTATTATTGTTGAACATAGCCAGTCCCTGATTTGTTCCGAACCATTTATTTCCATGTTCATCCACAAACACAGCTTTTACAATATCCCCGGGTAAATCACTGTTAGCAGATGTATAGGAATTTATCGTCTGACCATTTAGATTAGTAACAATGAACAGGGCCAGGAAATAGTAGAATAGTCTTTTTACCATATTAATAAATTTTAATAACTGAGCCTTACATGGGTAAAATCACTGTAAGGCCCTGATGTAAATAATCAGATTATTTAGTTATTATTTTTGTGATTATGCTTCCGTTAATGTTAATTCTGACAAGGTAAATACCATGTGCCAAATCTGTAAGATCAAGAGTCTTTCTGAAGATCCCTTCAGCCTTAGTAAAACTGAATTTTTTTAATGTTTTACTATCAGTACTATAAATAGTAACTAATATATTTTCAGTATTAATGCTTTCGTAAGTTAAGTTTAATTTCCCGTCAATTAAGGGATTTGGATAGACTTTTATATTATCAAATTTGTTAGTATTAATTGAACTTATATCTTCATATGTTACGTTAAATACGGTTGAGCTGTTTCCTCCTTTCTCATCAGAGGCATATACAGTTATAGTCGCTGAACCTTCGAAATTATCTTCACCTCTTACATTCAAAGTATATTCATCCAGCCAGGCTGTAACATCTGCATTATCAGATTCACAACTAAATACAAGAATGTCGCCGTTAGGATCGTAGAATATAGTTTTAATATCTTCACAGGCTACAACATCAGTATTAAGGTTCTCCAGTTCAATATCATCAATAGAGCCGGTAAGCTGAGGAGCATAATTGGGGATATAAGTTCCTCTTGTGAGTAACAGTGTACCATAACCGTCGGCATTCATCCAGTGGTCGTTAAACTCACCTCCGTTGTTTGGACCCCAGTCACTGCCAAAGAAATTATCGCGCCCGACATTATCGTCTGCGTCACAATATGCTACAGAGAAACCAATAGCTTTGCCCGAGTCCAGTTTAGCCCACGCATTTTCATGATCAGGATCAAGTTGTTCATATGTATCATCATATACTTTCATTGAGAATTCCCATGTTAACTTGTTTCCTGTCCTCTTTACCGCAAAATCTGGAAAATGATCTGCATAATTTGGATTTATTACATTTCCCCAGTCTGTTCCGTCAATGTCATATACCTTTTTTCCGGTAGTTGTCTGACCATCCTCGGGTATAACAATGGAGATATGATAGGAGAAAGCGTTTTCTGCATCTTCATCTCCCGAGTCAAATACATGGGCACCGCCCGATTTATCTTCATCAATAAACACTTCCAGTACGTCATATTCATAATAGTCACCTTCCGTTCCATCTGTGGTATCTATAAAACTGTCATCAATTGTCTCTGCGAGAATGTACAGGAGACTGTCCTCACCTGACCACACCACTTTAAAGGCACCTGAAAAATCGTCACTGCCAACATCTTCACCATAGGGCATCCATGTCTGGTCAATGTAAATCCAGTCCTGACCATACCAGCATAAATCATTCCCTTCACCATCAATAACAGGCGGATCACACTCTTTTGCATGTATTTCAACAGGGACTTCCTCCTTATCACGGATCTTTACCAGTTCTATTCCCTCTCCAATACCCATATCCTTTGAGTATTGCATGGCTATTTCATTGTTCCAGTGTTCGTGAACTCCAAGGGAAGACAGAAATGTGCCGTCACCTTCGGGGTCATAACCGGCAAAGGAAGCCGGAGTTCCGCCCTGGCTATATATCTCGGCGGGCCAGTTTGTATTGTCAGCTGCCTGATGAAGATAATCATCAATTGCATTATACTGAGGAAATGTTATTTGTTTACCCAGAACTGGATCAGGGTGATTTTCAATGGTAAACTCCGTTCTCAGAAAATCATAGCACACAGATTCAAGTGCTACCTGGTCAAGGGATGCCAGTATTGAATTGGGCCAGTCGTTATTAAAAGGACTCATCTGCCATTTTACAGGTTTCATTGTGGCTTCGGGGCCACCCCATAATCCGTCAACAACAAACAACATTGTATTGCCGCCCACTTTCTCGTGGCCCATCCAGTCAAGCAAAACCCGGTACATGCAGTAGCTGTCCCTCATGTATCCTCCCCATTCTTCAATCCACATCAGTCCGGGATGCATATGGGTGGCAGCACTTTCTGTATGCGAGCCGAAGTGGTTTTTTGCACAGAGTGTAATACCTGCCCTTTCGTGTGCTTTAAGGCACGCAAGGTTTATCAGATAATCAGCATTGGACATAGCATCATAAATTTTATTTGTGGTAGCGTCCACGACATGACCTTTGTCTGAGAATACCATTGAAGCAGTTGTTTCGGGGTAAATTCTTGTTCTTCCGTAATTCGATGTTGACTTATCCACATAATTTACATTCGGATAAGCAGCATGCAGTATATCATAAATATCTGTCCATATATGGGCAATAGGATCTCCTATATAAATATTTTCCTGTGGTACGCCTGCATCTTCAATTAAATGCTTCAAAATGCAGAGAGGCATTTGAGCTGTTGTTTCAGCAATACCGTAATTAGGGTTTTCACGTCTTGTATAATCCGCATTAGCATTCCAGCCTGCAGTTCCCTGGTTTATCTTGATAAATATTGTTTCATTGCTTGAATAGCCTACCTCTCCATTACCTTTTTTATTATTGAAGTGTTTAAACATGGCATCCCATGCTTCAGGAATATTGGATTTTCCAGTAAGCTGTAATACCACCTCCTTTACCATTCTGTTAATTACATCCTGGTCATTATTCTTATTCATAAAATAACCGTCATTATCATCTGTTGTACCCGGGTTACCAGCGCTGTTAGTACAGTTTTCATTCGTTGCATCCTTGTCCCATGCCCATACAACACGTCCCGGCAGTATACCCTGAGCTACACCCATCGGACTGTTAGGTCCTTCAGGCAATTCAGCTGCCATGTAAACCTTTGCAGTGGTATCCCTGGTATTTATTGTCAAAGAAACAGCCCCGGCAATAATTGCCAGGATCAATAAGACAAATGCGGAAATATATTTGGCTTTTTTTAATAATTCCCTTGACTTCCTGAATGCCACAAAAGCACCTGAAATGCTCAACAGGTAAATGACGAAACCGGACATAAAAGGGGCTGCAGCTCGCATACAGGGGTATGTTGCCCTTGATGGTTTTGGAATTACTCTTATTAAGAACCATATTGTTGAGGCAATCCCCATAAAAAGGAATGTGATCTTTGCAATAAGTCCTTTGTTCGTGATAAAACTTAACAGTTTTGATAATCTGGTATTTTTCAAAGCATTGATTTTATACTTTTTCATTTTCCTGAAATTTTATAGTTTGTAATTTGTAATCAAAGAATAAATTAAATTTCCATACAGGAAGTAATTCTTCTGATCGTTATTATAAGGTACTGATTGTCCTTGTATCTGTAAATATATATTATAAATATAACAAATCATTAATTTATTTTTTAACAAACAATCTTTAGAAAAATTATGGATAGACCTTAACAGGGTTAAATAAAAAACCCGGCTTTTATACCGGGATTTAGCTAATAAAAAAGGCTGCCCTTTTGAGACAGCCTTTTTACTTATAACTTATTTATAAATTAATAACCAGGATTTTGTGATAACAAATCCGGATCATCAATAGCGTCTATTGCAGTCTGAGGTATAGGTAATATCAACCTGGTATCAGCAGATACGTCAGGTTTATTAATTCTTGAATCAAGGAATTTACCGAACCTTATAAGGTCCTGCCGGCGGTGGCCTTCCCAGTAAAGTTCTAATGCGCGTTCGGCAAGTATTACATCAAGATCAACCGCAGATATATCCGGCGCGTTTCTTACGGCTCTTAAGTCTCTGATATCCTGAAGCGCATCATTGCTATTACCAAGTCTGAAGTTACATTCAGCCCTCATCAAGTATGCATCAGCAATTCTCCATACCACATAATCGTTATCAGTACGACGAGGATTAATCGGAGGGATCTTTGGTTCATATTTCAAAACACGTACTCCCTGGCTTTCACTGGCTCCATCAAGCGGGCAATCCCATGAAAAGATCAGGGGCGTTATTTTATCACGTTCAGTTAAGGGTGTGTTATTAACACTGTATTGCTGCCCATAGTTAAAACCTAAATAGACTTTTGCCGTATCGTATATGCGATCATCTCTCCAGCGTATATCAGTAGATGTATCTGTATGGGCAATCCAGTTATTATCAAGATAATCCTGTGGAGCGACACATCCGTTCCAGTCATTATAGCCCCCAAAATTCAGGTTCTGGTTATAGTGAAATGTATGTTGAACCCAGATAACATTATCATCTTTCCCCATATTTTCCGAGTCATCCAGCACAGCTACAAGAATTGCCTCGTCATTATCCGAATAATTATTCTTGTTATTAAACGAGAAAATGTTAAAATAATCAGGATCCAAAGCATATCTTCCTGAATTAATAAGTTCATTGACATAGCTCAGGCACGAATCATAAGCAGCCTCACCTGTATAAACCTCTTTATTCAAATACAGTTTAGCAAGGAACATTCTTGCTCCATCCTTATTCGGGCGGCCGTAAGGTACAACATTTTTATCTCCCAGCTGAGGCATAATTTCTTTTATTTCTTTGGTTAAGAAATTAAAAGCCTGTACCCTGTTAAAAACTTTAGGATTTGTCGAGAAGTTTGTTTCAGTATAATCTCTGTAAGGAACTTTGCCATAAAGATCCATATAAAAATACATAAAGAATGCCCTGTTAAATCGTAATTCGGCTTTAAACCATTTAACTTCCTGCGTTTCTTTAAAATCCTCCAGCAATGTCAGGCTATAATTAGCCCTGGCAATACCGGTAGAAAGTTCATTCCAAGTTGCAACAACATCCCTGTGCTGGGGAGTCCAGTTATGTAAAAAATCCTCCTGCCAGACACCACCGTCAAACCAGTCTGTCCCGCGTGTAGGAAACATTACTTCATCAGCAGTTGCTTCCTGAAATCCCCAAACTCTTTCGCGGTACCAAAGACGGGTAAAGGTATTATAGGAAGGAGCGACCAGATTATATAAATAATCTTCGGTTATAAATTCAGCTCCTGTGCTTTCATCAATAATCTGTTCTTCCAAATCAGTACATGCCGGCAGAAATACAATGCTTATCAGCACTAAAACGGTTGAATATATTAATTTCATTTTTTTCATGATCTTAAAATTAAGTTTTGTTAAAATGTAATATTAAGTCCGAACAGATATGTCCTTGATTTAGGATAACTTGAGTTATCAATTCCAATAGAATTATATGCATCAAATTTTCCCGGAGTATTTGTTACATCTGGATCATAACCTGTATAATCGGTGATCACGAATAAATTACTTCCGGATATATACAATCGTAGATTACTTATCCATGAAATTTTTGATACCGGCAAATTATATCCCAGTGTAACATTACTTAAACGTACATATGAGCCGTCTTCAAGAAATCTGTCTGAAAAACGCATTGAATTATATCTGCTTTCACCGCTTACTACTGTAGAGGGAAATGTATTGTTTGCCTGAAACAGATTACCCATTATACCGATTGAATTTGCAGTATTGTTATAAATCAGGTTGCCATTTACAGCTTCTACAAAGAGGTTTAAATCAAAGTTCCTGTACCTGAATGAGGTATTTACACTCCATATATAATCGGGTAATGGTGATCCCAGAAGGATCAGAGTATCTATACCATCCACCCCTTCCAGATAAACTGACCTCGCGTTAACAGAATTAAAATATAAATGCTTATATCCGTAAAATGAATTCATTGGTTCATCATTTGTGTATACCTGGACTAACACCCCTGTCATACCCTGACCGCTGGCGCTGCCGGTTTGTATACGTGTTACGGGTAAGTCTTTAACAACATTATTTATTTGTGAGAAGTTTACATTAACATCCCAGCCAAAGTCAGTTGTTGAGACAATAACACCGTTAATACCAAGTTCAATACCTTTGTTTTCAATATATCCCTCATCGACATTTAACAGTTGATTCTGGGTTGGCGCAGGCTGTTTTGCCGGTACTTCCAACAGTGCGTCATAAGTTCTTCTGATGAAATAATCAGCAGTTCCTGACAGCCTGCCTCTGAAAAAGCCAAAGTCAAGTCCGATGTTTGTTGAGGTTGTAGTTTCCCAGGTTACATCGGGAGTAGGTGTTTTAGTTAATACATATCCCTGTGTAATTGTTGAAGCATCAAGTACAGCTTTAGCATTATCCTCGGCACTTAAGGAGAACAGTGAATGTTTTTCTCCGATTTCCTGGTTTCCGGTCTGGCCCCATCCTAATCTGAGTTTCAGATTATTGAAGACACCAAGATTACTGATAAAATCTTCCTGTGAGAGCCTCCATGCTAATGCAAAAGAAGGGAAATTACCATATTTAACGTTTTCACCAAATTTGGATGAACCATCACGTCTTATTGTTGCAGTTAAGAGATATTTTTCCTGCAGGTTATAATTTATCCTTCCGAAGAATGATTGCATTTCATTTATTACTGCGTATGAAGATGGTTCTGATAAGGCTGTACTTGATGCCTCCAGGTTATTTGTGTATTGCACCTCATCCGATTCGTAGCCGCGGGTAATTATATTGTATCCGCGAATCATAAAGTGCTGGTATGAAAATCCTGCCAGTGCACTAATTTTATGAATATCAGCGAATGTTTTTGAATAGGTTAATGTATGTTCAATTACGTAAGTAGTTAATTCCCTGTTATTAATATCTCCGCGGCCCATATCGGTAACCATATAATTGAGCCTTTGACTCTGATCAATGCGTCTGACAGCAACCGAGTTGTCAACGCCAAAATTAATTTTATAATCAAGTCCTTTTATAAGTTCAAGATCTGCAGAAATGGCTGCAAGTATACGGTTTGTTTTTGTTTTATCATCAGTATATTCGAGCATAGCTACAGGATTTCTTTTGTCTTCCTGTGGGTACTGAAACAGAGTATCATTTAAATAAACAGGCCAGGTTGGATTTGCCTGTAATGCATTAATAAGAAGGTCACCTTCAAATCCTGTTCTTGATCCTATAGGTAAACGGTTTTCATCTATTTGAGAACCTGTAATATTTGCTTCAAAATTGAGTCTGTCTTTAAAGGCCTTTTGAGTAACATTTATTTTGCCTGTGTATCTTGTGAGATTGGATTTTTTAATAATACCTTCCTGGCTAAAGTAGTTGAATGAAGCCCTGTAAGAGTTATTTGCACTTCCCCCTGAAACGGATAGATTATGGTTATGGCTTATACCTGTACGGAATATTTCGTCCTGCCAGTCAGTTGAATAACCAAAGTGTGAGGGGTCATCCACTCCTACATCCCATAATGAATCCCTCCAGAATACAAATTCTTCTGCAGATAAAACATCAATTTTTTTAGGTATTTCAGAAATACCAAGATAAGCTGAATAACTTATCTCTGATTTTCCTTCAGTACCTTTTTTTGTTGTTACAATAATAACACCGTTAGCCCCTCTGGCACCATATATGGCAGCTGCAGAAGCATCCTTTAATATATCGATAGATTCGATATCATTGGGATTGAGAAAATTCAGGGGATTTGTTGCTGAACCGTCACCAAAACCCTGAGCAGCTATTGCATCGGGTGATGTATTTTGTATATCCAGAGGTATACCATCAATAACATAAAGTGGCATCTGGCTTGTACGAATTGAACTGCGGCCCCTTATAACTATTGAAGATCCTGCACCGGGTTCACCACTGTTTGATGTAATCTGTACCCCCGGCACCCTTCCCTGGATCATTTGTTCCGGTGAGGTTATGACACCGGTATTAAAATCGTCTTCTTTTAAAGAGGCCAAGGAGCCCGTAAGGTCACTTTTTTTGGTTGTACCGTAACCCATTACAACAATCTCTTCAAGTTCCATAATGTCTTCCTCAAGCACAACATCGATTGTTGTCTGTACACCAACAGTTATTTTCCGGGTAATATAACCAACAAAGGAGAAGACCAGTACAGCATCCTCTTCTTCAACTGGCAGGGTATAATTACCATCAATATCTGTAGTTATACCTCTTGTTGTTCCTTTGATTACAATAGTAACTCCGGTAAGTGGCTCTCCGTTTAGTTCAGTTACCTTACCGGTAACTGTTTTCACCTGGGAAAAACCTGTAAATTGCATAAAGCAAATCAGCAATGTAATTACCAGTTTGCTTAGGTTCTTTTTGTTTTTCATCAGTAGGCTTTTATGCGTTAGTAATTTTGTTTTAAAATATGTTGTTTTAGTTATACAATAAACATTATTGTCAGTTAAGTTAGTAACTTTTTCGTAAATAGCAATAGAACAATCCGGCAATAGAACAATAGGACAGTAGAACAGTAGAACAATAGAACAGTAGAACAATAGAACAATAGAACAATTAAAGTGATTTTTCTATATCCCACACAAAAGCACGTAATCCCTGGTCCTCCACTTCTTCGTTAAGTTCTTTCAATTTGCCCAGCAATGGTTTAATTTTTTCTTTATCAACAATAGCCAGAATAGTATTATTAAATGCGGGCCATGTATGTGTCCCCATGTGAGGTTCGCCAGTTTGCGAGCCTCTCCCTTTCACTTCTGTCCATTGAGTCATTCCCCTTATCATTAGTTCATCCAGTATTTCATCTATTTTTTCTGTCAGTGCCTGGTTATAGGCTATAAATACTGCTTTCATTTGTATTAGATATTATTCCGGTTATTGTTTTTCAGTAATGCTTTTTTAGCACGTTTAATTCTTGCTGCGCCAAATATGCTGTATATTACAGGGACAATTAAAAGAGTAATAAGGGTTGAGAACAGCAGTCCGCCTATAATTGCGATTCCCATTGGTCTCCATGATTCAGCGCCTTCACCTGTAGATAAAGTCAGAGGTACCATAGCCAGTAATGTAGTGAGTGTAGTCATTAAGACAGGCCTCAGCCTTGAACGGCCGCCTTTAATAACTGCCTGGGCTAAAGACAGACCTCTGTCCCTTAGGATGTTCGTATAATCGACAAGAACAATACCGTTTTTAACAACTATACCTACCAGCATAACAGCGCCGATGAAAGAAATAACACTCAGAGTGGTATTAGTGATGAAGAGTGCCAGGAATACACCTGTAAAAGCAAATGGAAGGGAGAACATAATTATGAATGGCTCCCTGAAAGACTCAAACTGGGCTGCCATGACAATATATACAAGCAGGATGCTAAGTACCAGCAGCAGTCCCAGATCCCTGAAACTTTCCTGCATTTCTTCCACGCTTCCCCCGGTTTCAAGATCAACTCCCTGTGGAATAACAATATTTTCAACCTTCTTATCCAGTTCAGACTTTATAGTACCCAAATCTGAGCCGGCCACAAGGGCTGAGACGGTTACCACCCTTTCTTTATCTTCCCTTTCAATATTGGGAGGCGAATAAAACTGTTCAAGCGACCCTATCTCCTTTAGTTTTATTAACTGGCCCCGCTGGTTCTGAATTGTAATATTTTCTATGTCGGTTGTTGAATTTCTGAATTCTTCGGCATACCTGACAATAACATCATATTCTTCTCCTTCTTCACGGTATGTCGTTGATACCAGTCCGTTTATCCTGTTTCGTACTGCTGCAGCAGCTGTAGCTGTGTTCAGACCTGCAGTTGCCAGCTTTTCCTTATCAAAGACAATCTGGAGTTCGGGCTTTTCCTGTTTGCGGCTTATCAATACGTCCCTTGTACCTTCGATATCATTTAAAAAAGCAGCAATTCTTTCCGCCACAATGTTCGTTTTATCAATATCATACCCGAATATTTTTACTTCTATAATATTGCCGCCACCTCCGCCGAACATATTACCCCTTGAACCTCCCGGGTCAACATTAAATTTTGCAATTTCAGGAATCTGATTCAGATCTTTACGTAATGAGTCTGATATTTGAAATATATCTCTTTGCCGTTCATTAATAGGGGGCAGATCCATGAAAATATTTATAATATAACTTGCCGATTCCGAGAAGACGGATGACAAGCTGCTCTCATCACCTGCTCCAGCGCTTGAAGATACAACTTCAACTTCAGGATATTTATCGGCAATTATTGCCTCTACCTGGCGTGCAATTTTTTTTGTTTCGTTAAGATTTGTCCCCTGGGCCAGCTCAACGTTAACATTAATTTGTCCGTTATCTGAAGAAGGCATGAATTCTGCACCTACAATACCTACCAGGATGATCGAAAGCACAAATATTGAAAAACATGCAATAATAACCATTGCCTTATGCCTGAGTGCCCATCCCAGAGTTTTTTCATAAACATTATCAAGGGCTGTAAGTGATTTTTCATTGAGCAGTGTCAGCCTCCCGCTGAATGTTCTTCTGTCATATTTTTTTAATCTAAGAATTTGTGAAGCCAGCATGGGAGTCAGTGACAATGCTGCAATAGTAGATGCTGATATAGTAATTGAAACAATAAAACCCAGAGGTCTGAACATTTCTCCGGTAAAACCGCCTATCATAGTCAGGGGCAGGAATACAGCCACGACCGTGAGGGTTGTTGCAACCACAGCAAGTGCCACCTCATTAGTTCCGTAGATTGATGCTTCCCTGGGATAACTACCTTTCTCAATGTTATGTGTAATGTTCTCAAGAACAACAATAGCATCGTCCACAACCATGCCGATCGCAATAGTCAGGGCAGACAGGGAAATAATATTAATACTGTCATTTGTAAGGTAAAGGAAAATAAATGCTCCTATAAGTGATACGGGGATGGTTAAAATGATTATAAAGGTCGCCCTCCATCTTCCAAGGAAAAACAGTACAACGATGATAACAAACAATGCAGCATAAAACAATGTTTCCGACAGGTTGCTTATTGAATTTACAATATATTCTGATGTATCGAAGATAGAATTTATTTTTATATCATCCGGCAAGGAGCCCTTCAGCTGGTCAATTTTAGCTTTTACTTTGCGGGCAACGGCAACTGTGTTGGCACCTGTCTGCTTTTGCAACATTATACGAACACCCTGGCGTCCGTTTGTACGCTCGTCAAGATTTGTTTTCTTAAGGCTGTCCTGGACTGTCGCAATATCATGGAGATAGACAGGTTTACCGCCGGAACTTGTTATTACAATATTTTTAAAATTATCACTCCTGCTGAATTCACCTTTTATACGTAGCGGGTAATCAAGCTGGTTCATCTCGATATTTCCCGAAGGAAGGTTAAGGTTCTCGGCACCTATAATAGCTGCCAGTTGTTCTAGGGACAGATTATAGGCATCCAGCTTACGCGGATCTATATCTATCATTATGGCCCTTTGCGGTCCTCCCAGAATTGTTACGGCCCCCACTCCTTCAATCCTGTTAAGGGGATTAACAAGTTTTTCTTCGAGGATATCTGTAATTGCGGGATAGCTCTCCTCAGCCGTGGCAGATAACATCATTATAGGCATAATACTTGTGCTGAACTTAAATATATTGGGTTCCTCCGAATCCTCAGGGAGAAATCTTTCAACGCGGTTCAGGGCATCCCTGATCTCATTTGTCGCCTCATCCAGGTTCTTACCCCATTCAAATTCAAGCAGAATTAATGACAGGTTATCCTTTGATGATGAAGTAATTTTCTTTAGATTGGTAAGAGTACTGAAGCTGTTTTCAAGCCTGGTTGTTATATTTTCTTCAATATCTGAGGCACTGGCCCCACCGTAAAAAGTAAACACCGTAATTATCGGCGGTTCCATTTCAGGAAAAAAGTCAATAGGAACGTAAACAAAGGAATAAATGCCGAATACTATTATCCCTATAAAAATCATCAGGGTAGTTACCGGCTTTTTAACTGCACTGCTGTATAAACTCATAGCAATTCTCCTGTTTAATTTACAATTTTTATATTAACCTTATCCTCCAGCTTATTCTGGCCGGTTGTTATCAGTTCGTCCCCGGCTTTCAATCCCTCTGTAATTTCTATATTATCATTCAGGATTATGCCTGTTTTTACTGTTTTCCTGACAGCTTTATTGTTTTCATTAATAAAGACATAGCGTTCATTTGTACCTGTCTGCTTAAGTACCGCAACAGAAGGCACCAGAACTGATTCAGCCGTGCCATAGTTGATATTTACCCTTACAAACATACCCGGCCTTAACTTCTCACCGGGATTAACCACTTCAATTTCAACCTGGAACAAATGGGTTAAGGGATCCATGGTGGGATATATGCGGTATATTTTTCCACTGAATTTTTTGGTCGGATAAATGTCGCTTCTTACCTCAGCAGACAACCCTTTTGATATTAACGGGAAATAACTCTCTGATATACCCACAATGGCTTTAAGCGGATTCATACTGACAATAGAAAGGATGGCTGCTTTTCCTGCCTGCGTATTAGGTACACCCGAATACATTTCACCTTCCTCGTAATATTTGCCTGAAATAATACCATTAAAGGGAGCTTTTAATTGTGTATTTTCCTGCAGGAACTCAACATTTGATTTTGCTATTTCATACTGGGCTTTAACCTGGTCATATTTCTGGTCCGCTATGCTTCCTGTTTTTTGCAATGTATCAAGCCTTTTAAAATCTGTTTCAACATTTTTCAATTGTACGAGAGCCTGATGTAACTGTGTACGGTCCATCTGAACCAGGATATCCCCTTTGGAAACCCGTGAACCTGTTTCAACATATATTTTTTCAATTCTGCCCGGTGATACCGGCACCATATGTACCTCTTTCCAGGCAGTGAGTGTAGATGAATACTCTACTGAACGTATAATTTGCCGGTTGCTGACTTTCGCTGTCCTTACAATGACCGCGTTGGCATCCGTTGTGTCTGCTCCAGGCACCTTTCCGCTATCCTCTGAAGATGAGGGCTTGCATCCTGTAAATGCAGCGGTAAGTATGACAGATGTAATAATTAATATAATCCCTGGTTGCCTAATTTTTGAATTTTTCATACTATTATTATAATAATTAAAGACTGCTATAAAGTTTTTTCAATGATACATCAGCTTCAAGCAGGTTCATCAAAGCTTTTATATAATTTGCCTCTGCTGTTATATAGTTATTGTTGGATGTTGTAAGATCGAGACTTGATACTATGCCCTGATTATATTTTAACTTCATGTTTTCATATACCCTTTTTGAAACCTCGGCATTCTTTTTCTGGTTTTCATATTGCTCAAGTGCTATTTTCAGGTTATACTTCAATTGTTTTTCATTAATTAGCAGTTGCTCCTCAAGTAACTCCATGTTGTTTTCAAAAGATAACATATTGATTTTTGCCTGGTTTAGCTTTGCTCTTCTCATCCCACTCGAAAACAAAGGTATATTCACATTTATTCCAATAACATTTTTTGGTGAAATGTCAAAATCCGGCTTCAATATTTTTTCGGTATAATTATAATAACCTGTTACTACTGGCAGGAAACTCATTTTTTCAAGTGTAACCTGCTTCTCGGTGATTCTTTGCTGAGACTGCAATAACTGATAATCCAGGTTATTATTAATGTTTAATTGTTCAAACAGAAGAGTCTCAAAATTGATTTTATCTAAGATTTCTTCCAGTGATTCTGTTAATTCAATATCTTTTTCAACACCGGCTCCCAACTGTAACCTCAACATGTTATATGAAAATTCTACCTGTGCTTCTGCAGATATTAATAAATTTTGAACCAGTGATACCTGGACATACAATTGATCTACATCTGTTTTTTCTACTACTCCTACATCTGCCATAGGCTTTGTTTTTTCATATATATCTTTGATGTTTGTCAGGTTTTTCTCTGATATTTCCCTGTTCTTTTCTGAAACCAGCACCAGATAATAGGTTTTTGAGACCTGTTCCTTAATATCCTGCTCGCTTTTTCTATAACCGGTTTCCATCATTTGCCTGTACATGTTTGCAATTTGCACACCTATAATATAACTTCCGCTTAATATGAGCTGTCCGACCGAGAGATGCAAATTACTTGTGGGTTTAAAAGGAATTGTAGTAGGAGGGGCTTCCTCGCTAAACCTTAACTCTATTTCTGCTCCCAGAAAATTTGAATAATCAACAGTTGCATTTAGCTGGGGCAATCCGGCTGCCAAAGTTTCTTTTACTTTCTCACTGGCTTCATCAATATCCAGACCGGCGTTTTTAATTGATAAATTGTTTTTAAGAGCATAATTTATTGCCCCTTCTAAATCAAGTGAAAGCTTATCCTGTGATTTTATTGATTCGTAACTAAAAACAGCCAATAAAATCAATACGCTTATTCTTACCATATATTTATGTTTATTATATGTACAAGTCATTAACTACTGTTATTCGTATGTATAAGTCTATTAATACTAGAGACGTCATATCTTTGATTTATTGCAATTTACTTTAAAAATTATTTTTTTAAGAACTATTCATGTATACTTGCCAAATATATATGCCATTAAATTGCTAAAATAACTTTTATTTTTATTGTAACAAAAAGTCTGTATAATCCATGATATAATAAAGATGTTTCTACTGTAATTTTCCCTCAGGAATTTCTAATATTTTTTACCATTGAATGAAACTAATAGTTATTATGTTACATTTTGTAACTTACATTTTGTTAGTTACAAAATGTAAGTTATCTTTTAAATCTTTACAGGATTATGAACTTATCTATTACGAATTTGATACAAAAGGGGAAAAACACTATAGTGTAAATGATGTATTATTTCAAAGATGGAGTGAGGGAAGATGAAAAAAGGGAAGTTTTATGTCTTTAAAAACAAAGGCCTCTATAAAATAGAGGCCCAGTATATAATATTCATAGAATATTAGTGAATTTATTCATATCCTTGATTTTGAGTAACACCTGTCAAATCAACAAATACTTTTGGTAAAGGCCAGCGTATGTTATGAGGCAATATAGTTGCAGCAAGTTCAGGATTATGTGCATTTACCCGTTCCAGAAGAATCCCCAAACGTTTCAGCATGGGATACCTGCGGCCCTCAAAACCTAATTCACGGGCCTGTTCATCCAATAAATTATCCAAAGTCAACTCAATCGAACCCTGGCCGGCTCTTGCCCTGAGCTGATCCAGAAGCTCCTGTCCGCGCCCCAGATTGTTACCTGATTGTAAATATGCTTCTGCAGCTACGAGAAAGGCTTCGGAATATCTGTAACAGACAACTTGTTCATAGGACGCTGCATCATCAATAGTTCTGCCAAGGCCATCATATTCCCAGTACTTTGTTGTTGTTGGATAAACAGATGTCATTCCCAGGCCGGCAGTATTGTCAACATTTTCCTCAGTAACTGTATCGCCAATCTCCACTCCTTCGGGTAATGGATCAGCGGCAACATCACTATCATAAATCCAGTACCTCTTGTGCCAGGCTTCCAGTCTCAGGTCATCCTCCTGGAACAGCGTAAAGTAGTAATCATTTGGCACATTACGTGACCAGGGCCTGCCGCCTTGTTCAAACGTACGTAATACTCCATTGCAGCGGTCGTATAGAGGAATTAACTGGCATGCACACCAGTTTTTACCATCATCATCGCTAGCGCCAGGTATAAACTGCCATGAGAAAATAATTTCACTATTATTCTGATTAAGTTCATCAAATACCTGGTCCAGTGCTACAAAATCATAGGCCGGGTCTGAAATTACTGCTTCAGCTGCTGCCGCAGCTTCTGTCCAGTTTCCAATATCCATATGTGCAAGAGATAATACATGGCGGGCTACCCCTTTTGTGACTTTTCCCCTGCTGCTCACTGCACTGGCCTCAGGAAGAAGTTTAATGGCCTCATTAAGGTCATCAATAATTTGTTTATAAACATCACTTTTAGATGCCAGTTCATACTTTTGTTCAGGATCACTAAATACCTGATCGGCAATGACAATATTATCCCAGTACTGTATAAGGCTCAGGTGAAAATAGGCCCTGAAATAATAGGCTTCACCCAGAACAGTATTCCTTCTTTGTAAATCTTCCGGATTGTCCGCATTATAATCGACTTCATCAATTTTTTCGATGATTGTATTGGCACGATTCAGTCCGGCATAATACGCATCCCAGATATCCTCGATACCTTCATTCGTAGCATCAAAACCTGCTAAGGTGCACATTTGATTCCAAATTGCCTGATCCATAATATGCGTTCCAGGTTTAACGATATCAGTATAGAATATTTTATACAGAGAAAAGTTGAGATCGCTATAAGGATATCTGCCTCTTTCATATACACTGAGAATAGAGCCTTCGAGATTTTCAAGCGAAGTAAGAGCTAAATCCATACTTAGCTGATCCCTTGGTTCCAGATCAATAAATTTATCACATCCTGTAAGCATAATACCCAGGATAAATACCTGAATTAGATATATTTTGAATTTTTTCATTTTTCTCATTTTTTAATTTATCTAACCTAAAATGTTATATTAGTACCTATAGTCCAGTTCTTGGTTACCGGGAACCTCCCCAGATCTGTTTCAGGAGAGTAACCCACAAAGTCTGTCCAATACTTCAGGTTGTTACCTCTTATATAGATTTGCATACCCGAGACTTTTACCTTTTGCAACCATTTCTGGGGCAGCGTATAGGAAAGAGAAACATTACGCAGGGCAACAAATGAGGCATCCCGAACCCTTACAGCATCTCGATAATCATAGGGGCTTTTAATATTGGGTTCCGGAAATTCATTCGAAGGATTATCAGGAGTCCAGTAATCCACTTTTACTTGATTATCGCGGGCTTCAAGACCTCCGTAAAAATAATTGATCCTTGTCACTCCCTGCACGGCATCGAAAAGAACTGTTAATTCCAATCCCTTATATTTGAAGGTATTTCTCAATCCGCCGTACCAACTGGGAGTAGGATTGCCAAGAAATGTCTGGTCTTCAAAGTTTATTGTATCGTTACCATCAATATCTCTTATTTTCGGATCACCGGGGCCATAAAATCTTTTATCAGGATGCATGGCAGCAGCTTCTGCGCTATCCCCAAGCTGCCAGATACCAATAAAATCAAAATCATAAATTTCGTTGATATCCTGACCAATGAACCACTCATTACCAAGATCGTCAACCTCATTACCTGCTTCATCAACTGCACCACTAAGATGAACAATTTCATTCCTGTCGAAGGCCCAGTTGGCAGTTACTGACCATTTAAAATTGCCATCGAGAATGCGGTAATTAAGTATTGCTTCAACCCCATGGTTTTTGGTCTCACCAATATTACTTACTATTTCAGTGAATCCGGTTACAGAAGGTATTTGCTGATCAAGAATCAAATCAATTGTATTGGTTTGATATACATCAACTGAACCGGACAACCTGTTGTTGAATAGTCCGAAATCCAATCCTGTATTGAACTGCTGGCTTGTTTCCCATTTTAGCACTCTATTCTCAAGTTTGTCGGCAGTATATCCTGCATACCATGTATTGCTAAATGGATATCTTACATCATCGGTAAGGGCAATATAGCCATACGAACCTATCTGGTCATTGCCCATCTGACCCCAGCTGATACGGTATTTGAGTATATTAAATATTCCTAAATTTTCAAGGAAAGGTTCTTCACTAATATTCCAGGCAAACGAAATGGAAGGGAATAAACCCCATCGCGTATCAGGTCCGAAAACGCTTGAACCATCATATCTTAATGTAGCGGTGAAATTATAGCGTCTGTCAAAGCTATAGCCAAGACGGCCGGCTAAATACATGGTGGCCCATTCGTCATTTTCCAGGTCAATAGTTTTATAATCCTGTTCTGAGGAATTTATTCCATCATAATTCAGCAAATCGGTAATGGATCCATCGCCCCGAACTCCCAGAGAGTCCCATTTGAATGTTTGAACTCCATATATGAAAGTGGCATTTAAAGAGTGTTTATCGGCCAGAACTTTTTTGTAACTAACGATGTTATCCAGGAGGTAAGTTGTAGGTTCAACAATTGCTATTTCCGAGTGATTACGCCCTGGTGCATCCTCCAGGGTTGACCAAGAATAGCGTGAAGACTCAAACCTTCCATAGTTCTCGACGCGCTGCTCGGCAGAGGCATTGATCTTGTAAGTCAGGCCAGGGAGAATAGTAAATTCAACATAAGGATTCAAAAGAAAACGGGAAGTGGATCTGTCAGTCTGGGATTCCCTGTATTTCCATAAAGGATTGTAATTAAACTGGTCGCCCTTTACTGTAGGTACCAGTTCATTGTTTTCGTTGTAGAAACTGCCTAAAGGAGTATTTCCCAGAAAATCGGTAAAATCGGACTTATTCTGATACCAGACCGCAGCATTTCCGGTTTCATCGGCAATGGTTTTTGTAAGTTGTATTTTTGCTCCGAGCTTAATGAATTTATAAGGATTGTATTCCGAGTTTAACCGGAAAGAATACCGATCGTAGGAAGTATGCTGTACAACACCATCTTCCAGGTATATATCACCATTCATATAGAACGTGATTTTTTCTGTGCCGCCAGATAAAGATAAACCAACATTAGTTATTTTTCCTGTCCTGAGCAATACATCGTGATAGTCCGTCTCCTGTATTCCGGCCGAGTCAGTGTAATTTGCCAACTCAACAGCGTCAGTCAGTACATCTTCCCAGGTAGATATACCTGTAGCTCTAGGATCACCATTCGCAGCATCAACCTTTAGCTGGACAAATTCTTCGGCATTAAATAATTCAGGTTTTTGAACCATGTTGGTAAAGCCTTGTGAAACAGAAATATTCAGCACAGGTTTACCGACTTTTCCCATCTTTGTAGTAATAAGTATTACGCCATTGGCACCTCTGGATCCGTAAATAGAAGCAGCTGCTGCATCTTTTAAAATGTCTACCGATTCAATATCATTCGGATTCAATTCGGAAAGGCCAAGGTTATACTTTTCCCCGGTCCCGGCTAACGGAACGCCATCAATAACTATCAGGGGCTCATTACTGTTATTCAGCGAATTTTCTCCTCGAATCAGAAGGTTAACTCCTTGTCCGGGTTTCCCGTCTGTTCTGGTTACCCTTACACCTGGGATCTGACTCTTCAAAGCTTCAGCAAAATTAGGAACAGGGGCCTTGGCAAGTTCTTCGTTTTTTATAGATGATATAGCACCTGTCACATTAGCCCTTTCCATCGATCCATAACCGATAACAACAACTTCCTCAAGTGCAGTTATATCTTCAACCAATGATAAATCAATAATTGATCTACTTCCAATATCCACTTCTTCAGGTAGATATCCGACAAATGAAAAAACAATTGTGCCACCTTCAGAAGGCACGGTTAGTTCAAAATTACCATTTATATCAGTCGCGGTTCCAATTGCAGTTCCTTTCAGAACAATATTAACACCTGGTAATGTCTCGCCTGTGGTGGCAGAAACAACCGTTCCTGTTATTGTTTTTTGCTGAAGTGAAGCCTTAGTGGCTTTCGCTGAGGAACCTTTGTCAGAGATATTAATTGCCGGAGCAGGATCATTCCCGACAATGGCAGTTTCTTTGCCTGTCTCCCCACCACCCTTCGCTAACGCAGCAAGACCGGTAAAGATCAGGCAAAAAATGATTATGCATAACCTCCATAACCAGTAATTCAATTTTGGTTTAGTTTGATTTGACATGTCCATAATAATTGTTATTAATAATTAATTCATTAAGTCAGGCAATTTGAATACTTAAGTACGCTGCAAGTTAATAATTCAGTATCTAAAAGTAAAAAAAAAAAATTAAATTGCAATCGGTTGCAATAATTTTTGCAAATATTTCAATATTTATGTTATTTTATATTCTGTTTTAATCAAGCAATGATTAAAATGAAAGATAAAAGTGAAATTACCATTTATGATATAGCTAAAGTATTAAATATTTCTGCTTCCACCGTTAGCAGGGGATTAAATAATCATCATGGTATTCATGAGGCTACAAAGAAGAGAATATTGAAGGCTGCTAACGAAATGGGATACCAACATAATATCTTTGCCAGAAACCTGAGAAAAAAGCGAACTAATACCATTGGTGTTGTCTTGCCAAGATTTAACAGTTATTTCATGTCGACAGTAGTTGCCGGTATGGAGATAGAAGCAAACCAGGCAGGTTATAATCTTATTATCAGTCAGTCAGAGGAATCCGTAAAAAAAGAAATAACCAACATATCAACAATGTTCAATAGCCGGGTTGACGGATTACTTGTTTCATTAGCCTATGATACTGAGAATTCAGACCATTTTAATCTATTCTTTAGAAAAGGTATTCCTGTTATTTTCTTTGACCGCGTGTTTAAAAATCAGGATTATATTAGCATTGTAATAGATAATTTTAGGGCCGGTTATGATGCAACAACACATCTAATTGAACAGGGATGCAAAAGAATTATGCATCTTGGCGGCAACCTGAAATGTAGTGTTTATGCCGATCGTTTCTATGGCTATAAACAGGCACTTGCTGACAGGGGAATAACTTTCGATAAAAGACTGGTTGTTATAAACATGCTAAATGAACGGGCTGGTATTGATACTGCGGATAGAATACTTGGTATGGATATGCTTCCTGATGGAATTTTTGCTTCCAACGATGTTTCGGCAGTAGCCATTATTTGCCGGTTAAAACAGGCAGGTATCCGTATTCCCGATGATATAGCAGTTGTTGGATTTAATAATAATCCTGTTTCAACAGTTGTCGAACCGAACCTTAGTACTATTGATTATCCGGGGCAGGAGATGGGTAAAATTGCTGCATCCACATTAATTAAAAAAATCAATATTAAACAAACACTGAATTCGAACCAAATTGTATTACCATATAAGCTTATTATCAGGCAGTCATCCCTCAGGAAATAAATACTTGATAAGAAAATTTGTCAACAGACAGGTGATTTAATATAATTTGAGGAAGAGTCAGCCTATTAGATTATTTTTTATAATTTCTAAGTTTCTATAAGGTCAAATTTAAAATAATTTGATGTAAAACCTATAAGTACAATATTAAGCTATAAGCTATGGATTATCTATATGAATATTGTGATTTATAAGACGCAGAACAACGTATGCTAATGTTCTGAATCCTTTAAAGTGCTTGTACCTTTTTTTTATTAATTTCAATCCTTGTTTTTCTGGAAGTCGGTCTTAAATGCTGATGAAGGATTTGATGAGTGGTATGATCATTAGTTTCAATCCTTGTTTTTCTGGAAGTCGGTCTTAAGTAGTGATGTTCGCAACTTGTGAAAACTAATCAATTCTTTTGATTGTCAGATAGATAGTTCTTCGTAAATTTAATAAAAAACCCCGAAAATGGCCAAAAAGGCACAAAATCGGGGTAATTCTTTATAACCTATGAGCAAATTACGAAGAATTTTTGAAACCACCCAAGAAATTTCATTTATTTCTCCACAACAGGAGTTTTCTCTTTACTGGAAGAGTTTTCTTGAAAGTGAATTAGGTAAAATCTATCGGGCTATTCCGTGGAAAGAACTCATCAAAGTCCTGAGGCTTCGGGAAAATCGCAAAGATCGTTCTGCATTGTTCAGTCCCCAGGGCAAACTGGCATTGATGTTTCTGAAGGCCTATACAGGGTTATCTGATAAGAAGCTTTTTGAACATCTTAACGGGAGCATTCAATACCAGATGTTTTGTGGAATCTTCCTGGGACCCGACAAGCTACCAGATTTTAAGGTCGTGAGTCGGATACGTACTGAGTTATCAAGAAAGTTAAATGTTCGTATAACACAGGAAATCCTGGCCAAAGCCTGGAAGCCTTATATCAAACATCCCAACATAGTATTGGAGGATGCCACATGCTATGAATCCTATATCCGTTATCCCACCAATGTAAAGCTTCTGTGGGAAAGTGTCGAGTGGATGCATGGGCAGATGAAACGTACATGCAGGTATCTTAAGATCCTTACTCCAAGGACAAAGTTCCTTGAACAGAAGGATAAATATTTTGCCTATATGCGCAAACGCAAGAAGCCCTGGAAGGAGACAAGGAAACGAACCAGGAGCTTGCTTTATCTTCTGAACAAGCTCATTGAACAGCAGGATAAAATCGAAGACCAGTATCGTACCCGGATCAAGTTCCCTGAAAAATACTACAAGAAGAAAAGAGTGATCCGGAAGGTGTTATCCCAGCAAAAGGAAATCTTTGAAACAGGTAAAAGTGTTCCGGATAGGATTGTCTCTATCTCCAAGAGTTACGTGCGTCCAATCATAAGAGGTAAGGAGACCAGGAGTGTAGAGTTCGGAGCAAAGGTAAACATGATCCAGGTTGACGGTATCAACTTCATTGATTATCTCAGCTTTGATCCTTTTAATGAAAGCACTATGTTTATAGGCTCTATCAGACACTGCCGAACACTGTTTGGTAAGATAACCCATATCTCAGCTGATGATATTTATGCAACCAACGCCAACAGGAAGTATTGTACCAGAGAGAAGATCACAACAAACTTTAAAAGAAAAGGCCGGGCAGGAAAGCATGAAGAGCATAGGCAGATCATTGCCTGTGAACTCCGCAAGGAAAGGGCAACCCGCATGGAGGGAAGTTTTGGTACTGAAAAGCAGCACTACAGTTTGGATAAGATCAAGGCTCGTACCCAGCTGAATGAAATCCTATGGATTTTCTTTGGTGTTCATACTGCAAACGCTGTCAGAATCGCCAAGCGTCTGGCCCAGGAGGATCAATCTCACTTAGTAGCATAATCCAGGAAAAATAAGCCAATTGGATATTGGATGGGAAAGGTATGCCCAAGGATTAGATATTTTGCGTATATATGAAAGAAATACCTTGAAAAATCGTATCGATATAAAAAATCCGGAGGAATTTTTGTCTATTCCACCGGATTTTTATCAATGTTATCTATTTTGCGAATTTCCCTAAATAATGGTTTAAAAATATGCATTCCTGTATCCAGATATGTTTCAATCCTTGTTTTTCTGGAAGTCGGTCTTAAATATTTTCTTTATTCCTGTCCTTTGCTTTGGACAGAGTTTCAATCCTTGTTTTTCTGGAAGTCGGTCTTAAATTATGATTTATTTCCGGATAATTATTTGGATTTGGAAGTTTCAATCCTTGTTTTTCTGGAAGTCGGTCTTAAATATGTTTCACAGTTTTCGATATAAGAAGTCTTATTAAGTTTCAATCCTTGTTTTTCTGGAAGTCGGTCTTAAATATATGAAAAGGCGGATTATAATAAAGAATTATATAAGTTTCAATCCTTGTTTTTCTGGAAGTCGGTCTTAAATTCCAGCGCGGGAGCTTCTAATCAGGGGATAATAGAGTTTCAATCCTTGTTTTTCTGGAAGTCGGTCTTAAATATTTTCTTTATTCCTGTCCTTTGCTTTGGACAGAGTTTCAATCCTTGTTTTTCTGGAAGTCGGTCTTAAATAGCCCTATAATAGGATAGCCATTAATATCCTCTGTGTTTCAATCCTTGTTTTTCTGGAAGTCGGTCTTAAATTTTCATCCTCGGAAAAGCCCTTGCCTCGCCAACTTTCGTTTCAATCCTTGTTTTTCTGGAAGTCGGTCTTAAATAATTGCTCGTGCTGTTCTATTTCAGTTTGTCTTGTCAGTTTCAATCCTTGTTTTTCTGGAAGTCGGTCTTAAATACTAACAACGATGTTGTGTATCCTGCTGCCATTGTTTGTTTCAATCCTTGTTTTTCTGGAAGTCGGTCTTAAATCTCATATTAATATATGGGCTTCAGAACAGGTAATATTATCGTTTCAATCCTTGTTTTTCTGGAAGTCGGTCTTAAATTCCCGTTTTTATTCTCTGACATGAATGAGTTTACAAGTTTCAATCCTTGTTTTTCTGGAAGTCGGTCTTAAATACGATGAAGCCGAAGCCCTACTTTTTGAGGGTGCTGGTTTCAATCCTTGTTTTTCTGGAAGTCGGTCTTAAATAAGCTAATGAAAACACTAAGGATTTATAGAATTTAGTTTCAATCCTTGTTTTTCTGGAAGTCGGTCTTAAATTTTATCAACTTCCTCGATTTGATCTGCCAATATCAAGTTTCAATCCTTGTTTTTCTGGAAGTCGGTCTTAAATCGATGAAGCCGAAGCCCTACTTTTTGAGGGTGCTGGTTTCAATCCTTGTTTTTCTGGAAGTCGGTCTTAAATATAACAGACCTGCTGACAATAACACGGCATACAGAGTTTCAATCCTTGTTTTTCTGGAAGTCGGTCTTAAATAGGAAAATAAATGATATAGTTATTCGTCCCCTTAAGTTTCAATCCTTGTTTTTCTGGAAGTCGGTCTTAAATAGTGGCAGGCAGGTGCGTACATTGTGAATTTATAGAGTTTCAATCCTTGTTTTTCTGGAAGTCGGTCTTAAATTATTTACCCAGCCCGAGCCACTTGGGTTGATATTTTTAGTTTCAATCCTTGTTTTTCTGGAAGTCGGTCTTAAATCAAAAAGCTATTTTGTATAGAATGGATAAATACAAGTTTCAATCCTTGTTTTTCTGGAAGTCGGTCTTAAATTATCATAATTTGAAAGATACGGATATTGCCAGTCAGTTTCAATCCTTGTTTTTCTGGAAGTCGGTCTTAAATAGTGCAATAGCCTTACAGGGTGATTATGTTTTGGGTGAGTTTCAATCCTTGTTTTTCTGGAAGTCGGTCTTAAATGTTTAATCCATAATATAAGACAGGGAATGACATAAAGTTTCAATCCTTGTTTTTCTGGAAGTCGGTCTTAAATAAGGTTACTAATAATCATAGTAAGTTAATTACACTTTAGTTTCAATCCTTGTTTTTCTGGAAGTCGGTCTTAAATAGAAACACAAGAACCAATA
>Ga0315545_1000735_pt1 | contig 34204 bp, 35 predicted proteins | sample SalMarSW160210MG_FD_203096 | JGI IMG/M metagenome (GOLD analysis project Ga0315545, IMG submission 203096) | Salt marsh sediment microbial communities from the Plum Island Ecosystem LTER, Massachusetts, United States - Salt Marsh Sediment SW1602-10 ...
GTGATAAACTATCGTAGCAATGACACCACTGCTAAGGAGGTAGTGGACGAGATAAAGATGCTCGGCAGGAAGGCTGTGGCCTTGAAGGCGGATGTTGGCAGTTACCAGGATGCCAGGTCAATGGTCGACCAGGCGGTGCGGGAGCTGGGGGGAGTGGATATCCTGGTTAACAATGCTGGACTGTCCAGGCCCGCTTTGCTTTTGAAGATGGATGAGGAGACGTGGGACCAGGTTATCGATATTCACCTCAAAGGCACCTTTAATTGTACGCAAGCTGCAGCTAACTATATGAAAGAAAATAAGTATGGAAAGATCATCAATGTCATCTCCACCGCCGGATTGTATGGGACGATGGGGCAGATAAACTATGCCTCCGCGAAAGCGGGAATTATCGGGTTCACCAAGTCCGCATCCAGAGAGCTCGCCAGATACTCTATAAATGTTAATGCCATATCCATGGGAATTATCACAACGGAGATGACGGGCAAGGTAAGAGAGGATGCAAAGCTAAAGGAAATATACCTCTCGAGGATACAATTGGGACGGTTTGGCGAACCTGAGGAGGTAGCGCCGGCCTTTGTGTTTCTGGCGTCGGATGATGCGCGGTACATCACCGGACAGGTGCTATCTGTTGATGGGGGGTATGTCGGGTAGTGTACTTGTTCGTCATCACTGAGAAGAACATGTCGCTGCAGCGTTATTTACAGTGTTTAGTGGTATAACATTAAAGTGACATTTCTCAGGGAAAATCCTCGGGAAATGTTGGCGCTTTGAAGTACTACAAGAGGCTTAAAAATCCGGGGTCAGTACGATCCTTTTTCCCAGCCCTCCTCTGTGAGCCTCTTGAAACGCTTGCTGAATCTGGCTCATCGGTCTGGTCTCAACAAAAGGCTCTATCTGTATCTTGCCGTCCAAGACCATCTTCAAAACTTCAGGGTAATACTTGGGCAAACAGCCCCAGGAACCCATAATATCAGCGTCAAATGCCATCAACCGTGATAGAGCATACTCGTTCTTTTGCATGCCGAAGCCGCAAATCAGCAGCTTGCCGATAAATGACAGCAACTCCAGACCAATTGCCTGACCATCAGCGGTGCCCGTCCACTCAAAAATCTTCCAGCCGTAACCGGGCAGGCCTTTTTCTTTACAGTAGCTTCGAAATGCATCCCTAACATCTCTGGCACTCTTATCCACTGTACTAATAGTATGAGTTGCCCCATATTTCAAAGCTCTTTCGAGCTTCTTGGGGTTGCGAGCAATGCCAATAACCTCTTTAGCGCCCAATGCCGAGCAAATCTGGGTGGCATATACCCCCAGACCACCGGTAGTCCCGACGATGATAGTTAAATCCCCCGGTTTAACCTCAGCCTTCATTGCTGCCTGATAGGGCGAGGTCGCGGCATCGGCAATTACGGCAAAATGAGAAAGAGGTATTCCTTTCTTGTCTGTGATGACACACAAATCCTGAGCAGGGACGACGATGTGACTGGAATTACCACCGTAGATTTCCATACTATTGCCGGGCATCTTCTGTGCCAGGCAGCGGTTGCCCCTTCCAGCGGCACAGATAGGGCAGTTATTGCACGGCATCACAGCCGGTATAATTACCTCCTTGCCCAGCCATTTTTCATCGCCGGCTATCACCGTGCCGCTGATTTCATGCCCCAGGGTCAGCGGCGGTTTGTTTACCGTGGGTACGCCATCGTAGAAATAGCCCAGGTCGGTATGGCATACCCCGCAGCCAGCAATTTCAACCAGCACCTCGCCGGGTTTAAGCTCAGGGACGTCAATGCTTAACCGCTTCAGTTTGCCAGGCTCCACCATCTGCCAGGTTTCAATTTTGTCAGGTATTTTTGCCATAATTCTCACTCCTTACTCTATAGGCTATTGATAAATCCAGAAGACGAAGCTCACCCATCCACATTTAGCAGGTTCACCACCTCCCCACTAATCTGAACGCGTTTTACCATAATTTCAATTAGTCTGTCAAGCATGGTTTGGCTCCCGTTGCTATAAATTTTTAGCAGGTGGGGTTGATATGAGGTGAGGGACGCCGTAAAATTCGGGGTGGCTTGGCTCACACGCCAAATATGCTTGAAAGTACGGAGAATGATATAGTATAGGCTAGAATTTTGGAGAAATAAGCTATTACCAGCGTCTTTCACAGTGACCCCTACTGTGGAAATACATTGTTTAAGGAGGTTAATATGAGACCACTTCAAACTGATTTATCCATATTCAACAAACTTAAATTTGAGAAGCCACCTGTAGGTTTCAAGTTCCTGTACTTCAAGCCAGAAGGAATAAAGCAAATAGACAAACGTCTGGCTTTCTGCGAAATGATCAAAGAAGCACAGCAAAGGGAATCTCCATTTTATTTCGCTAAGGAGAATGAAGATTGCTTCGGAACAGTATCACTGGGGATGGAGCTGATGTCCTCATGGGGCAAAGGAGGAGAATTTGGAGCTGCATTGGAAATCTTTCAGGAACCAAGGGCTAACGCCAGAATATATCAATACGTTCCCAAATTTCCGGAAGGTACGGTTAACTATGTAGCTGTATCATCGCTGGACAAACTGACATTCGATCCAGACCTCTTAATTCTTGTGGCCACTCCTGCCCAGGCAGAAATCGTGCTGAGGGCGATGTCTTATTCGACTGGCGAGATATGGGAGAGCAAGACAACAGGGGTATTGGGATGTGCCTGGATTTTCGTTTACCCATATCAAAGCGGTAAAATCAATTACGTGCCTACAGGGATGACCTTCTGCGGGAAAGCACTCGAAAGATTCCCGGAGGGAGGGATACTGATATCTATCCCTTGGGATTGGATACCGGTTATAACGCAAAACCTGAAGGAAATGAAATGGGTTCTTCCCTCGTACACCGAAGGGAGGGAAAAGTATATAAAGCGAAGAGACAGTTGCATTGCGAAATTAACCCAAAAAGCTGAGAACCCCTAAATTTAGGGAGAATACTTACCTATATAGTGCCAATTTGAAAGGCGGGGTGCTTCCACGTCGAATCGCTAGCTTGACACTGGGCAAGTTGGAGTGCTAAGATTCCCTTTTCTGTATGGGGGTGAGAAGATTTACGCTATTATTGAAATAAGTGGCAAGCAGTACAAGGTAGCCCCAAAGCAAACATTAGAAGTTGAGCGTTTAGATGTTCCTGAGGGCGACGAGGTTGAGCTCGATAAAGTATTATTTATTGGGGAAGATAAAAAAAACCTTATAGGAAGTCCTGTTATTAAGGGAGCTAAGGTTGTGGCTACTTCTTTAGGGGAAACTAAGGGAGAAAAGGTTATCGTATTTAGATATAAGTCCAAAGTTCGTTACCGAAGCAAGAGGGGACACCGCCAGACTTATACTAAAATATTGGTAAATGAAATTGTTAAGGGTAAAGGTGAATAGGCATGGCACATAAAAAGGGCGGTGGCAGCACAGCTTATGGGCGGGATAGTCAAGCCAAGCGCTTGGGAGTGAAGAAGTACGGGGGAGAACAAGTTCGCGCTGGGAATATCTTGGTTCGGCAACGCGGGACCCGTATACTGCCGGGAAACAATGTTGGTCTGGGGAGAGATTATACCATCTTTGCCTTAATAGACGGCTATGTTAAATATGAGCCGGCAACCAGATATAAAAAGAAGGTGAGCGTTTACAAATGAAGGATAAAATCCATCCTAAGTATTATGATAGTGCTAAAGTGACTTGCCTTTGTGGTAATACTTTCACCATTGGTTCAACTAAGCCAGAAATTCGGGTAGAAATATGTGGTAAATGCCACCCCTTTTATACGGGTGAACAAAGGATAGTCGACTCCATGGGAAGGGTGGAGCGCTTTAAGAAACGATACAAGATAAAGTAGAATACATTCGACTTTATTCCTTGTTGTGACAGCGGCTGTTTGACCGCGGCAGTGTTTACTTTTAAGCTTACCTCGGGAAATTAGGAATTCACTCATCGCCGCTTACTTTGGGAGCTAAACTTTATATTTTCAGCCGTTTCTATCATAATACGATTAGGGATTTTTCATGCTGAGAAATTATAACCTTCGTTTTAGACAGTCAGGGGGATTGAGGCACTGATGGCAAAGACTTTTCATTACGGTGGCCAGGCAGTCTTTGAGGGGGTGATGATACGGGGGAAAGAAGGCGTGGCTATATCTGTACGCCAGCCCAATGGCGAATTAAACATAGTGAGGCAGCCGCTGGCCAGCATATATAAAGGGCGTCTCAGAGAAATGCCTTTAATAAGAGGGGTCATCGCTCTCGTGGAAACTATGGTTTTGGGCACGCAGTCATTACTTCACTCTGCTCAAGTTGCTGCAGCAGAGGAAGGAGGAGAGAAAATACCTACGGCGCTTTTGTGGGGAACCGTAGCTATAAGCCTTGCTTTGGGGGTAGCCCTCTTCTTCATGGTTCCTCTCTTCACCACCCGCTACCTTATCGACCCTTATATCAATTCTGCCTTATTGAGCAATGTCTTTGAAGGACTTATCCGTATTGGCATTTTCATCGCTTATCTCAAGTTGATAAGTTTAATGCCTGATATTAAGAGGGTCTTTGGGTACCACGGGGCCGAGCATAAAGTAGTGAATGCCTATGAAGCAGGCGTCCCTTTGGATGTAGAGTCGGTCAAGAATTATTCTACTGCCCATGCTCGCTGCGGCACCGCCTTTTTATTTATCGTGTTAATTGTAGCCATCCTTGTCTTCGCCCTGGTTGGGCAGCCAACCTTATGGATACGCATACTATCTCGCATAGCTCTCATCCCGGTTATCGCTGTTATTAGCTATGAAATTATGAAATTCGGGGCAGCCCATATCAATAACAAGGTAGTCCGAATTCTCCTGGCCCCGGGGCTGATGTTGCAATCTATGACCACCAGGGAACCCGATGATAGTCAAATAGAGGCTGCTATATCGTCACTAAACGAGGCCATCAAGATTGACAAGGCTGCCGATTCTAGCTACAGCACATAGTAAAGAGAAAAGAGGGTTGCACTACAAAGTTTGGAGGTGAAATATTCTTGGGATAGCCAAGAGACAAATCTGCGTCTGAGGCTAGAGCAAAATTAAACAGCCTGATAAAGTATAGAAAGAAATAAATAGAGGAGTTTAAGTTGATGAGGCTGGTGGCTCTGTTGGTTCTGAGCGTGCTTGCCGTCGGACTTGTTATCGGAATTGCTATTGGAATTGATTCTTCGGGGCCTCTCCCGGCCGGTTTGGAAGGAACATGGGTGCTGAAATATTATGGGGAAACTGGGAAGCTCAGAGTGCCTTACCCGTGGAGTGAGATTACACTAGTAATCAGCGCCTGTGCGACGGCTGAGCAGAAGATTGGCGATTACCCAGCTCGTGAGAACGTAATTGCTGGCTCTGCTGGCGTAAATTGGTATTTTGGGAATTACGAGGTGGATGGGAACGAATTCATTACGTATACTGTAATTGGTGAAGAAAAGTATACAGGCCTCGTGTGTACGGAGATGATGGGGCCTGCACACCTCATGGCGCAGGAAGACCGCTATCTTGATATCCTTACCTCTGCTCAGACTTACGAAATCACGAATAGTAGATTGAGCATCTCCTCTGGGGAAGAAGTGCTAGTATTCAGGTGGAAGGGATAACGCCGGGCAATGCGGCGTCGCCGGCTGGATGAACGTCATCCAGATCGCTGCAGGCGAGTAGCACATCGTGGGGCTTAAGTCCGATGCTACTATGCTGTGTCTTCGTTCTCCAATTGCTGGAAGAAGCAAGTCCGATTGCCGGTGTGACATACTGGACCCGTGGGCTCAGCCTTTATAAGTAAAGTATCGCTGTCGCAGTCCTTGATGATGGACTTCAGCCTGAGGAAATTGCCCGAAGTTTCTCCCTTGTGCCATAATTCCTGCCGACTGCGACTATAGAACCAGACATCTCCGCTGGCTAATGTGCGTTTTAGCGACTCTTGGTTCATATAGCCCAGCATAAGGACTTCACCATTCTTGGCATCCTGGACAATAGCTGGAATCAAGCCTTTATCATCAAATTTTAGCATTTGCCTCCTAAGTTCCGAAATTGATTATAGCTTCCCCTAAATCGATGTCTTTGGTATAAAGAGCTTTGCCTATAATGGCTCCTTCCACGCCGAGTTCCTTAAGCCTACGTAAATGCTCCGGTTTGGAAACCCCCCCGGCCACGATGACGGGGACATTTGATTCAGTAAGCAATCTATTTATCATGTCAAAGTTAGGCCCGGTAAGGGTGCCATCCTTTTTTATATCAGTGTAAATAAAGCGTCTCACTCCGGCATCGACCATCTCCCGGCTTAACTGGAGGACCTCAACAGTCGTGTCTTTCTGCCAGCCGTGAATGGCTATCTTGCCATCTCGGGCATCAAGACTGACTGCGATAGCCTCGCCAGATTGCTGGCATAGCTTTTTTACTAGTTCCCTGTTCTCTATCGCCGCGGTCCCCAAAATTATTCGGCTTACCCCCTGACGCAACAGTTTTTCTGCCACCTCTTCCTGCCTTATACCGCCGCCTAATTCTATTAATAAGCCGCTCTCTTTTATTATCTCCTCGACCACCTCCATATTTTGGGGCTCACCGGCAGCCGCCCCATCCAAATCGATAATGTGGAGCCATCTTGCCCCCTGGGAATACCAGGTCAAGGCTGCTGTCACAGGATCCTCATCAAAAACAGTTTCCTGGTTATAATCACCCTGATATAGCCTGACACACTTCCCGCCCCTGATGTCAACGGCTGGGATTATCTCCATCTCCGACCTCTGCACCATCTCCGGCTTGACTGTTTTTCCTTTGCCGCTAAGTTGAATGTCTGCACTAGACTATGCCCGGGCAATCAGGTTTTACCCTATAATACAACACCCTATATAATCGGACAAGCTCACAGGTATTTACAAAGGCAGGAAATCGGGCTATGACATGATGTAGCCTTAGGAATCCCGCCCTACAGGACCAGGTTCTGCAAGCTACCCATTATTAGTGCTGCTGCTATCATTATTCCAACAGCTTTAAGCAAGTCTCGTACCCCCAGCTCCCGGGCCAATATCACAAAGGTAGCTACACAAGGGAAAAACATAGCCAGAACCGTGCTGCTGATGACCAGTTGCTTGGCAGTTAGAGCCAGGGGGGTTAGCATGCCCATGGCCACATCTTTACGCAGAAAGCCAACGACCAGGGCTGTAATTGTCTCCTTGGGCAGCCCCCAAAGCCCGGTCAATACCGGGGCGGTAATATCAGCAATGGCATTGAAAACTCCTAAAGTGTATAGGATGCTTACCACTAACACGGTGCCGAGGACTATGGGCAAGGCTTCTTTTATAAAACCAGAGACCCGTAGCCAGAGCTTTTCACCAATGACCCGCCACGGCGGCAAGCGGTAGGGGGGAATCTCCACCAGAAGTTCCGGGTTGAATCCTTTGACAGCGCGATTAAGGATTAGCCCTATGATAACCCAGGATATAAACAGGCTCCCATAGACCATAGCGACATATCCCACTCCCTGTTGCCCCACCAGTCCGATTATCATAGCCTGCAAGGCAGCACAAGGAACGCCAATAGAAATCAAAGTCGCCGCAATAAACCTTTGTTTACGGCTCTCCAAAATACGGGTTGCCATAATGCCGGGCACATTACATCCGAAGCCCAGAATAGTGGGGATGATGGCATAGCCGTGTAGCCCCAACCGGTGCATTATGGTGTCCATCAGTACCGCCAGGCGGGGCAGGTAACCAACATCTTCCAGTATTCCTAATGCCAGATAAAAAGAGAAGATATACGGCAGCACCGCAGCGAGGGGAATATAAAGTCCGGTGCTAAGCAAACCGAAGGACTGAGAATAGTCAATCCCTCCCCCAATAAGATTACCTATCAAGATGTTATGCCAGAAACTCCCTGGTCCTAAAGCAAGACTCAGTTTGGCTAGCACTGGGGTCCACAGCCCTTCAAAGAGGGGGTCAGTTACATAGTTAATTATTCCTTCGCCAACGAACCGAACGAACCAGAAGGTGGCAAAAAGGACCAGCACGGCTATAACTATCCCCCATACCCGATGACTACTGGCATCTTCCAAATTCTCATACCAGCGATGGTGGCGATGGCTCAACGATTGCACCTGGCTCACGATGTCACCCACTCTCGCCCACCGCTCATCGCTATTAGAATAAGTACGGGCGTTTTTGGGCACCTTTGCCTCGGGAAGACGCCTGACTAATTCCTTTATTCCCTGTCCGGTAACGCCTACCGTGGGTACAACTGGCACTCCGAGAAGTTCCTCCAGCTTGGCAGCATCAACATTTATACCCCGATGCTTAGTATCATCCCACATGTTGAGGGCAACTATTACCGGAGTCTGTCTCTCCAGCAACTGCAAGGTCAGGTTGAGATTTCTTTCCAGATTGGTGGCGTCGATGACATTTATGACCAAGTCTCCTTCTTTGAGCATCTCCACTGCTACCTCTTCTGCTTTAGAAGTTGGTTCAAGGGTATAGTTGCCGGGGACATCGATAAGCTCAGCCCGCTCCTCCCCCAGCTTCAGATAACCTTTGGTGAACCCCACGGTGGTGCCGGGGTAGTTGGAAGCGATAATGTGTGTACCGGTCAGTCGAGAAAAAAGTGCGCTTTTTCCCACATTGGGATTGCCCACAAGCAGGATACGCGTCATCTTAAGAAGCTCCTGGCGGATATTTATCTACTTCGACTATTATTTTCCTGGCCATGCCAAAACCAACAGCCACCCGGCTATTATTCACCCTGAGCGTAACCGGGCCGCGAAATAGCGTAGAACTCAGCTTGGTCACTTTCTTTCCTGGCCTGATACCCAAGGCATCTAGACGCTGAATTAAGCCACGTCCTCCCAGAACCCCAACCACAGTGCCTGTCTGCCCAGTCTTCATCTCGGCCAGGGTCAATTGTCCTTCTTGATGCATGGTCATAGCTTATCTCCTATCTTTAATAAGTTAGTCTTGCCTAACTTACAAGCTCAAAAAAATTTGCCGTTTTCACTTCCCTCCCCTCACACTCCTTTCCAGGCACTCTTCAGGAGGTTGTCCATGTTCCAGATAATATTTAAACCTCTTGGGAAAGTTAGCCTCTCCCAATGGACATGCCTCTATGAACTCTATGAACTTAATCACCCTTTCCAGGCTAAGCGAGCTAATGACATGCTCAATTTTGCAGGCATCCTCCTCGGCTGTTTCTCGGTCAATGCCCAAAGCTTGCACAAAAAAGCGGGTCAACGCCTTATGACGGCGGAGCACATCGCGGGCAACCTTATCACCTTCGGGGGTGAGCTTTATATGGCCATATCTCTCATGCTCCACAAGCCGCTGTTCGGAGAGTTTTTTTAAGGCGGAGGTAACACTGGGCATCTTAACTTTCAGTTTTCGGCTTATCTGACTTACCCTCACTACCTTCCCTTTTCCCCGAAGCATTGCCACTGCCTCGAGATAGTCTTCCATACTGGCGGTCTGCTCTCTTTGCGCTTCTTGTTTTACCATTTCCTGCCTCTCATAATTGTTAGATGAGCCTAACAATTATAATATAATTCATTTTCTCTGTCAAATTTTTTCTAGGCTTCTGCAAAGTGGAAGCGGTTTTATTATGGTCGGGGTGAGAGGATTTGAACCTCCGACCTCATGATCCCAAAGCAAGCTAACCAAAAAGGCAGAGACCGCTTGCATCCTTTCTGAGGGAGATCCTACCAAACAGGAACTAAACCAGTCAAGTGGGCTGATTACTCATACGTCCAGCACTATAATCTAGAGGTAACATTTTGAGGGGTCGTTCAGGAATCATGACCTCGCTTACTGTACGACTAGGTAACAATACAAGTTAATGTGAAACAACACAGGCTAATGTGTGATTTCACCCTCACAAGTATTTTCTGGCTCTCTGCTTCGCCGCCTCTTTGCCCAGACAGCCACTGCCACGGAAACCAGCACCACCAAACCCATTATGACCGCCTTCTCGGTCGGAGTAGTGTTGATGGCTATGGTGCTCATGGCTAGAGCGGGCACTAGCCCAGCCCTCACTATTGGCTTCAGGCTGGGATGCTCAGCTATGAACTCAGCTATGGGCGTGCTGTAGGCTGCAGTGCGACTCACAGATGCCATTTGGCAAGCTCGATCTCAGAGCCTGCAGTGACCACGGTGCCGTCGGACTTAAGCCCCACCGTGTGAACGAAGCCTGCGGCAACCATGGGCGTTACTTGCCCTTGAGGTGTATTCAGAGCTATTGCCGAAGCAAAGCTGGAGCTATCTACCGCCGAACGAATAATAGGGTGGTCGTCTGGCAGTTGCACGGTTACTGAAGCTCCCGCTACCCACGCAGGAAGAATCAGGCTGAAGACCAGAGCGATAGAAAGCAGAGCTGGTAAGAGCAATTTTCTATTTTTCATTGCTGCGTCTCTCTTGTTCACTCTTCTACATTTACACTCACCCTTCGATAAACTCAGCACAGGCCCTTAGTCCTCTCCCATCGAGGGCGAGGAATTTTATGCGATTATGAGGTTAACTATAATACAATAGCATTTTACGGGACTCGCCTCAAGCTATCGGAATTCCAGGGACGCCATACCAATCAGGCCTACTACAAATGTGGTATTATGTCCCAGAATATTACAGTAGTCTGAACCAGAAAGCTGCTATCTGATCATCAGGCCATGGCATTTATGCCTAAAAGCTCACGTCCGATAGTCAACTTATGGATTTCAGTTGTACCGCCAAGTATGGTGTTCAGCACCGCATCACGATAGTGATGCACTACCGGAAAGTCATCGGTGCAGCCATAAGCACCATGGAGCCTGATTGCCTCAGCCGACACTCTCACCGCTAACTCACTGGCCAGCCATTTGGCTGAGGATATCTCTTTAGCATGAGGAAGCCTCTTGGTCTTGAGGTCACTAACATAATATACCAGCCATCTAACCGCCTCAATCTCTGCTTCCATTCGGGCTATTATTTCTTGCACTAATTTGCCCGATAGAGGCACTACAAGCAACTTTCCTCTCGCCTAAAGCTCTAATGTCTTCCTTGCTTGCGGCACAAAGTCAGAAGAATAGGCGACATCTGAACTCACAGAGAGAGAAGCCCTGCTCGGGTAATTCTTGTAGACTCCTCCTCAAGTCCAGCAGGAATATCCTAGGTATATCGATGATACGCGGAATGTTATCGAAGATGCTTTCTACTGAGTTTCTCGAACAATTAGCTTTGTTTCTGCATGGGATGTGGAGCCTTGACCCTCGATTGGTGCGACGCTATAATATGTGCCCGTATTAAAATGTTGCATAGCAGAGAATTTTGAGGTGAATATGGACTTTGAGTTCAGTGAAGACCAAAAGATGCTTCAAACATTGGTACGAGACTTCGCCACTAAAGAGCTTGAGCCAATTGCTGCCCAAATTGATGAGGAAGCTAGTTACCCTGCTGAGAACCTCAAAAAGGCGGCTGAGCTTGGCTTGTTTGGTATCGGATTCCCTGAACAATATAGTGGTGCTGGGGGCGGGGCAATCGAAAGGGCTATTCTCAATGAAGAGCTGGCTCGTGTCTGTGCCAGCGCCGCCATCATTATTAATGGAAGCATAGGACTTACCGGGGTTCCGCTGTACAAGTATGGTAATGAGGAGCAAAGGCAACGCTTTGTGGTCCCGATAGCCAAGGGTGAGAAACTGGGCACCTTCGCTATAACTGAATCCGGCGCCGGTAGTGATGTTGCTGCCATGGAAACTACTGCTACCCGGCATAAGAACGGCTATATACTTAACGGCACCAAGATCTTTATTAGCCAGGGCAGCATGGCTGATATTACCTTGGTCTTTGCCACTGTTGATAAGTCACTGCGGCATCGGGGCATCACGTGCTTTATCGTTGAGACAGGCACCCCTGGTTTCTCGGTGGGCAGACTTGAGCATAAGATGGGCATCAGAGGTTCACCGACAGCCGAGTTAATATTCGAAGATTGTTTTGTGCCCGCGGAAAATCGGCTGGGCGATGAGGGACAAGGTTTGAGAATAGCACTTTCCACTCTAGATGCTTGCCGGCCCAATGCCGCCGCTACTGGGCTAGGTATTGCCCAAGGAGCATTTGATAAGGCACTGGCTTATGCCCAGGAGCGCAAGCAATTTGGTCAGCCTATTGCTAACTTTCAGGCAATTCAATGGATGTTAGCTGATATGGCAACACAGATTGATGCTGCCCGGCTGTTAATCTATCGGGCAGCTCATCGCCAGGATAACGGGTTACCCTGCATAAAAGAGTCGTCCATGGCCAAGCTCTTTGCCGCTGAGGCAGCCATGTTCGTGACTACCAAGGCTGTTCAGATACATGGTGGCTATGGTTATATTAAAGACTATCCCGTAGAACGCTATTTCCGCGATGCCAGAGTTATAGGACTCTTTGATGGTACCGACGAGATGCAGCGGTTAACTATTGCCAGACAGCTCCTGAGAGGAAGTTGAAACGCTCTTCGGCTTTTTATTTATTCTTGTAGGCAAGGAGTCCCTTTCTTAAGAAAAGAACGCAGCCCTTCCTGCCCATCTTCTGTTTACCAGGTCCTGATTTCTAACTCTATTCCTTTCTACATAGCTGCATCTTCCCTGACGATTGACAATTCTTTGAGAGAATCGAGGGAAGAATCTTGTACGGTAGATTTGGTGAGCCGCGGTGCACGAAAGGCAGAACTTTTTCTAAGAATTTCAGGTTTTCGTTATGATTGGTATATCCATTGGCCAAGCATCCTACCCTGACCATGGCGACGCCTCATGTGGCGAGAATAAAACAATTTACCGCAGATAGAGACCTAACAAATATACATCGCTCGTTAGAAAGTCGATACCTAAGTAAAATTAATAATTGATATATTGTACTATTGAAATAATGGAGGGTTGATAGTTTGCATTACTCTGTATCTAACATTTCTGCTCGACAATCTGCCTGCAGGAATGCATCATTAGTGCTCCGTAAACCGTGACCGGCTGTTGTCTTTACGACGATTTTATTGCTAATCAATGTATTTCAGCTTCTTAGCCTCGGCACGTAACTCTGCTCGGAAGTCGGGATGGGCAATGGAGATGATGGCCTCTACTCGCTGGGGCACTGTCCTACCTCGAAGACTCACGTATCCGTATTCGGTCACGAGGATGTCCACGTGGTTCCTTGATACAGATACAACCGAGCCCCGGGCAAGGGTGGACTTGATCTTAGAAATTCCCTTCCTGGTGGTGGATTCAAAGGCAAATATGCCACGACCGCCTTTGGAGTGCAGTGCGCCTATGGCATAGTCGTCAGCGCCACCCGTACCGCTCCACTGGAGTGGCCCGATAGATTCGGAGTTGATCTGACCAGTGAGATCGATTTCAAGCAAAGTATTTACGGACACCATGTTGTCGTTCTGGGCGATAATCTTGGGGTCATTGCCATAGCTACAAGGGACGAGGCGGAAGTTTTTATCCTCCGAAGCCACACGATAGAGGTTCTCATCGCCAAGTATAAAGGTAGCGATATGTTCGCCCCTATTGAGGGTCTTAACCTTCCCGGTGATGATGCCGGCCTCTATCAGTCTCGCCATCGATGAGCAGAACATTTCACTATGCATGCCGAGGTCATTCTTGTCCATCAAGTGGCGAGCTAGGGCGTCGGGAAGTCCACCGAGTCCAAACTGAATACAGTCGCCATCGTGTATGAGAGAGGCAATATAGGACCCTATCTTCTCGTCTTTCTCCGTGCTGACAAACTCGGGAAGAGTAAAAAGGGGCTCGTTGACCTCGTAGAGCATATCGACGCGATCAACAGGGATGCGGCAGGCACCACGTACCGGGGCATACTTCGGGTTAAGGTTGACCTCCAGTATTATGTGGCTGGCATTTTGCATGGCTTCGTATTCGAAGAACTGGCAATAGGGGATGCAGAAATTACCATCCTTTTCCATAGCAGTAGTCCTGGCCCAGAATATCTTGTCAGGGCTGACCTGGCTACGAATAGTCATGAAATTGTGCAGGTCGGAGGGCACATAACTACACGTGCCTATCTGATAACCCTCACGAAGGTTCTCGGAAAAAAAGTGACCGACGGTATGTATATGACCCTTCAATGTCGGATCACGAAGGTAATCGAACATCTGGTCACGGCTTTTGTGTATAGTGACTCCCTCCACGCCATGCGCCCATTCCGGAATACTCCGTAGAAACACGCCTGGTTCGCCTGCAGCGCCGGACGTTATGATACTGTCGCCGTTTTGAATAAACCTGACGCATTCCTCAAGGGTACGGAGTTTGGTTTTGTATTTTTCCTGAATTGGCATGATCGTCTCCTTTAAGGGTATTTTATTATCCTTTGCGGGCATCTACAATAAAGACGGTTTTTGCCGTCAGTTACTTCTATCGTTTGCTGCTGGGATCGCATGACCAAAAATCTACTTGCCATATCAAATCTGAACATATTATATATAGGCGGAACAATCATGTCTAATTCAAAATTGCACTTTTTTTAAACAATCAGGTTGATATAGGTCCGACATTTCCTTCATGGTTCTGTGTCAATGTATTCGAGATGTCAGATTAAGTCTAAACTGCTACACAAAAAAACCGATTGCTCCAGCAGGTTAATCATGCTACCAGTCTGGTGTTAGACGTTGTTTAGAAATCCCTAACTTTGATGGATGGGCAATCCAGAACATGAATCTGCACGTTATCTTTTACGATTTTCTTGATGCTGGAGGAACCCGGTAGAGAAAAGCCGTCCACATAAAGAGACCAGTCATCCCTCAGGCGGTCTTTTTCCGTAATCAAGTCAAGCATGCTGCGGCCGTCTTTAAGCGTAGCGGCTTGCAATACTTCGCTTAACAGTGCCTCGTTTTTACCGTTTATTTGAATAGTTTTGGCCCGCCAACCGCTAAGCGTTATTGCCCGTTTTGACATTAAATTTACAATTGCTCTCAAATGATTCCCGTAACTAAACAGATTTATTTCTTACCTAAAGCGATATCGCCTAGATTGATATCTTTTTCGGTAATATCCGCTTTCAGTTCTTTATTAATATAGCCGTTATTCTTAATAGTTACCAGATATTTCCCGGGTGATAAACCATCTACCCAGAAGTCCCCGAAGTCGTCGGTCTTACAAGAAATACTTGTTCCGTCATCTTCATTTTGAAGATTTACCTCAACTCCAATTACCACTTCATCGAGTTCGGGGTCATAAATAGTGCCGCCGATGAACCTTTTAGGAATGCCAATATAGTAAACCCTGGGTTTAACACCCATCTCGGGTTTGAGTACTTCAGCCTTACTGATTAAGTCCAGCAATTCTTCCTCTTCGCCGAACGTAAGAGCTCCGGTAGGACAGGCATCGACACACCGGGGTTCTTGCCAGCCTTTGTCAAGCAGATGAGCGCAAAAAGTACATTTCTGGGAAATATTAAGTTCTTTATTAAAGAAGATAACACCCTCGTAAGGGCACTCTTTTATACACTCCCCGGCGCCTTTGCATTTTAAGGGGTCGATAATGACAATGCCGTCCGGTCTCTTATAAATAGCTTTATTGGGACAGGCTTTAATGCAGGGGGCATCATCACAATGCTGGCAGATAATATGGTTATAAGCTACTTTAACCTTGGGTACGCTACCTCGTACTACATCGACGACCCGCATCCAGAACTGGCCGCTGAGTGGCTGGGGCTTCGCAATGGGACTCCAGTCATTACCGCAATGTTCATCTTTGCAGGCAATCTGGCAGTTGTGACAGCCGTTGCACTTCGTAATATCGATAATCAGTACTTTACCCACGGTTTTTTTCTCCGTGTAAAACGCGTTCTACTACAAGCCCGGTAATGTTGTCATAGGGACGGTTAAAAGCTTCCGGATATTGTTTTTTCAACGCTTCCAGATCGACACCGGCCACCTCCACTAAAAATCCGCTGCAGACCATACCACTGGCGTTTTTAGAGGTAGTATTATGGGGTGTGATGGTATTAATTGCCCCGCCTCTATCCAGTTCGCCGGGTATGATGGGGTCCCACCGACTGCCGTGTTCGATATAAACGACACCCGGCCGGATTCTTTCGGTAACCCAGGCACCGGCCAGCACGGCCCCGCGTTCATTGTGTATTTTAACCACATCGCCATCTTTAATATGCCGTGCTCCGGCATCTATCGGATTAAGCCAGACCGGCTCATATAAATAGCCGTCCCGGCCTCTGACTTTACAGGTATGGATTTCCCGCGTCCAGGTCATATCGTCATGCTGGGAATGAACCCGCCAGCGGGGATGATTGGATTCCACCAGTAAAGGATATTGCTCGGCTCTATCGGAATGCAGACTTTCCCGATGAGTATCCCCGGAAGGTATCCAGTGCGGAACCGGAGGCCGCTCGTTATCACCGGGGAAATTAACAGCCAGTCTCTCGGAATAGAACTCGATTTTACCGCTGGGAGTTTCTAAAGGATTATTCCCCGGATCCTCGTAAAAAGCAGCCAAACCAGCTTTCTGTTCCTGCCAATGTTCATCGTTGGGAACGATATAATAGCCTTTCTCATTGAACTCTTCCCAGCTAATATATTTCGCGACGCCAGAGGTCTCATAACCGGTTTTAATCCATTCCTCAGGGCTTTTACCGTCGGTATATTCTTCGAGCAGATTAAATCTGGCGGCGATATCACAAACAATCTGGTAATTGCTCTTTGCTTCTCCCCGCGGTTCGATGGCCTTAGGCTCGGGATATGCCATATAAAACTGTCCGCTCATAGTTTCGACACCAATATCATCGCACTCCATCTTGGTAATCGATGGCAACACTATGTCTGCCAACAGACAATCATTTTCAAACCATGGGTGCTGGGCTAACACAAATTCTATCTTCGGACTTCTTAGCGCCCGGACGAAATCGTTGGTATCGTTCCAGCAACTCATCCAAGAAGGACTGTCTGTCCATATCATGTGTATCTCTGTGCTATCAAGTAAAGGATATTGATAAGGAATAAATTGCTGGTCGGTAGAGTCGCGGGAAAGAGTAGTGCCATACCATTTTAACGGGGGCCGCAGAATGGCGTCATGAATCTTATTTTTAGGGATGAACTGACGGGGTGTATCCGTATAACGCCAGCCTCGCTGGACATCTGATAAATCCGGTACGTATTTCGGATGGGGGAGAGGAATATTCGTTTTCTTATTATAGAGACCCCATTCGATCATTTTAAACTGGTGGACGCCGGGTTTGCCAACGCCTTGCATCGCTAGCAGCAAAATTTGGAGCCTGGCCGGTTCCGTAGCGTAAGGTCCCCGGATACCGGGGCCTCCATTACCCATCGCAAAACTGATCCTATGCTTGCTCCAGTATATGGCTAGTGCTTTGATAGTGTAAGACGGTATGCCGGTTATAGGGGACGCCCATTTAGGTGTTTTGGGAACGCCGTCTTCTTTACCGAGAACGTAGTCCTGGAATTTTTCGAAACCCTTGGTATGGGTTTTTACATATTCTTTATCGTAGCTACCTGCCGTCATCCAGACATAAGCGATGGCGAGGTATAATGCGGCATCCGTATTGGGCAGTATCGGGATCCATTTATCGCTATGGACAGCCGCCCCGTAATTCAAATCCGGGCTGACGTAGATAGACTTAATCCCGATTTCCGTAAACCAGTAACATAACCGACTGGCCAACTGGCCGTCGAAGCCCCAGGGAGTCGTCTCCGGGTCGCAGCCCCAGAAAAAGATGGCATCCGTGTTTTTAGATACATCGGAGATAACGTTAGTGACCGGAGTCATCTGACCAAGATTCTCGCAACCCCAGACATGTTTGGCACCCCAGTACCAGCCTTCCCAGCTGTCCGTATTCCGGGTTTGCAGCGTATAACCACCTAATAACCGCAGGAGCTTGCGGTGGCAGCCGTGGGCTGCATTTATCGTCATCGTTTCACCATGTCCGTCCGACTGGGAGAGAATGGCTTCCATGCCATACTGCTGCTTGATCCGTTTGATTTCGCTGACAATGATATCTAAGGCTTCTTCCCAGCTAATCCGGACATACTTACTGGTACCCCGGTTTTGCGGATTCCTTTCCCCCTGTGGATCCCAATCCACCCTTTTCATTGGATAAGGCACCCGGTTGGGTGAAAAAACCCGATTTTTATAACCGAGGCTGTAAGGGGGGATGAGCGATTTCATCTGGGGTTGGAAAGTTTTACCCCGGGCTTCTATTTTCCAGGGTTTGAGATTCTTATATTTCCAGTCGTAATGAAGAGGCCGGATGCGGACAATCTTACCGTCCTTAATCTCTATTTGAACGGTGTTACTGTCGGCGGCGATAGAACAAAACCCCAGTCCTTTGATGATGGTTTTGCCGTCGTCCTTTTCCTGCCTCACTTTTTTTCCCAATACTGATTCCTTTTATTTGAAAGCAATGGAATATCACTTCCATGAGTAAACGGAATTATTGGTGTGCTTATTCATAATGACCATAGCTATTTACGGGTTAAAAATATATCGCCCATATATACATCGTCTCTGGTGAAGACTTTAAATGTTTGCGGTTTGTAACCAGTATAGCTGATTCTAACGGTATATTCTTTATTGGACGGCAGCCCGTCTAACTTAAAATCACCATAATTATTGGTCTTTACCGTTTTCTTTTCCTGTCCGTCACCGATGGTTACAGTGACCTTATTCGCACATTCATCCGTATCGCCGAAGACTACCGTGCCGGCGATAAACCGCTTCGGTAAACCGATATAGCTTACCTTTTCCTTCATATCGTATTCGGGATGCAGTATTTCGACCTTGCCCGCAGCAACGAGTTTGGCGACTTCACTGTTCGGATCGTCCAAGTCGCCGAACTTTAAAGCGGCCGTGGGGCAGGCTTCGACACACCGGGGTTCTTTCCAGCCGGCATCAAGCAAATGGGCACAGAAGGTGCATTTTTGGGGTATATTTTTTTCGTCGTTCCAGTAGATGACCCGGTAAGGGCAGGCGGAGATTAATTCTTTCTTCCCTTTTGATTTCTCAGGGTCGATAATGACTATGCCGTCTTCGCGGCGGTAAATCTCCCCGTTTTTAGCGGCTTTAACACAATTAGCTTCATCACAATGCTGGCAGAGTATTGGAGTGTAAGCTACTCCTACCGGATGGGGGTATTTCCCCCGCTCTTTCTCGATAATTTTTATCCAGAAAGAGCCTTTATCGGGTTGCGCCGCCGAATACGGAGGATAGTCATTGCCGCAATACTCATCACGGCAGGCGATGAAGCAGTTATAACACCCATTACACCGGGTAATGTCGATAACCATTCCGTATCTTGTCATGTGCTTAAACCTCCCACTTGGATACTTCGACTAGACATGAGTTAGGCGCCATTCCCGGTACGTTCTTTGAGAGCATCCGGGAAGGTGTGAGCACATTGATGCAACCGCCCCGGTCGATACTGCCGGCTTTGCCCGGTTCGAGCGGGTCGTATTTAGCGGAGCCTTCGCACGAATGCACTACGCCTGGCCTGACTCTTTCTGAAATCTGGGCGATTAACAACACGGCACCTCTATCGTTATATAGCTTCACGATATCGTTATTTTGAATACCTCTGGCGGCCGCATCAGTCGGATGTATACGTATTACCTGATAATCATACCCGTCTTTCCAGATCCGGTGGCCTGGTATATCAGACAGCCACGGCACGTGAGAATCATGCTGGGTGTGGAAGGAATAGCGGGGATGAGGCGAAATAAGCTGCAGCGGATATTTCTTCGCCAGGTCGGACTGATGCCCTTCCCAGCTCGGAATGTAATGAACCAGCGGCGGTCTTTCGTCATCATCGGGGGTGTGCTTCAACAAGCTTTGCGAGACAAACTCGAGTTTGCCGGAGTAAGTGCCCAGCTCTTTCCCTTTTTCGGTATTCCTCTTGGGATTACCGAGGTCCGGCGTATCGCATTCCCGGCCTTCATAGAACCAGCGCAGGCAGGGCGTCGGTTTATAATTTTCCAGCTGGGGTACGATATAATAGCCTTTTTTCTTAAATTCTTCGAAGGAGATATACTTGGGAAGGTCGGATGAATCGAACATTATCTTGATCCAGTCTTCCTCGGTGTTACCCTCTGTAAACTCCTCTTTTACTCCAAGCTTTGCCGCCAATTCGCAGAAAATCTGATAATCTGATTTTGATTCGCCGACCGGCTCGACACATTTCTGCTGGTAAACGATAACTCGGTGATTACAAGCACCGGCTCCGTGTACGGAATACCCACCAGCGCTGGCCCATTCGCTGATGTCGTTACGTTCCAGGTTTGTACAGGCGGGTAGGATGATGTCAGCAAATTTAGTCTCGGTGCACCACCAGCAGTCCTGATTAACCACAAATTCTAACTTAGGGCTCTGGTACATCCTGACCCAGCGGTTAGTCTCGGTCATTGTGGCAATGAAAGCACCGCCGTAGCGGTAAAACATTTTGACTTCGGAACAGCCGGGCAGGGGATATACATATTTGTTAAACTGTTGTTCAATCGAGTTGCCGCAGAAACCATCTCCCATCCATTTAATCGGGGGATTCAGAATAGCTTCCGGCAGCAGTAAGCGGTAAATACGCTGTTTCACCGGATTAACCGCCGGTTTTTTGGCTAACCTGTTGATGCCGCCCTGGGCATAACCGGGAAAATCAAGTGTAGCGTTAAAGGGAGGACCCAGCGTAGTACCCCAGATATTGGACCCCGGTTTACCCATTCCCTGCATCGCTGCCAGGAAAACCATCATTCTCGCCCATTCAGTAGCGTAAGCCTGCCGGCAGGCACCGCCCTCGCCGCCTTTAGTGCCGCTGGATAGCATTGTCCTCTTGGATGCCCATTCTCTGGCTAAAGCAATGATATTACGTGCGGATACATCACAAATTTCAGCAGCCCATTCCGGGGTCTTGGCTACGCCGTCTTCTTTACCCAGAATATAGTTTTTAAATTCATCGAATCCGAGAGAATGGGTATTGATATATTGTTTGTCATAGGTATCTTCTGTTAACCACACATAGGCAATGGCCATCGCCAGAGCTGTTTCCGTACCCGGCCGGTAAGGAATCCATTTTTCACTGTGAATCGCCGCCGTATAGTTACAGTAGGGATCGACAAAGACCTGTTTAATCCCCCGTTCTCTCAACCAGATACGCCATAGAGCTGATTCGTTACCGCCGTAAATGCCGTGGGTGGAATCCGGGTCGTTGCTCCAATATACAACCATCTCAGTGTTTTTCAAGGCGTCTTCTAATAGGTCGTATTGCTCGGGATTACCCAGACGCCAGAAAAAACCGTAAGCATGGGGAGCTCCCCAATGCCAGCCTTCCCAGCTGTCGGGATTATCTAAAATGTCAGTGAAACCGATTAAGCTGAAAAACCGTGCCCAGGCACTGCTCCGGTAACCGACATTACCCCAGTTATGATGAGAAGAACCCCGGGAAACTATAGCCTCCGGTCCGTAAGCACTTCTGATTCGTTTCATCTCGCCGGAGACGATATTTATGGCTTCATCCCAACTGATTCGCTCATAACCCGATTTGCCTCTGTTTTCCGGGTGTCTTTCGCCATTCTGATCGAAGTCAACACGCTTCAACGGATATAAGATTCTGTCCTTAGAATATACTCTTTCCTTTTCGGTAAGAGCAAAGGGAGCTACACAGGCCTTCCTAGGCGGGGTAAATTTTTGCCCTCCGGCTTCTATAGTCCAGGAAGGAGCATCATTTTCATCAAAGACTAATGGCCGGACACGAGTGATTTTGCCGTTTTTTACATGTACCCGAATCGGTCCACCACCGGTACAGTTAATAAATACTTTCTCTGACATTGTTCACTCCTTTTATGATGAGATCCGTGCTTATTCTCAATTATTTGTTTAGATAGGGGGCTTTACCTTGGCAGCCGAGGCATACGTCCCCGTCCGCTACCGGGTATGATTCTTTACAGCGCGAGCAGATACCAAGACTGGAGTGGTGCTTCTTAGTCACCTCACTAAGTTTAACTTTTACCTTTTCATAATCACAAATATCAGACCCGGCTTCTTGTATCTGTTTCATTAACCGTTGTGTATCCTGTTCTTTTTTGGGTACCAGTTTAAAGAACCAGTTCTTTATTTCCGGCCATTTTTCAAGTTTGACCGGATTTACATAGACCCTGATGCCATTACCGTTATTCGGGTCATAAAGAGTCAATGCATAACGGCCTAAATCGATAACTTTAAGCCAGCCGTTGCCTACAGTACAGTGAGTCAGCAATTGCAAGGCATCCGGTAGACAGACTTGTGTCTCACTGATAGCATCGAGCAGGACTTCTTCAGGTAGATGCCGGTAGGCAAGGTCAACCATAAACCCCCCGATAATTATCCCTGGTGCAGCATAACCGTGAAAGGACTTGGCCTGCTCGATATACTTTTTGACAGGATTAGAACAGATAGTATTTTGTTTTGGCATCCTCTTTGTTTAAAACCGTTCTTAAAAGGCAATTTGCTTAAAATCATCAGCCTTCTAGTTATTTGTAAAACTTCAAAATAATATTATAGAGCAAAACTAACCGGAAATCACGTTATTCGGTTCGAGAATAATTCGAGCATCAACTGCCACAGCACCATCGGCATAAGCAATAATTGGATTAATATCCATCTCTTTAATTTGGGGGCAATCCATTACAAATCGTGATACTTTGAGTAATAGCTCTTCCAAATAGGTTATATTAACTGGAAGCTGACCCCTATATCCTTCCAGCAAACGGAAACCTTTTATCTCGCGAATCATCTCTCTGGCATCTTCTCTGGACAACGGTACGATCCGGAAAGAAACATCTTTTAATACCTCAATGAAAATGCCACCGAGACCGAACATCAACATGGAACCGAATTGGAAATCCTTAGTCATGCCAATGACCAGTTCGACACCTGAAGGAGCCATTTTCTGGATCGAAACGCCTTCAATCGTTGCTCCAGAAGCTTTGTTCCGGACTGCATTCATTATGCTGTCATAAGCTTTGCCTACTTGTAGAGAGGTTTTCAATCCCAGTTTGACGCCGCCGATATCTGATTTATGGGTAATTTGTGGTGATATTATCTTCATCACTACCGGGTAGCCAAGTTGCTTGCTAATAGTCAGAGCTTCCTCTCTCGTTTTCGCCAGTTTTGTCTCTACAACATTAACGCCAGCTTCTTTCAGAATTTCCTTGCACTCAATTTCGTTTAATATGGGAGAAACCGATGCTTTGCTTATCCTGGAGAAAGTATCATAAGTAGTTGTTTTACTCTCAACAATACTTTCTTCAGCCGTGTAATGTTTATCCATGTTATCTTTAAAATCTGCCAGATGTGCTATAGCTGTAAAAGCCTTGTTTTCGGTCGGATAAACAGGTATGCCGTTCTTAAAGAAGTAGTCACGAATTGTACGCCGCTCCTCTTCCAGTTTGATCGCATCGGCTCCAGTCAGCTCTTCGGGCAAAATAATAATTACCGGTTTGCCGTACTTTTTCTTAATATTGATCGGTATTTCGAGAAGTGCCTGTTGTTCTTCATCGGACTGTGCCGCTGTCCCTGCAAATATTTTGCTTACCGCGATAGAGAAGAAGATACGGCGAATTACCAAAACATCAATCTGGTCACTGGCTGCTAGAGTTTCCAAAACTGACTGTAATACTGTTGATGATGGATGCGGAAAGCCGATATCGAGGGGATTTTTGATTGAAGTGCCGACTGGGGGCAGTATGGCACGTAACTGCTTATCGACATCAGGAGTCAAAGGAGGCATGATTAAACCGGCGTTTTCAGCAGCATCGGCACCAATTACCGTACCAGCACCGCCTCCGCTTATAAGGGCAATCCGCCTTCCACAACCAGCCGGCAAACACGAGAAACCAATATTAGTATCTACTAATTCTTCCAGACTGGTTATCTTAATAGCATGAGTCTGGCGGTAGAAAGCATCCCAGACCATGCTGGATCCTGCCAGCGAATTAGTGTGGGATTTTGCTGCCGCAGCTCCAACATTAGTAAATCCTGCCTTCCACAACAACAAGGGTTTCTTGTCGACATTCCGACGGGCTATTTCAAAAAACCGGTGTCCATCCCTTACCCCCTCAAGGTAAGACGTTATAATTTTTGTTTCATCATCTTGAATCAGATAATCCAGTAAATGTGCTTCATTAATATTACAGGCGTTTCCGTAACTGGCGACCTTTGAATATCTGATACCTTCACCAAAAGAACGTGCTGTTATCATCTCTGAAAGCTGACCGCTTTGTGCAATTAGAGCAGTACACCCTCCCTGTTTGGGAAGACCAGCACCGGGAAGTATCGTAATGCCGCCATTAGGGCAATATGTACCAAAGCAATTCGGCCCCATAATACGAATACCCTGTTCGGCTATCTTTGCCAGCTCCTCTTCGAATAAACGCCCTTCACCACCGGACTCACTAAAGCCAGCGCTTAATACAATCGCTGCTTTAATTTTCTTGTTCACACAATCCTGTATAATTTGGGGAACAAAATGATTTGCCACACAAATAGCTGCTAGATCAACATTGTCCGGGATATCTAGCACACTATGGTATATTTTATATCCCAAGACTTCATTACCGGTATGATTAACAGCGTAAATTTTTCCTTTATATCCGAAATCGAGAAGGGTTTGAATATACCTAGCACCGTAGGAACTCAGTCTTTCCGAAGCACCTACGATTGCCACCGATGATGGGTAAAAGAATAAATCAAGGTCATTATTGCCTTTGGTCATTGATCATACTGATCCAACCGCCTTCTTTTCCCCGACGTTTTCAGATTATAATTTATTATATCGCCAGGTTCAATCCCTGCTTCTCGAGTTACCCCTCAATTTCTTTGTAAGCTTTTAATATTTTAATAAGTTTTACGTCCCGTTCTTGACAGAGTTCTACTTCACTTTTACCTTTGTAGTCATAGAAGCCTTTTCCTGTCTTTATTCCTAAGTGTCCCTGTTTAACTAACTCATATACCTTTACTGGTTTGTAGTCCAGCGGTGTCATCTGACTGCGGACGTATGGATTATCCAGACTTTTAACAGATAAATCAAGGCCGCCAAAATCCATTCTCTGTATTAGTCCAAGAACCATCATCCGTAATGCCCACCCCGCCTTAGCGGCCATATCTAATTCTTCTGGCGTAACAATGTCATTATCAATCAAATAGAGAATATCACGTAAATTGGCAATCTGCCAGCGTGATATCAAATAGCCGGAGATGAATTTCCGTAGGTAGAGAGGAGTTTTACCTATCTTTTTAAGCAAAGCCAACATTACCTGTACACTGTCTTCATTGGTTTCCGGACCTTTAACTACATCAACAAGCGGTATAATTTGCGGTGGCGTATACCAGTGGGCAATAAGAACATTACTAGGACGAGATGTCTTGATAAAATCAAATACATTTAAAGAGGTTGTATTACTGGCTAGCAATGTTTTAGACGGACACAGTTTGTCCAATTGATTAAATACTTCTATCTTCGACTCTCGATTTTCCACGATAGTTTCGAAGGCTATGTCAGCATCTCGGGCACCTTCCTCTAAAGACCGGGTCATTTTGATGCGTCCGGTTATAGCTGGAATCTGTTTACGGTCTATCATACCTTCTTGAGCGAGAGTATCCAGGCTTGACTTGATCAATGCTTTAGCCCGGTCAAGAGTTTGCTCAGAACGGGAAAACAGTGAGACATCATAGCCTTCTTGAGCGAATGATTGGGCAATCCCATGCCCCATCGTGCCTGCACCGACTACAAGTATCTTACGAATATCTTCAATCACGATCATATCCTTAACTTTTTACTATGCACACTAAGACAGTACAAACTTCATTACCAACGATATGACCCTCTCGTTCTTCACCACTGGCGAAATATACAATATCACCAGCCTGAAGAGTAGCCTCTTCTCCCGCCTTATTCTTCACTACCATACTGCCACCCAAAATATAATACATCTTTTCACTTGGTGAGCCTGACATATCAACATGCCCGTTAGGTAGGAAGTGAGATAAGCTAACCGAGAGTCTCTGAGTATCCTTATCCGATAACTTTCGGATACTCCATACGTTGAAATGTAGAGGGGCTTCGTATACGACACCTTCGTTTTTTCTAACGACTTTCATTTTTACCTCCCCATCTTTTACTGTTGCTAATTATTGCAGGCGATTTAACCGATTGCGGTAAGGCCGCCATCAATGTACATGATTTGTCCGGTAACATAATCAGCCTCAGTGGAGGCAAGATAAACACAAGCTGCAGCAATATCCTGAGGTGTGGCAAATTTCTTAAATAGCGTTTTAGAAAGCAATAGTTGCAGGCGCTCTGGTGTTAACGCTTTTTTTAAAGCTTCTGTCATTACTACAGAGGCGCCGATAGCATTGACATTAATATTATAGGGTGCCCATTCAGCCGCTAGCATACGAGTGACCATATCCACCGCACCTTTCGTAGCTCCATAGGTGGTGTTACCACCGTCAGTACCACGAATACCGCGCACCGAAGAAAGATTAATAATCTTACCTTTCTTTTTCTCAATCATTACCTTGCCGAAACTTTTGCAGGCAACCATGACACCTTTTACATTTGTTGCAAATAATACATCCCATTTGTTGAAATCAATATCAATGGCGGGCATTTTGGCATTTAAGCCGTGAGCATTTACGAGTATGTCAACAGTTTGAAATTTCTGGAGTACCTGTTCTACCAGATGATCAGTGCTACTTTCACTAATTACATCTACCTGCATTGCCGTAATTTCGGCGTTGGCCACGGATTGAATTTTTCGAGCTGTATCTTGCAACTTCTCCAAAGTGCGGCTTGCTATTACGACCTTAGCTCCCTGCTGTGCTAGAGCGAGTGCACAGGCTTCACCAAGCCCCCCTGCCCCACCAATAACGACAGCTACCTTGTTATCCAATCTAAACATCGGAACCTCCTCCTTTATTTACCACAAGGCGATTGAGACCGAATCTTACTCTACAATAGCAACTAGCCGCACCATGCCGCCGTCGGCCATTTCGCAACGGAAGGGAAAAGCCGCGATAGTACAGCGCTTGCCAGTAATCTGGTCAACATCGCCGCCAGCGTTTTCTACAGTAACTATACCGTTACGCATAAGCAGCCTGTGACAAGGTTCGTATTCTGGGAATAACTTATCTGGGTCTTTCCCGGTCTCTCTGCGGTACTCTTTATCCAGCCATGGCATAGTCTCGGCAAGCCTATAATGCCATAGAGGACTGTCGGTGGCACCCCAGGTACCCGCTACGCCTTTGACTTTTTTCTTTACCAGCCACTTCGACGCCTCCGGCCCGAGGCCTGGAAAATAGTTATAGTAAGCGTAGTTGTCCCATCTCCAGTACTTATGCCATCCCGTATTGAATACTACGAAGTCACCGCGCTGAATCTTCGGCTCAGCATTTTCTAAATCTTCTTCCGTTACAATGTGCCATTTTTTCATATAACGGAAATCAACGATAATTCCAGTGCCATAACAATTCTCCAGGGGAATCTTATCCAGCATAATACCGCCCTCGCTGGGATGCAATACGTGCATTGGAGCGTCCATATGTGTCCCGGCGTGTAGCGTACCAGTATAAATTACACTCCGCTTATGGAACCGTTCCAGGTACTCACCGCGGGAAAAAATAAGGTCCTGTCTTGGCCCGGGGAAAGGCCATAGCGGCGTATCGACACCCCACGGCAAAGATAGATCGTAAATTTTCGTTTTTTTCATTTTCTCGCTCCTAAACAATCCATTGGTTACCTTTTCGGTAAACCTAACGTCTCCCTAGCTTCTTCGGGCGAAGCAATTTCGTAACCCAATTCTCTGATAATACGAACACTCCGGCTCACCAGTTGAGCATTACTTTGTGCTAATACCCCTTTTGATAAGTAGACGCTATCTTCCATACCAATACGAGCTTGGCCACCCATAAGAACCGAGAGCGTCGTTATCTGCAACTGTGGAGCACCCACAGCACAACAGTTGAATATCGTATCCGGTGGTAGAAGTTGTATTAGGCTTATCAGGTTAGCCGGTGTAGCATCCACAGCTCCTTGGTATGCCATACCCATAACAAAGTTTACGTAATAAGGCTTCTTAACCAACTCTTTGGAAATGAAATTATTCATTTCCCGGAGCATACCATGATGGTAAATTTCCATTTCTGCTTTAATATTCCGATTCAGCATCTCTTGAGCAAACCGCTCTAGTTCGGAACGAGGATTGGTCCAGACAGTTCCCGCACTGCTCCCAATAGTCCGCAACATTGAGCCTAAATTGAGCGATGCCATTTCAGGAGCTGCATCAAGGCAGCTTAACCTCTGCTCAAAAGTCAGTCCTGGACCGCCTCCAGTACTATCCTGCAATATCATGTTGCATTTGCTACGGATAGCATTATGAATTTCCTTGAACACCCCCGAGTCGCCGGTAGGTTTACCTTCTTTGTCACGGGCATGAATATGGGCAATGGCACAACCTTCGTTAAAACATTCGTAAGCTTGTTGCGCAATTTCTTCCGGCTGCTCAGGTAAATTTGGGTTTTTTGACTTATCCTGTACACCTCCCGTAAGAGCACATGTAATGATTACTTTCCGCATCATACCCTCCGATAATTAATAATATTTAGATAACATCAATAACAGGTTTAATATAATAGCACATATAATATTCAAAATAAATCGGGATTATATACTTGACAAAGCACAGAGGGCTATTCTCTAGAAAGCCTACATTTAGAAGGCTTATTTGGAGGTAGCCCTCTGCCCGTTGAAGGTTTTTTAAATTAAAGCCTATACTTTGGTTAAAAGCTAGTAATCTAACTTATAGTACCTCCAACTGGCGAGTCGATCTGATTCCCAACAGACCCTGAAGGTTCGCCTAATTCCTTCAGTACGGTTGTGAGCACCACCACTAGTTTAATGGTTATAGACGCTAGTGGAGCCGTCAAGCAATCCATCCGTAGCTTAGTGATGGGTTCACTATTGCTAGTTCAGGATTGGATGCGTACTAGGTAACCAACCTAGTACCTCACTCGACGTAGACCCGTCTAGGAGGTATGACGCCACTTGGCATTGAAAAGCCAAGACTTAGCATTGCATTACCTCCTATACCCTACCTATTATTTTCCGTCACTGGAAAGGTAGGGTAATACAGATTATATCATAAAGGAACATGTTAGTCTTATATAGTTATTGGAGAAGTGGTAGAATGGCAGTATGGAATTGGCCAAAACAATCTTCTTCGTGGGGGGTCGTTTGGTAACTGCAACGCTAGGTGTACTAGGCTTTGCTTTCGACTTAACGGGTGGAAGCGTTCTTGCAATATCCTCTAGCAATTGGGGAATAATAGGTTTAGTTGCCTTCGTGTCATTTATTATCTTAACGCTAGCAAGAGAAGTAACTTTGATGTGGAAACAGAAACCTAATATCACAGTCAATCCAGAGGTTCATAATAACCGTGCTACACTGGTAGTTACAAACACTGGGGGAGAAGCTAATTTTACTGCTAAGGCGAGGGTAAGAGCGGTTACTCCCGAGCCAGCATTATACACTATGTGTTGGGAATCAGAGCCTACCATGACTTGCCATATAGATGGCGGTGGGGGTATAGCCTCAATTCTGGTTGCAGAAAAGGCAAGATTGAATCATATAGATAAAATAGCTATGGATGAAAATAGTGATTATTCCACAACATTCTTAAAGGGAGACCTCTTATTATTCAAAATGGATACATCGGGTAGGCAGACGTTTCCCGCATATTCAGGGAAAACAAGTAAAGAGATAAGGAATGGCAGGGAAATTACGTCGGGTACTTTTACATTTAGATGCATCGTAGAGGTTACAATTACTGCAACACCAGCACCGAAAAAGAAGTGGGGGATATATAAGTATCTTTGTGAGATAGAAAATGGGCAAATTAAGTTGAGTGAGACGGAGTTATCAACTCCCCATATGTCATATTCCCAGACTTGATTAGCTTTAATAGTGTATCCCTAAATAAATATGGATTATCACGATTGTTAAATCGCCACTCCAATTCATCTAAATATGCATTAAGGTGTTTTTTAGAGACTTTATGATACGAACCAACAAGAGAACGCTTAAGCAAGCTCCAAATGTTCTCAACATAATTAGTGTGAACATCGCCTCTAACCCATTCGTTCTCACTGTGGTTCACAGTCTCATGTCTTATATCTTCATCAGCTATACCTTTGTATGCAGGCCAATCATTTGTATATATAGCTTCGGTGTTATCGGCTATGTGCTTTTTAATAAACTCGTGCAGGACTTCACGAGTGCGTTCATCAATCACTTGAAGTCTAATTTCCCCGTTGCGTTGAACAGCACCGACAACCACAGTCTTATTCCCTTTGTAGCCATGCCCTACATCTTTACGCTTACCGCCAACCCAAGTCTCATCAACCTCAACAATCTTACTAAGAGGCGTAGGGTTATCAACAGTCATGGCTTCTCTTATTCTGTGGGTAAGATACCAAGCTGTCTTATAGGATACATGAAGAACACGACTAAGTTGATTAGCAGATACACCCTTTCGGGATTCAACCATAAGAAACACAGCAACAAACCACTTTCTAAGAGGCAAGTGGGAATCATGGAATATAGTCCCCGATTTTACGGAGAATTGGTAGCGACATGAATTACAGTCGTAAATATCATTCTTGCGTATGCGTGAGATACTTTTGGACTGACAACGAGGACAAGTTACGCCATCTGGCCAGCGTAAATCCTCAAGAACTTCACGACAGGCATCTTCGCTGTGGAATTTGTCCATCAGTTTCAGTATGTTCATATTCTTTAACATTGGAGACCTCCTATGCCTAAGAAGAAAAAGAAGCGATCAGCAGATATGACTACGGAAGAACTAGCTAAAAAGGTATTCCCTAAAAAGGTTAGGGAAGAACTAAAGAAGATCGCACATGACAAGGACGGAAAGTAACACTTAATGTAAATAGGATAGCATACCTAAAACCCTTTGTCAAGTATATAATCCCGCATCATTCCTTCTCAAGCTCAGGCAGGATGCTCTGGTAATAGTCCAGTGATTCAGGATTGGTCAAGGCGTCCCTGTTTGACACTGGTCTGCCGTGTATTATGTTGGTGACCGCGCTTTCCACTTTCTTCATGTTGAGCGTATAAGGAATATCTGGCACCGCCAGAATTCTCGCAGGAACATGCCGCGGAGATGCATTGTCACGAAGGGTCTTCCTGATTTTCGCCTGCAACTCGTCGGTTAAATTGTACCCCTCATTGAGCTTAACAAAAAGAATGACACGCTGGTCGCCTTGCCAGTCCTGTCCTATAGCCAGGCTATCGGCAATCTCCTCCAACTTTTCCACCTCATTATATACTTCGGCTGTCCCAATGCGGACGCCCGAAGGTTTTAAGACAGCGTCTGAACGGCCGAAGAAGGTTATTCCCCTGGTGTCACTATGAAACATGACGTAATCCCCATGACGCCATATATTCGGATAAACATTGAAGTAGGCATCCTTATATCTCTTGTTTCCCGGGTCATTCCAGAAATAAAGCGGCATGGAAGGTGCCGGAGCCTCGCAGACAAGCTCGCCCATCTGGTCAAGCACCGGCTTACCCTTCTCATCATAGCAATTTATCTTCATCGCCAGACCCGCCTTCTGCAGTTCACCGGCGTAGACGGGAACAGTAGGGCTGCCAATAACGAAACAGCCATTGATGTCAGTGCCGCCAGAGATAGAATTAAAGTGCAGGTCTTTTTTAATCTCTTTATAAACGTACTCAAAACCTTTAACAGAAAGGGCGGAACCGGTCTGGGATATCTCCCGCAGCGATGACAAATCATAGTCCGTTCCCGGCTTTAGCCCGACGCTCCTCAGATAGTTAATATAAGTAGCGCTGGTGCCGAAAATGGTTAGCTTTTCATCTTGTATCAGTTTCCACATGGCACCGGCATCAGGATAAAGAGGGTTGCCATCGAACAGCACCACCGTGGCTCCCACCGCCAGAGAACTGAGAAGCCAGTTCCACATCATCCAGCTGCAGGTAGTTATATAGAGGATTTTGTCCTCTCGCTTTAAGTCGGTATTAAGCATCAGCTCCTTCATGTGGTTGATGAGGAGCCCACCGACCCCCTGAACCATGCACTTTGGCTTGCCAGTGGTTCCTGAGGAAAACATGATAACCGCCGGATGGTCAAAAGGCACCTGTTCGAATTTAATCTCGGGGTGCTCCTCACCAGCTATGAAATCGTCATAGTACATCGCATTGGGTATGTGGCTGATATCAGCTTCTTGCTCTGTGTAACGAACTACGACTACCTTTTCCAAGGAGGGAATGCCTCTGACCACCTCGCCGGCGTTGGCCAGGGAACTGAAGGGCTTCCCTTTATAAAAATAACCATCAACGGTAAATAGCACCTTGGGTTCGATCTGACCAAAGCGGTCAAGTACCGCCTGCTGCCCCAGGTCAGTGGCGCAGGAAGACCACACGGCACCAATGCTAGTCGCCGCCAGCATAGCGATAGCCGTTTCCATCAGATTGGGCATATACGCCGCCACCCTGTCTCCGGGCTTAACCCCTATCTGGCGCAGAGATTTAGCCAGACGAGCTACGGAATCGTAAAGCTCGCTATAGCTCCTTTTAGCCGATTTCTGAGTTTCTCCTTTGAAGATAAAGGCGGTATGCTCATCCCGGTATCTCAGCAGGTTCTCGGCAAAATTTAATCTGGCACCGCCAAACCACTTGGCACCGGGGAAGTGTTTCAAATCATCAATTACCTGGTCGTACTGGCGGAAAGCCTTCATCGGGGCAAACTCCCACATAGCCGCCCAAAAGTCAAGAATTTCTTTAATTGACCAGTCATATAGTTCGTCATACGAGTCAATCTTAAGACCGTATTTCTTATTGACAAAGCTGACGAACCGGGTGATGTTAGCCCGCTTTTTAACCTCCTCAGATGGTTTCCAGATAGGCGTCTTCATATTACTTTCCCCTTTCTATTTCTCTTTGCCGGCTCTTTTAGCCGCTTTTTCCCCCGTCAGGGCAGAAATTTCATCAGTCGTGCCTACGTGTATCGCTCTAGCTGGACAAGCTGCCCCACAGGCTGTTTGTCTTCCTTTCTGTCTGTCCTCGCCAAGTCTATGAATACACAGGTCACACAAATACATTCTACCATAATGAAACTGCGGAGAGCCATAGAGACAAACCCAGAGGCAGAACTTGCAGCCGATGCATTTTCCCTCGTCAACCAAGGTTATGCCGGTCTCGACATCCCAAAGGAAACGCTGAAGATTGTCCGAGTAATATTCTACCGTTCTTGGACTTTTCCCCTCGGTTTGTTTTGTGAGCACAAATCCTTTCACCAAGGATCTGAGAGATGTCCCCTGTGGTGTTTGTAGTTTGATTGATAGTGCCATTATTCATTTTGCGGACCCGCCTCATTTTCTACTGATTCAGGTGGGCTAGACCACATTCAGTCACCTTTGACCTTTTCGGTGACTCAGGTGGTCTGGCCACTCAATTTCCAATTCAAAGTCGGGGTGAGAGGATTTGAACCTCCGACCTCATGGTCCCAAACCATGCGCGCTAGCCGCTGCGCCACACCCCGAAGTGTTAGGAATTATAATGCGAAGAAGGTATTTAACGCAATTAGCCTGTTGGCTGTCTGTGGGCTGAGCATTGCTACTTGGCGAAGATGCCGGATTCTTGAGAATATCTCTGGATACTAAAGTTTTCCGGCAAGGTAGTCATTGACGGAAAAACCGTCGAAAACCACAAAATCGGTTTCGGATGGGATCTTGCCCGTGGGACATAAATCAAAACAAGCCCGGCAGGTGAGGCAAACCCTGGCTTTTTCCGGGAAAAACGCCGCCCGCCGCTCTATCCCCCTTCCGACAAAGCCTATAGCATGTTCGCCGACAACCTCATCGCAGTAGCGGACACATTGTCCACAAAGGATACATCTCGTTGGCTTTGCTCTGAAGCGAGATTTAAATCTACGGATATTTGCACCGTATTCTTTAGCCAGTTTCTTTATCTCCCCAGCGACCTCTCCATTAACCATTGTCGTCGGTGCAACTAATTCGATGATAACCTTCCGAATCTTATCTATCCTGGGAGAGCGTGTCCTCACTACTAATCCTTGTTCCACGGGATAGCCACAGGAAGCCACTATTCGAACTCTCCCTTTTCTTTCTACCTCCACGCTGCAAATTCGACAG
>Ga0315545_1000736_pt1 | contig 34200 bp, 38 predicted proteins | sample SalMarSW160210MG_FD_203096 | JGI IMG/M metagenome (GOLD analysis project Ga0315545, IMG submission 203096) | Salt marsh sediment microbial communities from the Plum Island Ecosystem LTER, Massachusetts, United States - Salt Marsh Sediment SW1602-10 ...
GAAATGTTTTATAACAGTCACCGTCTCCACTCGTTTCTGGGATATAAAAACCCAAATGTTTTTGAAAATAATTTTTCTTTGGCAAAAGTCGCTTAACCGGGTGTCCGTTTTTACTTGACCAGATCACTATTTACCCTATAGTGGCCGAGGCCTACCCACTTCAAATTTAGAAGCGATCCGACTTTTGGCGCATTCTTTCCTGTTTGAAATTGATGAGGTCTTAGAGCAAAAAACAGATCATAACTTTACAAGATGGATGGATGATATTGTCATAGGTATAGATAGCCGCAAGGAGGGAATCGAATTAATCAGTTCCATTTCAGATATGCTCAAAAGCAGAGGTCTTTCATTGAATTTAGCAAAGACCTCTATCTATGACAGTAAAGAAGCTAATTATCATTTTCAGATTGAAGAAAACAAATATTTGGATTCTTTAGAAGGCCTCTCTAAAAAAGATAAAAATTATGCCCAAAAGACAACAGAACTTAGGCGCAATTTTAGAAATCATTTTAAGGATCAAGAGCCTAAATATTGGGATAAAATTGCAAAGCGCTATATTACTGCATTCGGCAAATCGGGGTCAAATAAATTATTAACGGATATCGTTGATGTATATATGAAATATCCCGTATTGCGACCTAACCTTTTAATTTATCTTTCAAAATTTGGGTATAGTAAAACAGCGGCAAATAAGGTTGAGGAAATTCTAGAAGGGATAGACATTTTTGATGATATATCGTTGTACCAAATATGTAATCTAATAACATTATGGGAAGTACCCATGAAAAAGGAGGCTACTGAATTTGTCAAGCGTATTGACTCACGTTTGGTTGGCACCTCTTTCAAAACTAAAAAACCGGCGGATTTCTACTCTGTTTTATGGTTCAAGACAAAATATGAAGAGCCTGAAGACCTGTTTAAATTCATAAAAAAATATCAAAACCTATGGCAAAGTTATTCCTTTCTGCGGAGGCAAGTTACAGCAACCCTGGCTAGACTTTTAGTAACCAAAGGCAAAGAAGTACATAATCTTCTTAATTTACAACTTTCGAGCGGTATTGCAGACACTGTTTCGCTTGCGAATCAAATATATAGCTTTTCAAGATTAGAAGAGCTTGACAGTAGGATGCGTTTTTATCTTTTTCCAAAGAACAAACAAAGACCATATCCGCTGCAAAAGTTTTTAGTGCTTTGCTCGGTTCTAAATTCGGCTCCAATACGGGAAGATAAATCGAATACTGAAATCATAAAGTCTCATATATTTGATCCATACTTCCGAAAATGGCTGGATCAACAATATAAAGTAAAATAGGTGGGATGCACGTCTAACCTTTCTGCTGCACTCTGACCTGTGTTCCGCTGCCGCTTCACACCGGCAGGTGAGCAGCCCGTTCGGGCAATAAAACAGAAGGAGATGATTGGTGAAATCGAAAGTGATATCTTTAAAATTTGTTTCGGCTACAGATGAACCGGTGGGATATTTGATGGTGGAAACGGATGACGAAAAATTTGCCAAGCAAACCGCCCGTCAATGGGGCGAGAGTAAACTGGACACGCCGTTCGAAAGAGTGGAGTTGCATCAAGGAATCTTGGATTCGCCCGATTTAAATTCAGACATTTTCAATGGAGTTCGGGTCTGGGAATTGCCATTTTGATTTGACTTTATATCCTCTCCCTATTCGGACCCCAACAAAGAAGATGAAACACATTACAGTCAATACTTACCGGAAGGACAAATATTACCCGCGCGTAGTGAGGGCGGTAGGAAAAATATTGGCTCGTGCAGACGTTGTTGCCCCCTCAGATATCCTTATCGAGATGGGCAATCTTTCCAAGAAAAATTATGAATCGTGGCGTAAAGGGCAAGTTCCTTATCTTGAACGAGTATTTGAAGGCAGTCTTTCAAAAGCCAACCGAATTCTTCGCATTATCGGCTTTCATACTCATGACCTTAACATGGTGCCGCGGCAGACGGCTTACCATCAGTGGAGGAATGGGAAAAATCGAATACTGAGATTCTCCAAATCAGGTGATCCGAATATAGAAAAGGCCTATTCCCGCCATTATATTTGGAACCAGTCGCAGGAAAAGAAATTGAAAGTTATCAATAAGGCCATGCCCGATCAATGCAGTGCAGTTGATCACCACAGCGGGCCTATTGAAAAGCAATAAAAAACATAATGTCAGTTGCCTTTGGGGACTTCTCTAAGTGGCCCCGTCAACCGACCTTGATCGTTCGGCTTGACAAAGACACTATAAATATGTACAATTGTACCCATGAAAATTATTGCAGATACAAATACGTTTATTGCTGTTGCTCTAAATGAACCAGAAAAAGATTTGATTATACGATTGACTGAAGACTGTGAATTGGTTGCGCCGGAGGTATTGCCTTTTGAAATTGGCAACGCGTTAACGGCAATGATGAAAAAAAGCGTGTTACAGGCAGATGAAGTCGCTTCATCCTGGGAAATCGTTCAGCATATCCCAGTAGATTTACGGCATATTGATATAAAATCTGCCTTAAAAATCGCGACAAAATTTAACATATATGCATATGATGCCTATTTTTTAGAATGTGCCGATAGCCTTCGAAGTCCTTTGCTTACCCTCGACCTTGGTATGAAAAGGATTGCCCGGGAAATAGGGATTACCATATTGGAGTGAATATCATGAAAGTTTATACATATTCTGAAGCAAGACAGCGGCTTTCCGATGTACTTAATATCGCCCGAACTGAAGAAGTTGTTATCAAAAGAAGAGGGGGGGAAACTTTTTCAATCATTTTTAGAAAAAGTGAAAAATCACCATTTGATGTTCCGGGCATTAAAACCAAGGCAACCACGAAAGACATTCTTGATGCGGTTAAAGAATCAAGAGAACGATTTGCCGAATAAGACATTCAAGATTGACGGGCAGGGGCGAGCGGCTTTGCTTTAAACAGTATCTTGGTCTTCGAATTGCCCTGCCTTTATTAGCGGCGCAATCCCTGCCCACAAATTAACTCTGCGTTATAACCTTTGATACCCTACTAAACTTCCAATATATTAAGTCTTTATTGTTTTTCAGATACCCATTCCATAGCAGAAAAATGTGAGGTTGTAAGAGATGGATGGTAGGACCGGAAGTTTGATTTTTGTCGGACAGTTGCTGGTCGGGAACAGAAAAAAGGCGGGTTCTATCATATTTCAGACATTGCTAATGGAGGGATAAATCTTTCCGGCCTGAACTCAGGTCTCAATAGACCCGCCTCAAGTAAATCCCGAACCGGCAGTGCAGGTATAGCAGTGATCCGCTGTAGCGATGAGGCTGTCCGGCTCCGGAGGCCCCGGCATTTCAGAAACATGGATTTTTCGTCCTCCCATGAAAAGGCCCCTGGCAAGATTAAAATCACAATCGTAAAGGTATCCGTCCCATGAAACAGAGACCATGGTGCGGCACATCACGCCTTCAACAGAGCAGGGGTTGAAGCCGGAAGAGAGCTTGGCCATATATTTTTCCAGGTTGCCCGATTTTATGAGCCACCGGCGATATCTTCCCAGAGGTACATTGGCAAAATTAAAGAGATGGTTGAAAACAATTCCCCATTTGTCCTTCAGTACCTGACGAAACCTCTTTTCCGCTTCAACCTGCACCGGCGGAAGAAATGCCCCGGTGGGGTTAGACACCAGATTGAGTCCTAAACCGGAACCCTTGTGTCCATACCCAAGGGCATTCAGCTTTTTCAGTGCATGGATGCTGACTTTAAAGATGCCGTCACTCCGCTGTGAATCTGTCTGGAGCTCGTTTAAAGAAGGAAAAGAGGCGACAATGATTACGCGATAAGATTTTAACAGCTCAAACAAATGGTCTCTTTTTCCGTCGTTCAAGGCCGACAGGTTTGAGCGCAGCATAAGCCGTGAGGCCAAAGGAGACATTTCTTGTATCAGCTTGCTGATATGGGGATTCAGTTCAGGCGCTCCACCGGTGATGTCTATGGTTTCAAATCGGCTTCGCCGGGCATAGAACACTATAGAGGTCTGACCACGGTAAGCTATTAAAAAGATAAATTATTTTATATTATTAGACACGATTTTTGGGCTTAGACCTATCTTTTTGTCACCAAAAATAGCTGTTTAAGGAGAATCTTTTCAATTGCCGCGTGCAAGACGACACTACATTCCAGGTTATATTTGGCATATTACCCATCGTTGTCATAAAAAAGAGTTTCTTTTGAAATTTGCAAAGGACCGACGACGGTGAATGTATTGGCTTTTCGAAGCAAAGAAAAGGTTTGGATTAACTATCTTAGGTTATATGATTACCTCAAACCACATCCATCTGCTTGTTATTGATGACGGTCCAAGTGATATGATCTCCAAATCAATGCAGTTGATTGCGGGGCGTACAGGCCAAGAGTACAATCAGCGCAAGCGTCGTAAAGGCGCATTTTGGGAAGACCGATACCATGCAACGGCTATAGAGGGCGATGATCACCTATTTCGCTGCATGGTTTACATTGATATGAATATGGTACTCACCGGCACTGTTTCTCATCCTTTTGAATGGGAATTTTGCGGATACAATGAAATTCAAAATCCAAGGAAAAGATATGCCTTAATCAATTATAAGAAATTAACTGAATTATTGCATAGTAGATCAATTGAGGATTTTAAAGATTTATACAATAGATGGATTGAAGAAACTCTCAGAATTAATCGTCATGTACGAGACAGCAAGTGGACCCAGAGTGTTGCTGTAGGCGGCAAAAAATTTGTTGAAATGACAAAAGACAGACTCGACTATCGTGCAGAAGGGCGAAAGGTTGTCAAATCGGGTGAAGATTACCAACTTTGTGAGCAACAGGCATCTTATATAGCCAATTCTGGCCATAAAAAGGTAACTCTAAGCGATGATAACACCTATTTATGGAACGTTTCTACTTTAAATTAAGATAGATAGCTTGGTCAGACCCCAATAGCTAATCTCCCCGGTCTGAATCCGAAGCTGTATTCCGAAAAATCCGGATCAAATATCGGAGTCAGGACCTGTGAAATCGCCTGTTGAATCAATCTGTCCTGTACGGTCGGTATCCCCAAGGGACGGGTTCCCCCCGTCGGTTTAGGTATTTCGACACGCAGGACCGGTAAAGGATCATAGGTTCCCTCCATTAACGATTCACGGATATTTTCCCATTTATCGCGAATAACATCAGGGAACTCCTTAATTGACAGACCGTCAACTCCGGCAACGCCCTTATTCGATCTTACCCGCTTCCACGCTAAGCGCATGTTTGGACGGGACAGTATCCGTTCCAATAGATGATCATTTGGGTCGGGCGGTTCTACAACGCGCCGCACGTTCACTCCTCTGGTCAGATTCTTCATGTCATACGAACCCATTGGGACCCTTCCCTGCTCTATGTTTGGCCCTTCACCATGTCCCGGACATTACTCCGGGCCTTGGGCTACTATGGCCGCAGTTTATCCCGCTCCAGGCGGGGCTGACTTCTGCCCGATCACCTTACAGGTTACCCCGTAAAGCGCGACCTTGGTTACCATGCGGCGATGGTATCCTGTATGGCTCCCTTTGTTTCTTAGCGTGACAGTGGGCGGATCGCTTTCCCAATAGTCACCGGGACTTGGCTTACCGGTCGCCCCATCCGGTCTTTTCACCGGATACCAGGCCATATATCTCCCAAACTCGCCAGGTCTGGCAGATCTCCCCGGATAAGAACGTGAACTTTTATTACACAACCGCAGCATTTACCCTATCTCCCGAACCCTGGGCTTCGTTATGTTGTGCTAACTTACCCGAAAACTGGGCCTTATATGCCATTTCTGTTCGTCGGCTCATAGCTTTGCACTCAGGGTTGCCGCTCCCTTTAGTCGCTTTCACCTGCGGCTCGCCTTACGCTTCGCTCCAGCCCTTCAGACCTCGCCTCGCGGCGACGCCCTTGCCTTCGGCTAATACTTGTGCTAATAAATCTAAAGACTTATTAACAGGATTCACGTATAGGGGACTTTCACCCCATTAGTTCACGCCCATGCCGGACGTACACAATCTCTTCCAGTGGAGCGCAAAAAACCGCGCCCGCTGAAAAGTACGTTCGCTCTCTAATGACAAATTCTGCGTCAATTACGATACTCGAAAAAAATCATATTGACTTATATCACCTCAAAGTTTATATTACGAAGTATCAACTATAGCGAAAAAAGGGGGATATAATATGAAGGCAACTGCAAAAGATCTTCGGTTCCGTTCAAAGGAGCTGCTTAATACGGTCAATAGAGGCGAGGAGGTCGTAATAACCTTCCGTGGCAAGCCCTGCGCCAAACTGGTACCCTATGGAGAAACAAAGGACCAAAATAGAAAGAGCGAATTGTTTGGAATCTGGAAAGATAACAATATTGTTCAAAACGTAAACGAATATGTCAGGGATTTGAGAAAAGGGAGATTCTAAATGCTTATCGATACTGATGTTCTTATTTGGTACATGAAGGGAAATAAAAAGGCCTATAATGCCATAGAGAATTCAGAAAATTTCTTTATCTCAGTTGTTACATATATGGAATTGGTTCAAGGAATGAGAAACAAAACTGAGCTAAATGCACTGCGAAAGGCGCTTTATGGTTGGAACGCTAAGATCCTATATATTTCAGAAGAGATTTCCGTTAAAGCCATGTTTTTTGTAGAACAACATTATTTAAGCCATTCCATCCAGTTGGCAGATTCTTTAATAGGTGCTACGGCCATTGCGTACGGGTTACCCATTCTAACGGGTAATGACAAACATTATAAAATCCTTAAGAACCTGCAATTAAAAAAATTCCGACCATAATCGCTAAAATATCGTAGCGAACAACCCAATGCACCGGATGCGGCAAAAGGCCGGGGCTTTTATTATCTACTGAATTTTGACACCTTTTTTCGTTTTTGCATAGTTCTGTGGCAGCCTTTTGCACTTGGTGATCGGGAGCGTGGGAAGCATGAGAAAATTTAGAGGACAAAAAAGATATTACAAAAAATTACTGAATAATGATTTAGATGTCTATTTCGACAATCTTGATTATAATTCATGGTTTAATTTTTGGCATGATCATCCAGATTGGTACGGGTATGGAAATATTTCGTGGAAACATCTCAGCCTACATTTGAAAGCCTTAATACGACGCTTCAATTATTTGAAAACAAAATTATCAAATAGATCAGAAGATTTTCAGATCTTTTGCATAATTGATATTAACGATTCAAGTCAAAACGCAGTCTATATTCATACAAAGAATCCTAATCAGGATAACTTTCCCGTACAGGTTGAGAAGCACGATGGCAATATAAGTATATCGGGTCAGCTAAGAGAATTATTAAAATCTTCAGGATATGATTGGTTTTTCTACAAATGGAATAGAGATGATGAAATAGTTACACTAATATATGTTTACGACAAGAATATGGGCCTATTAATCGATAAGAATTAAAAGGTTACGCTAACAACCGCCTGTAAAAGGACCGCAAAAGGCGGGCGACTGTGGCTTTTACGGTTTCATCATATAACTTTACATCTGCTGAGTCCGTGTTCCCTTTGCGGCCTGTAAGGCGGGGTTTGTTGGTTAGGCGGTCGTGTAGTCTCAGCAGTCGTCTATCCAAATCAACAGGGACAACAAGAAAGGAGCGAAAATGAACTGGTATATTCAAGTGTTGAAGAAATATGCTGTTTTCAACGGACGAGCACGACGCAAAGAGTATTGGTATTACTATCTATTTTACATGCTCATCTACATAGTGTTTATCATCATTGATGTCGTGACAGGCACTTTTAGTGCTGGCACTGGAATGGGGCTTCTGAGTGGAATATATACAATAGCGGTTTTAATCCCAAGTATAGCGGTGGGAGTTAGGAGACTCCACGACACTAGTCGCAGTGGTTGGTGGCTGTTGATCGGATTGATACCGATAATAGGTGCCATTGTACTCATTGTTTTCTTTGCGTCTGACAGCAAACCAGAAAAAAACCAATATGGACCAAATCCAAAGGCGGCTACAGCATAATAACCGCCTATCAAAACGCTTGAGACAGACTGGGCAAAGCCGTGCCTTTTTAAAAGGCAGTATTTATCCGACAGTGTTTACCTTTATCATAGTTCTCTGTTTATCTTTGCCCAGCCCCTCAGCTTTTATGCTTCGAATCAAATGAACGATCAAAAATATATAGACATATGTGGATGTGATGTTGAGGATAAAGAATCCTTGGCTCTTTTTAGGCTAAAAAGAAAAGAATGGAAACGATGCTTAATCGATGACAACCATTCCGTATCTAAACAAATTTTGCATCTTCTTTGGAATGATACCGTTTTCCGAGCATTTAATGAAGCCAGAAGATTGTCAATGGAAAAACGATATGATGATGTGGGACTTAACGGCCCTTTGGTAAATTTGTTAGATGAAGGATTTGTTGCTTTACAAGTAATGGCAATAAGGCGTTTGACTGATCCAAATTTTTACGATCCAAATAAGGCGGTCATATCCCTTCTTCGAGTAATTGATGATATTGGGGAAAATCTACACATATTCACCAGAGAGAACTATATATGTTTTGATGGTACTTCCTATGAAGGTCTGTCGCATGAAAAAGATGGAATAAATTGGCTTCATTGGGATAGGAAACATAAAAATTTTGATCGTCTTTCAGGAGCTTCTATTTCAAATAGATCAAGGCATGACAAGTTGGATAAAAAATTCATATCCTCTTTAAGGTCTGACAACCCTGGTAAAATCAAGCTTACTGATAGACAAAAAGGGATCACTCTTAATAAGCTTGATGAAGCATATAAAGCGATAGTAAAATCAGGTTCATTTTTAGGGGCGGTAATTCTATATGAACACTCATTAGGTGGTATCCCTGTTCCACAATATGATCAATTTAAAAATCTAGATAAAGCTGCGATTAAGGCAGAAGACTTATCTGTACTTAGCACTTTTTGGAGAGATAAAGAAGTGAGCTCGTGGGATCAAGAGCTTTGGCCAGATTTTTAAAGCATAACCAGTCGCTGGTGGGGTAGGCGAGGACCATGCAGCCCCACAGCTTTGTATTAGAGCGCAACAGGTGCAGTTATGAAGCGAATTTTTGTCCCAACAGTTACGGGTTCCGATTGGCAGCGCCTTCTTGGCAAGCCGAAACTGCATTGGAAATCGGGGCGTTCTGCTATGTCCGCAGCAGCATGCTGGGAGGAGAGTGAACCACAGTTACCCAGCGAAATTTCAGATTTGCTCGAAGCGAGTGGCGATAAATCTCTTGCTTCCCTTGAGTTGCTGGTGGCCATTCCAGAATGGGAAGTTGATTTACCCGGAGGTGAACGGGCTTCGCAGACTGATATTCTCGCCGTCACCAGAAATGAGCTTGGTCTTGTGGTTCTCTGCGTTGAGGCCAAAGTCGATGAACCATTTGGGCCAACCTTAGGTGAGAAAAAAGCGGATGCTTCGGAAGGCCAATTGGAGAGGATCTTGTATCTTGAGCGCCAATTGGGCTGTTCGTCATCTCTGGAAGGCAGCATCCGCTATCAGTTGTTACATAGAACAGTTTCAGCCATCTTAACTGCCCGAGCATTTCACGCAGGTATTGCGGCGATGCTTGTGCATTCCTTTAGCCCCACCACCCGGTGGCGCGAAAATTTTGATGCTTTTGCTCTGGCGATCTGCGGCAATCATGTGACTGACGATTTGTATGAAATAGAACTCAGTGAAGGTCCAAGACTGATGATCGGTTGGTGTAAAGGCGCTGAAAAATATTTATCAGTGGATTTGCCAAGTGCACTCTAACCTATCGCTTGACCAAACGGGAGTCATTCAGTCGCTCATCGTAAAAGCTTTATGATATCATCTGGTTTTTCGCCGTAGGTCAGCTCAACGTTATAACCTTTGATACCCTACTAAACTTCCAATATATTAAGTCTTTATTGTTTTTCAGATACCCATTCCATAGCAGAATAATGTGAGGTTGTAAGAAATGGCAGGACCGGAAGTTTGATTTTTGTCGGCCAGTTGCTGGTCGGGAACAGAAAAAAGGCAGGTTTCTATCGCATTTCAAACACCGCTAATGGAGGGGTCGATCTTTCCGGCCTGAACTCAGGTCTCAATAGCTCCGCCTCAAGTAAACCCCGTTCCTGCCGTGCAGGTATAACAGTGATCCGCTGTAGCGATGTGACTATCCGGCTCCGGAGGACCGGACATTTCAGAAACATGAATTTTACGTCCTCCCATGAAAAGGCCTCTGGCAAGATTAAAATCACAATCGTAAAGAAATCCGTCCCATGAAACAGAGACCATGGTGCGGCACATCACGCCTTGAACAGAACAGGGGTTGAAGCCGGAAGAGAGCTTGGCCATATATTTTTCCAAGTTGCCCGATTTTATGAGCCACCGGCGATATCTTCCCAGAGGCACATTGGCAAAATTAAAGAGTTGGTTGAAAACAATTCCCCATTTGTCTTTGAGGACCTGACGAAACCTCTTTTCCGCCTCAACCTGGGCCGGCGGAAGAAATGCCCCGGTGGGATTGGAGACCAAATTGAGTCCTAAACCGGAACCCTTGTGCCCATACCCAAGGGCATTCAGCTTTTTAAGTGCATGGATGCTGATTTTAAAGATACCGTCACCTCGCTGGGAATCTGTCTGGAACTCGTTTAAAGAAGGAAAAGAGGCGACAATGATTACGCGATAAGATTTCAACAGCTCAAACAAATGGTCTCTGTTACCGTCGTTCAAGGCCGACAGGTTCGAGCGCAGCATAAGCCGTGATGCCAAGGGAGACATTTCTTGTATCAGCCTGCTGATATTGGGATTCAGTTCAGGCGCTCCACCGGTGATATCTATGGTTTTAAATTGGCTTCGCCGGGCATAGGAAACAACTTGCTTTACGATTTCTGGTCCCATATTTTCTTTACGGGCCGGTCCGGCATTCAGATGGCAGTGACGGCATGTCTGATTGCATAGAAAACCCACATTCACCTGTAAGGTATGGGTTTTCGCCCGGTTTAGTTTAAGACCGTGACCGGAGAGGGTCAGGCTGAACGGAGCAACACCAACCGGATCTTCCGATGAGACCGTATCCTTTTTATATAATTTTTGCTCGGTAAGCATTATTTTCCCTGACTTTTGTTTTAGATTGAAAACCTGGTCCTCTGTGCCGGGTCAGAGCTATATGGCCTTGCCTGAAGAAACGCCGTAAGAGTTTGAAGTGAGCTAAAGTTAAGGAATTTTGCCAATTATATAAAATCATCGGAGCGCAGCGACTCCATAACTTTAGGCACTTTAGGTCACTTATCACTTTTAACTTGTCCGGCTTGTAGGATAACAGACCCTTTTTGGGTCAAACCAAAACCTGGTCTTATGGATCAGGATTTTTTACTCTTCTATTCTTCACAGGCTTCAGGAGTGCATGCCCTCCCTTTAAGATGGAAAAAGAACTTGAGACTTTTTTTAATCTTATTGGAAAATATCTTGGGAGAAAAATATGTTCCGGCAACCTTTTTATTAATTTCACCTATTGTGGGATAGGGATGCACAGCAGACGCCAGAGTGGAAAGTTTGACCTTCCCATTTAACATTGCCACCCATTCACTGATCAGGTCTCCTGCTCGGGGGCCTAAAATCTGAACACCCACCGGCTTTTCTTTCTCATCCAGGATCATTTTAATCTTGCCGATTTTTTCGCCCTCTGCCAGGCTTCGGTCGTTGTCCTGGAATTCCTCTGTCCAGACAGCATAATCGATTCCGGCTGCCCGTGCTGTTTTTTCATTCATTCCGATGCTTGCCAGTTCGGGATCTGAGTAGGTACACCATGGCAGAAAAGTATAATCGGTTTTCCGGGGAAGATGAAAAATTGCGTTGGTGATTACAATGCCCCCTTCGTAGCCGGCTGCATGAGTAAACTGGAAGCCTCCGTTGACATCTCCGGCTGCATAAATGTGTTTGTGATTTGTCCTTAGCCTTTTATCTACCTTGATGCCTCTTTTATCAAATTTAACACCAATATCTTCGAGCCCCAGTTCTTCGACATTGGCGGATCTGCCCATGGCCACAAGAATGATTTCAGCTTTCAGATGGATGGTTTTGCCCTCAGCATTTTTTATGACCACTTCTTTGTGGCGGCCCAGATCTTTTGTAGCTTCAATGGAAGAATTTAATTGGAAGACCACACCTTCGGAGCGCATGACGTTCATAACCCCATCGGCCATGTCTTTGTCCTCTTTTCCCAGAATCTGTTCGCCACGATCCACAATATAAACCTTTGTTCCCAGACGGTTAAAGGCCTGTCCCATTTCTGTTCCTATGGGACCGCCGCCTAAAATGATCATGGATTGTGGTAGATGATCCAAATAAAAAATTTCTTTGTTGGTGATATGAGGCGTGTCCATCAGTCCTTCAATGGGAGGAACCATGGGAGATGAGCCTGTCGCGATAACCCAGTTCTTTGCAGAGAAGGTTTTTCCGTTCAGCTTGATGGTGTGTTCATCTGTAAATTTTGGGTCTCCAAATTCTACTTTGGCCCCAAGATTGCAGAATCTTTCTTCGGAATCATGCTTTTGAATGATGCTTATCACCGATTTAATTCTTTTTGACACCTGCTCAAAATCTACCGGAGGCACCTCAACTTGGGGTAGACCGAAGGCTTTGGCATTTTTCATCTGGTGATAAACATGAGCCGTTTTGATCAACGTTTTACTGGGGACGCATCCAAAATGCAGACAGTCACCGCCAAGCTCCTTTTCTTTTTCAACCAGCAGTGTTTTAGCTCCCAGTTGGGCGGCACCGGATGTAACTGTCAGTCCGGCGGCACCGCCGCCGATCACTCCGATATCATAATCATAATTGGCCATGACATTCTCCTTGTTTTGTGAACCGCCGGGAGCGCTTACTTCGCAGATCCAAACTAACAACAGCCTCCCTTTGCCAAATTTTGGGGCTTTTCAAAGGGGGATGGATAACAGGGTGTACCGGAATAAGTACCTGGATTTTGCACGAGTCGGAGACTTTCATATGCAAGGCACTTAAGGGTGAAGTCATAGTGAACTATTACGAGCCCTTAATAACGCAGCAGATGGAAGCCTCCGGCTTGCCCTTTGGGTGAAAATTAATGAATTAAAAAGATCATCTTCTTCAATTAAGTCACCTAAAAATTCTCATTAATTTTCATGCAAGATTCAGGAAGTAAAAACTTTTTGAAATATCTGTCGTAGTTATCCTCAGATCCTTACATGGCAGGATCTCAAGACGCATAAATGGAACACTTACGTACCGCCATGGCTGCTTCCTGCAAAGCTTCGGCAAAGGTGGGATGGCCGTGGACTGTCCGGGCGATGTCTTCGGAACTTGCACCGAATTCAATAGCCAGAACACATTCAGCGATCATGTCCGCGGCGCGCGGTCCGATGATATGTACGCCCAAAATTCGATCGGTTTTAGAATGGGCGATGATCTTGACAAAGCCGTCCTTTTCCCCCATGCACCGGGCGCGCCCGGCCCCTGAAAAGGGATAGGCGCCGATACAATAGGGGATATTGCGCGCTTTTACCTGTTCCTCGGTGAGACCGACATTGGCAACCTCGGGCCAGGTATAGACTACCGCCGGAATGGCATCATAATTTACCTCACCGGGGAGGCCGGCGATACACTCGGCAGCGGCGATTCCTTCTGCCGAAGCTTTATGGGCTAGCATAGGTCCCGGGATGAGATCACCGATAGCATAGATGGAAGGAATGTTGGTTCTATATGCTTCATCTACCAACACATGGCCGGTTCGAGAATCGGTTTCCACGCCGATTTCTTCCAACCCCAAATTTTGCGTCAAGGGCCGTCTGCCAACCGACACCAGGAGACGATCACACGTAATCGTATCTTCTTTTCCGTTAGATTCCAATGTCATCCGTACTTTGTTTCTAGATATTTTGGCGCCGGTAACCTTTGTGTTTAGGTAAATTTCCAGCCCCTGCTCTTTGAGAATCCGACCCAAGGATCGGGCCACCTGACCATCCAGGGTGGCGGCAATTTGAGGCAGCATTTCAACAACAGTAACGTTTGCGCCCAGGCGAAGCCAGACCGATCCCAGTTCCAAACCGATATACCCCCCTCCCACAATACCCAAGTGCTTGGGAACCGTTTTAAATGAGAGGGCTTCCGTAGAAGTGACGATATGTTCGCCGTCAAATTCGAGGCCAGGCACTTGAACCGGCTTACTGCCGGTGGCAAGAATGATCGACCGGGTTTCAAGGGTCTGCGGTTTCCCCTTGCCCGAAGAACCGGAAGATTTCGATATTTCAATGCGATCAACCCCGGCAAGACGGGCCGTTCCATGGAAAATTCGGATGCTGTTTCCTTCAAGAAGCTTGCGAACATTATCCGTGAGCGCTTCAACCACCTGTTCTTTGCGAGCCATCATTGCAGGCAGATCCAGACTTAATTTTCCTGTTTTAATCCCGTGGGAAGCAAAGTGATCTTTAGCCAGATGAAAGTATTCACTGGAGTCCAGCAGCACTTTACTCGGGATGCAGCCGATATTAAGACATACACCACCCAAACGGGCCTCCTTTTCAATACAAGCCACCTTTAAGCCCAGTTGGGCCGCGCGTACGGCCGCCACGTATCCTCCGGGGCCTGTACCTATAATAATAAGGTCGTAAATTTCTTTCTGTGTCATATTTAAATCTCCATCATAATCCGTTCCGGATTCTCAATGATTTCCTTAATCCGTACCAAAAAGGTGACTGCTTCTCTTCCGTCCACGATTCGGTGATCATAAGTAAGGGCCACGTACATCATGGGCCGTATTTTTATCTCATTATCCACAACCACCGGCCGTTTCTCAATTTTATGCATTCCTAATATGCCGCTTTGGGGAATATTTAAAATCGGGGTGCTGAGCAGAGATCCAAAAACTCCGCCGTTACTGATCGTAAATGTGCCTCCTTCTAAGTCGGCCAGTTCAAGGCGATTGTTTTTTATTTTATCCACGTAGTCCACAATTGCCTGTTCCAGTTGTGCAAAGCTTAAACCTTCAGCATTGCGAATGACCGGGACCACCAGACCGCGATCGGCGCTGATGGCAACACCGATATGGTGATAGTGGTGGTAAACAATCTCTTTCCCGTCAATAAATGCATTAATTTCAGGAAATTCTTCGAGGGTCTCCACGCATGCTTTGATAAAAAAAGACATAAATCCCAGAGATACCCCATACTTTTCACGAAAGGTTTCCTTGAACTGGGTCCGGATGTTCATGGTACGGGTCATGTCGATCTCGTTAAAAGTGGTGAGCATGGCGGTATTCTGTTTGGCTTCCACAAGGCGTGATGCAATGCGCTGGCGAATCGGACTCATGGGTTTGCGGCTGATGTCTTGCCGCTCAGGCGATACGGGTTCCAAGGATATTTCAGGCTTTGAAACCGGAGTTTCCCGGGTTTCCGGTGGAGCAGGCCCGCGCACCTGAACGGCTGTTTGGGCCTGCTCCAGATATAGAAGTACATCGCCTTTGGTAATTCTGTTACCCGGCCCGGTGCCGGTAACGGCGGTAATATCGATATTTTTTTCAGCAACCAACCGCCGCACCGACGGCGGAATGATTTGCCGTATTTCGGATGGTGGCGGTTCCAGGGGTGCTTTTTCGGGAGAAACCACAGCCGGCGTCGGCGCCTCGATCACTTCAGGTGGAACCCGAGGCATTTCCTCTTCTTCTTTTGGCAGGGCCGGTTTGGATGGATAAGCCGGTGCTGCTTCGGTATCGATAATCCCCACCACCGTGCCGATGGCAACAGTTTCTCCTTGGGATACCCGTATCTTTAAAACTCCTGACGCCTCGGCCACGATTTCCAGGGTGACCTTGTCGGTTTCCACAACAAAGAGCGGGGCGTCTTTTTGAATCGTATCTCCGTCCTTTTTGTACCACTCCACAAGAACCGCTTCCTGCACGGATTCTCCAACATTCGGAATTTTGATTTCTATCTCCATGGTTGCTCCTTTGCCCTATCCACAGAAAGAAAACTTTAAGCGTTCAACCTAATTGAGCGAAAGTCGAGGATGCCCCAGCTTCAAGGCGTCACGGGTGAAGCCGTAGTGCACTACTGCAAACCCTTGACAACGCCGAAGATGGGGTATCCTCGGCTTTCCCGAAGGGTAAACAAAATCGAGATAAAATAGCAAAATTCATGTCTCATTACTGATAGAAATATAAAAATGGAGTAAAACCATTAAAATACTTCTTGATATAAAGACGTTATGATCGTTCTCGGTTTTGTTTACGATCAATCAGGTTTTTACTTTTCAGCTATGCCCAAAGCCTCTTGGATGACGGCGTTCTGTTCCTTTCGATAGACATTGGGGAAACCGGTTGCCGGGCTGGCCGAGGCTTTTCGACCGATGTACTCAACCGGTTTTCCGGTTATTCTTTCGAGGCGACGACCCATAAAAAACCACGCCCCCATGTTCTCCGGCTCTTCCTGAACCCAGAAGTATTGCCCGGCTTTGAGATATTTTTTGATCACATTTTTCAGCTGCTTTTCAGGAAAGGGATAAAGCTGTTCCATGCGTACAATAGCAGTATCGCGTTTTTTCATTTCTCGGCGTTTTTGAAGTAATTCATAAAATATCTTGCCGCTGCAAAAAACGACTCGGTTGCCTTTTTTTATGGTGTCCGGGTCGTCAAGCACTTGCTGAAATGATCCGGAGGCCATGTGGCTGAGATCGGAAACCGCCAGGGGATGGCGTAACAGACTTTTTGGGGTCATAATCACAAGGGGCTTGCGAAAATCGCTTATTACCTGGCGCCGGATGAGGTGAAAATACTGGGCGGGTGTGGTGAGATTGCACACCTGGATATTATCGCCCGCACACAACTGCAAGAAACGCTCCAGGCGGGCGCTGGAATGTTCAGGACCCAGCCCTTCCCATCCGTGAGGAAGCAGTAAAACCAGACCGCTTAAACGCCGCCATTTTGTTTCTCCGCTGGCGATGTAAAGATCGATGACCGATTGAGCGTTGTTTGCAAAGTCGCCGAACTGTGCCTCCCAGATGACAAGACCTTGAGGCTGTGCCAGAGAGTAACCGTATTCGAAGCCAAGAATACCCGCCTCGGAAAGCATGCTGTCATACACCGAGAAGCGGCCTTGGTTTTTTTCGACCCTATTCAGTGGCACATATTCTTTTCCGCTTTGGGTATCAATTAAAACACTATGTCGCTGGCTAAAAGTGCCGCGGCCGCTGTCCTGGCCACTCAAACGGATGGGAATACCTTCTGCCAACAACGAGGCAAAGCAAAGGGCCTCTGCATTGGACCAATCGATATTTTGTCCCTTTTCAACGCAATCGAGCCGTTTTTTTAACAGTCGTTCGAGTTTGGGATTCAGGGAAAATTCATCCGGAACGGTGTTCAGTTTATGGGCAAAAGAAACGAGTTTTTCCTCCGGCACTCCGGTTTTCAGAGCTTCATGGGTGTAACGTCCGTGAAAATTTTTCCAGTTTTCATAAAACCGGGATTCGGGAAAGACACAAACACTTTCTTTAACCGCCTGAAAGGATTTTTGTAGGTCGGTGTTTATTTTTTCCTGAATAGCATCCAGGTTTTGTTTTTGGACATGGCCTTCTTCAATTAATTTTTGGGAATAAACTTCGTGAATGTATGGTCGTCCCCGGATTCGTTCATACATCAGGGGCTGAGTGAAATAGGGCTCGTCGCCTTCATTATGACCGTACCGCCGATAACAGACTACATCGATGACCACATCTTTGTTATAGGCCTTCCGGTATTCGGCGGCAAGCCGGACAACATGAACAGCGGCTTCCGGATCTTCACCATGCACATGGAAAATAGGGACCATCAGCATTTTAGCCACATCTGTAGCGTATCGGGTGGAACGGGCGTTTTCCGGAAGCGTTGTATATCCAATCTGGTTATTGATGATCAAATGGATGGTGCCGCCGGTTTTATAGCCTGCTATCTGAGACATATTAAGGGTTTCGGTCACAACACCCTCACCAGCAAAGGCTGCGTCGCCATGGATTAAAAGCGGTAAGACCGTGCTCTTATTGTCGCTTCCGAGGATGTCCTGGCGGGCCCTGGCAAACCCTTGAACAACCGGATTCACGGACTCCAAATGGCTTGGATTGTTGACCAGAAATATGCGAAGAGACTGCCCTTGGTGTGTCTTTATATCCGCCAGATACCCGTTGTGATACTTAACGTCGCCGGAGCCGAAGATGTTGTCCGGATCATGGCAGTTTTCGAATTCGCTGAAAATTTCTTGGTAAGACTTGTTCAGAATATTGGTCTGGACATTTAAACGGCCGCGATGGGCCATGCCCAGAATTATTTCACGGTGCCCCTGCTGTCCGGCCAAACTGACAAGAGAATCAAGTATGGGGATAATGACTTCCGCACCCTCTATGGAAAACCGCGTCTGGCCCAAATAGGTTTTGTGAAGGAACTGTTCAAACAGGGCGGATTCATAAAGTTTTCCTAAAATCCTAAGCTTATCTTCAGGACTAAGATCCGGACGGTTTCGAACCGGCTCCATGCGATCCTGCAACCAGCGGCGTTCATCGGGATCCTGCATATGCATAAATTCTACGCCGATGGATCTGCAGTAGGTTTCTTTAAGAATGTTGATGATATCCTTCAGCGAAGCTTGGTTGTTTTTAGAAAGGTTTTGGATGTAAAACAGGGTATCCAGATCCTTTACGGTAAGATTGAAAGCCGCTATATTCAGTAAAGGATGGTCGATGGGACAGGACGTAAGGGGGTCCAGACAGGCCAGTAGATGGCCGATATTACGATAACGTGATATCAGTGCGTGAACACTGGATTGCCGCAAAGCCTGCTCTTCATCCCAAACGGGTACGGTTTCACTATATTGGACACCGGCCAATTCAAAGCCCTCAAAGAAAAAACGCCAGTCCGGAGATACCGCGTTGGGATCGACTTTCCACTGTTCATATTGGGCGTCGATGAAGTCCGCGTTAAACGTTTCAAATAGGTCCATGCGCTTGTGCCTAATTTTTGATGGTTGTGATTGGTCAACTGTGACCGGTCATCGACCATCTGTCTTTCTCGTTTTTTCCGATGGTTGCTTCTTGAACCATTCCACCACCAATTCGGAAACCTGTTGGCGATGCTCCTTGTGGCTGAACATGTGATCCGCGCCGGGAAAAATGGCCAGCGTTGTGTTTTCACGATTCAATTTTTGCGCCAGGTATGCTTCTTGTACCGGGATGATTTTGTCGTGGTCACCGTGAACAATCAGCAACGGAGCCTGCAGAGTTGCTAGTGTTTTCGGGAGATTATACCCTCCGGCGTCAGCAAAAAAGCCGGTTGAAAGTTGCAGTGAGCGGCCCCGGCCGCTAAAGGATACCCTGCCGGTGTCATAGAGTTGTTTGCGCTGGCTTTGGCTGAGAAAATGAGTTGCATTTAGCCCGGATAAACGGCCTGCCAAGGCACATACCGCCTTTACCGTGTTCATCCGGGCTGCGGTGAGGATGGAAATTACCGCCCCCATACTGTGCCCCGCAAGGCCTATCCACAAAGCACCCTTTTCCGCGATAAAGCCGGTTGCAATCTTCATTTCCTCGATCTGTTTGGAGTAGGTAGATTCATCAAATCTGCCTTGGCTCTGACCATTTCCGGAAAAGTCAAATCTAAGGGCCATGAAAGCTTCCCCTTCCAGCTTGCTGCAAATATGGCGTATTATACCGGTGTGTCGGGAGCAGGTAAAGCAATGTCCAAAAACAACACCGCGGTGGGCAGGTCTGTCAGGCAGATGAAGCGTTCCTGTCAGTTTTTCTCCCTGATGATTATAAAAGTGCACCGGTTGTTCCATAAGAAATCCTTACGGGTAACATCCCGGTATTGCCGGTCCGGAATTAAGGGTTGACGGCTTCGTAAAAAGTCCAACTTCTGCGTTGCGCTGCATCCTTCGTCACTGCAGCGTACTATAAGTACGCCTCATTCCTCAGGATTTGCGCGCCTTTTTATCCCGCTGGTTTTATGCGGGGGAATTTGGATCTTTTTACTTTGCCGTCGGATTTTGACTTTTTACGAGTTCATTAAGGGTTCACTCAAAAAGAACTTCGCATTTTGGATGCCGATAAATTCCGACCGGCTGCGTTACGAAGACTCGAAATAAAATGACTAATCTCCCAGTTTAGCCATGTGGTCATCGTAAAGGGTTTCAAGAAAAAGTTTGTGCTTTGCTTCTTCCTGGCAAAGCAACTTGAGGATTTTAATGTGCTCGGCATTATCCGTCTTTTTCTGCAGTTCATTATACATTTTTAAAGCCTGTTCTTCCCGCTTCATGGCCAGCCGTAAAATATCCGTATAACTCATTCCATCCTGATATTGTAGATCGATCATATAGTCGCTCCGTTTCATATCAGGTATCCATTTGAATTTATATTCTTCCAACACCTCTTTATTGGCTTCCAAATTTTCAAGCATGGTCTGGTGCTTTTTCTCTTCTTCGGCCATCTCTTCCAAGGATTCTCTAACGCCTGCAAAAGAGGTCTGTTTCGCTGCATCCGTATAAAAAGCGGCGGCTTCCTTTTCTTTTTCTATGGCAAAACCGATAATCTCCTCAAAAGACTCAAAACTCATAATATACCCTCCTTTAATGTATTAGTTTTCTCACTTATGCGTTTCTTTTGGGTTGACAGGGTTTTTGAAGAAAATCATAATCTCAAAATGTACTCTTATCAAATTTTAAAATTTCTGCAACAAATATAATATCCCTATTTTATAGAGATCGAAACAGCAGTTGCGGATATTATACCTTGATTTTTCATCAATATTAAACCTAAATCAAGTGATTTTTTACTCGATATGCACCGATTTCTTGCGCATCAAGGATCCGCGAAAATCCTCGACATATCCACGGGTATGCCTACGGTTTTCGCTAACCCTTATGCATCAAGATCTCAGCACATCTCTTCGCAAAAAATCGCTCAACTTAGGTTAAAAATATTTTTTCAAATTGGCGCTTTTTTTGTAATTATGCATGTTGGGAAAGCGCTTAATTTTGTCTTATGAGACAATTCTGTATCAAAATTGATTTTGATACAGAATGTTGTTCAGACGGCCTTTTTCTATTCGTCGCCGAGTAAATAGTAGCACCTTTTTGGAGAAACCACCCTACCCTTCTTTTTCAGGCTACTTATTATCTTTGAAACCACTTGACTCTCCTCGCCGATCATGTCTGCCACCTCACCCGGCCGAACCGGTTTGCCTGCCTTTTTCATGGCGTCCAGTACTTTTTTTTCCATATTTATTCCTTCTAACTATTCCCTAAATTGAGCTGCTGTTTGAGCCAGTTTTTTACTTCGCCTTCAACCGGATAAACCCCTTTGAAATGACCATTAACTTCAAGAAAATGTTCTTTTATAGCCTCCGGCATATCAATCTTTGCAAGTTCCACTGCTTCTTCAGAATTGCGCCGGATAAGATAGATTATAGGTGTTTTGCCCCACGTATTTACCACAAAATAGTGGGTAACATCGTCTTTTGATCTGATTACGTAATTGCCTCCGGCCCAGTTGTTTCCCCATTCAAGATACAGCCGAACGGCTTCTTCCGGAGTCATTTCCCAGTCTATGGCATTTAATAGATCTGAGTTCTGTTTTATATCTTTTAGTTCCATCATGGCATAATTCCTTTACATGAATGTGTATTACACTTATATAGAATCATTAAAAATCAGAATGAACGCTGCTTTTCAAACATCCCTTCATATATGTTACTAAAAGCAATAAGTATGCCACCGTAATTTCGGTGGAAAAAGGGGAAGCTTCGGAGGTGAGACAAATATCATACTACCTAAATTCTGCAAGCCTCGTATCGGCCGGATATACAAGGCATCAATCGCGCAGCCGTATTGTAATACTGCAATCGATTGATAACGCAGTAGATCCGGTCGAGACGAGGCTCCCGAAGGGTTAACTTTTTTTGAAATCCAATCAAGATTTTATCCTTTTATTTTGCATGTTATCGATGTGCGGATATTGATAAAAACATCTCAATACCACATTGTAATTATAGCAAATTTATCTCTTTCGAAAAAAGTTAATGCGGATTTTAGGTCCTATTGTTTTACGACACACATTTGTGTCAAGATAAAATTTGGATAAATCCGTATCGTGCCCTTACGTTTACATTTCATTTTTTCTTTAGCGATGGAGTGTCTTTACCGAAATGAAGGATACGTTGATAACACAGCCTACCCTCTCATATAGCGGTCTACCCCGCTTAAAACTTTTCTGGGCGCTTTCCAGAACACCCCATGGGTTGCTGGACATGGCCACTCCTGCGCTGGGTGCATTGCTCTGGCTCGGCCATTTTCCTTCTTTTGAAGTGATTATTTTGGGACTTATTACCACTTTTGCAGGCTACACAGCGGTTTATTCTTTAAATGATATTATCGATTATCATACTGATAAAGAAAAAATAAGACGTTGCGTAGACGTTGACATCGAATGCGACCTGGATGCCATGATGATCCGTCATCCCATGGCCCAGGGATATTTGAGTTTTAAAGAAGGGTTGCTGTGGACCGCAACCTGGTCCATTGTGACCATACTGGGCGCTTATTATTTACACCCCGTTTGCGTTGCAATTTTTATCATCGGCTGTGTCTTGGAGACGGTTTATTGTTTGCTGTTCAAGGTCAGCCATCTGCGTACACTGGTCAGCGGGGGGGTTAAAACCGCGGGAGCGATTGCCGGGGTATTTGCCGTGGATCCATACCCTTCGCCTTTATTTTTGTTGATGCTTTTATTCTGGTTGTTCTTATGGGAAATCGGTGGACAGAACGTTCCCAATGACTGGACCGACATTGAGGAAGATCGCCGTCTTCATGCCCAGACGATTCCGGTTCGACTGGGTCTTGACCAAGCCAAGGTAATTATACTTGGTTCTCTGATACTTTCGGTCATTCTTGCCATGGTCGTTTTTTACGTTTCTCCAATTTCTTTTGAATTTCCATATGTGGTGGCTTCAGTTTCAACAGGGCTTTGCTTTTTCGTGTTGCCTGCCTTTCTCCTTTATAAAACCAAAGCGTCTCCATATGCAATGGCGCTTTTTAACATGTCCAGTTATTATCCCCTGGCCATGCTGATCATCGTGGTTACTAAGCTGTTGATATGAAAGCCTCCAACTTGTGCAAAATTCAGGTAATGGAATCTTCGACATACAATAGATTACAGTTCTCCTCTCTCCGGGTTTTTTGTCCGACTGCTGCCGTATCAACCTGTTTATACGGCCTTTATTGCAGGAGCAGAAACGGAATGGGAGGGGTATCCCCTTTACTTTCTTGACAAATATGCTTGGTTAATGCAGTAATATCAAGAATCCAGATTTTAACCTGTAACCAGCAACCAGCAACGAGCATGTGATGTTTTGTTTGCTCACATAAAAAATTATATGTTAGACATGTATCGCAGGGTTATCCGGTTTTTCCGGGCAAGGAGGTGTAATCTTGAAACAAGGAAAATGTCCCAAATGCGGCTCGGAAGAGGTTTATTCAGGTGTTGAGGTGTTACCGAAAAGCGGTCCCTTTGGCAGTAATAGCATACCCATAAGTATCGTTTCCATTGCTGCACTTGACAATTATGTGTGCACGGATTGCGGTTACCTTGAAAGTTACATCGCAGATACCGAAAAACTGAAAGAAATCGTCAGAAAGTGGCCTAAGTCAAATAAAGTTTCGCAGTAGGAAACCTAACCCCAAGACCTTAGGTGAATATCTTGGCTCGCCGGTTTGAATCGCAACAGCAAACGCGTTTTACGGGCTCGCTTTACGGGAATTCAGGAATCTTCAGCCCATATGAAAAAGATGTGAAACCAAAACCTGAGATCCAAAATTTCTATATTTAAAAAGGATATCTGTGTGAAAGAATTGTGGCGGCTTGGAAAAATAATCCGAATCTTTGTCAAACATGGCCTTGGAGATATTGCTGAAAGGCTTTTCAAAAAAGCAGAAAAGGAACCGGTTGATCAACGACAAAAGGAATGGACGGTCAAAAACGGCTTTCCTTCTCCGCAACGTATTCGGTGCGTTTTGGAAGAACTGGGACCCAGTTTTATTAAACTCGGCCAATTGATGAGCACGCGAGCCGATATTTTTCCGCCTGAATACATTGAAGAGTTTACAAAACTTCAAGATCAGGTACCGCCGGTACCCTTCAGCGACATCAAGCGGGTCATTGAGCAAGAACTTAGACGTCCTTTAGAAGAAATTTTTGAAGAGTTTACACCTAAATCCATGGCTGCCGCATCCGTGGCACAGGTCCATTTGGCTAAACTTTTCAGTGGAGAAGAGATTGCCGTCAAGGTCATCCGGCCGAACATTGACAAGGAAATCCGGAAAGATATCCGCCTGATGTACTCCATGGCGAAGCGGGCCGAAAAAATCTCAGAAATCGCGCGCGTCATTGGTGCCATTAATCTGGTAAAAGAATTCGAACGGGTTATTTTCAAAGAACTCGATATGTTCATAGAAGCCGGCAATATTGAGAAATTCGCCAATAACTTCAAGTCGGATGATGAGATCTATATTCCTAAGGTCTACTGGGATTACACCACAAAATCGGTCCTGACCATGGAACATATTCCTGGCATTAAAATGGACCAGGTGGATGACATCAGCGCCCATGGTATCGATCCGAAGGACATCGCGATGATTGGACTGCGTTCCTTTTCCCGCCAATTGATGGATTTCGGCCTTTTTCATGCAGATCCCCATTCCGGCAATACCATTGTCATGTTCGACGGTCGTGTCAGTCTGGTTGACTTTGGCATTACGGGTTATCTGGATGATGAAACCATGCACCAAATCGCATACCTTTTGCTGGGTTATGCCGAACACGATTATGAAATGGTTATGGACGCGCTGTTGGATGCGGGGCTAATCGACGAAGAAACAATGGACCTCAAGAGCTTCCGTACGGATCTTAAGGATATGAGTGAATCTTTTTACGGACGCTCCCTTCAGACCATTTCGGTCAGAGATGTTTATGATCAAATCATTCACCTCATATATAAATACAAGATCCGGTTGCCGAGGAATCTTTTACTGCTTTTTAAGACATTTATTCAAACAGAAGCCCTCGGCAAGATACTGGGGAGTGATGCCAGCATTCTAGAAGTGACCAAACCGTATGCCCAAAAGCTCATTGAACGCAGTTACCATAGAAAAAACGTCTTGGAAACCATGCGAAAAGACGCCATTTCCATGGGCGGCCGAATGAAATTGATTCCTAAGCTTGTCCATGATATTCTCCATCAAACCGCCAAAGGCAAACAGCGAATAGAACTCCAGCATAATGGCTTTCAGGATATGAGTCACCAGTTTGTAAAAGGCATTAACCGGCTGATCATTGGATTGGTCATTTCCGCCTCCCTGATTGCCGGTGCCATGGTCTTGAATGCCTCTCAAAAACTGTTTGTATTCACAGTCAATCTTTTCGGCGACCAGAAGATTTCCCTAACGGCTCTTTTGGGGGTGACAGGGTATGTTGTTGCCAGTTTCCTTGGAATCTGGCTCATTATCATGATTTTTCGATCCAAAAAACTATAGCCTTTTTATCTTTTTAGCACGAAATCGACTGTTAAAGCTTGTCAATATGTTCCTTTAAGGGCTATAAAGGAGTGTGACCAGACTTTTTCCTCATCCTATCTATTTTTTCGAAGGCACCTTCAATAGCACGCTCTAAAACTTCAAATTTGATTGGCTTACAAAGAAGACCATCAAAGCCCATCTCTTCAAACTGATCAAACTCAACCTCTGTAACACCACCAGAAAAGGCATAAATAAAAGTTTCTGAGCTTCTTTCTCTAATTCGCATACACAATTCAATGCCGTCTATATCCGGCAATCTTAAATCTGTTATAATTAGTGGAAACTCTTTCTTGTCTAATATTTCCAAAGCCTCTTTCGCATTTTTAGCAAATTCAGTATCGTATCCAAGCATACCAAGCCCCATTTTCATTAATTCTCTTATAGTTTCTTCATCGTCCACAACTAATATTTTCTTTGAAAGCGCAGTCATTTAACTCCCTTTCTTGTTTATAAGTTATCTGAGCCCAATCATTTTATTCGAGTACTAATCCAGGTCCGTCTCTAAAGACTTTATATATCCATGATACATTTATATTTTATATTTTGTGGTTTATAGTTTTCGTCTATCTCCCTCCGGACCGATTTTGTGCTACAATATTTGTGCCAAAAGATGGTTGTTTAATATATTATTATCCATATATAACTAGAAAGCTTTATTCTATAAGGATTTCGGTAATATTTTTTAAATGCCATGGATAGACAGTTATTCTAAAAAAGGCTTTGATAGAGTGCAGACCATAAAAAAATGAACATAAAAATGTGCATGGTGCACAGAAATCTGTGCATGGTATTTGGGACGGCATTATGGATCAATAGTGACCCAGTTTTTTATAATATTTCAGGATATCAGGTTCGTCCATTGGATTATTGGTTGATTTGCCCAAATAGCTTTAATCCTTCCTCCCCGGCTATTTTTCTCCCTCGCATAGCTGATTGGCTTATAGTGGGCTGAGCTAAATTTAGTTTTTTGGCCAGCTCTAGGGCCGTCATTCCTAACTCCCGCGTTCCCCAGTAGCACAGTAATCCGCGTGCTTTCACGCTTTGCCGAGTCCGCCTGCAAGCGCAATGTTATGCTTGGTCATTCATAATGAGTCCACATCCGAATGACTTTAACCACTTTTTCGTCATCAAGAATCTGATAGACAAGCCGATGTTGTATGTTTATTCGCCGGGAAAAGGCCCCGGATAAATCACCTAATAGCTTTTCGGATGATGGAGGCGTCGTGTAAGGATTCTCACGCAGGATGTCAATTAGCTTTTCGGCTTTCGGACGTAAACCGGCAGCGGATAGCTTTTTGGCGTCTTTTTGAGCCTGTTTTGTAAAAACGACTCGCCACATTACCAGTCAAGTTCCCGGGTGCATTACTCGATTGGAGTGGCTAATCCTTCCCGAATTGATTCCCGCATACCAGGAATATTCAGTAGATACATGGTTTCCTGAATAGCGCGCCAGTCGTCCTCTGAAATAAGTACAGCGCTGCCGCGCTTACCTTTTATGATAATTGGCTCGTGAGAAGACGCTGCTTCGTCAATAAGCCGATAAAGATTTGATCTTGCTTCAGTGGCTGTTAGTGTCGGCATGATTCTCCTCCGATTTAATGGATTTTCTACGCCCAAATAGTACGTCATTGCGTACGCTTTGTCAAGTTTTATAATGGAGGCATAACGGAAAGCTCAGCAGACTGCATGAAGCGCAGCGGAATGCAGCTCTGGTGCAGCGCCATGTTCTGTGCTGGTTTATTTACTTTATATTGAAGCAGCTACTTATTAACGCGAAGCAGAGTAGTAAGCTTTTTTAAGATTTCAAGAGTAACAGATTCAGGAATTTTATCAAAGAATTCGGCATTTCTTACTTTCCAGTCCAGACTTTTAACCTGATCGGATAAAATCGTGCCGCTTAACTTAAAATCTTTCGGTATATTGACTTCAAAAGGGTAACCTTTAATTTGGCTGGTTATAGGACAGAATAAGGCAAGACCAACTTTACTATTATAGGCACTTGGAGACAAAACCACAGCAGGTCTCCTTCCCGCTTGTTCATGACCGGCTTGTGGGTTCATATCTATCCACACGACATCGCCTCTTTCCGGAATATAATTATCCATGATTACCAAATCTCTTTTCCTGCTGGTGCTCCGGTGTCAAGTTCGCTATGCAGATTATTCTCCGAGACGCCTTTCAAAAGCTCTTCAAGCGAGTACTCTTTTTGGGCAATTGGGGAAATGATAATTTTGCCCTTTTCAATGGATATATCAACCAGTTCATTCTGCTTGAGGTTTACATTCAACGCAAATGATTTAGGGATTCTTAGCGCTAAGCTGTTGCCCCATTTTTGAATTTTAGTTTGCATATTGTACCTCGGTTAAAAAGGGTTCAATGTATATACATTGAATATACACACTTCCAGACGATAACGCAACACCTTTTTTCGATAGACACAGAACGAAAAGTTCACCAGCGCCGAAAGCCGGCAGGATTTTGGCGTCTGGTGCAGCGATATGTTCGCTTCAGCGATAGATGTGTTTACGGTGTCCAATTTTTACAACCCAGACCGTAAGTTCATCATCTTGAATCGAATATACAATACGATACCGCCCTTGGCGCAGGCGGTATCTGTCCTGTCCGGTCAATTTTTCACAACCTGGCGGTCGCGGATCTTCTGTGAGTTCCTCTATACGATTTAGGATTCTCCTCAGATCCTTTTTCGGGATGGTATCAAAATCTTTCTGCACCGACTTTTTGAAAAAAAGCTTATATACGGCCATCTTTTTTCAGCCTTTTGACCATTTCATCGTAGCTGATCAAAGGTTCATCAGCCCTTTCATCAAACGCGGCAAGGTCCTCAGCATCCTCGGCCAAAGCTTCTCTGACGGCTGCGTTCACCAGATCAGAGATTGAACGAGAGGTTTCGACGGCCTTTAATTTAAGAGCCTTATGCAAGACAGGGTCAAAATAGACCGTTGCACGTTTCGCGGGTGTAGCCATAATGTCACCTCCAATTGTTTTTTGACATTATAGCGCTAAAACATTAAAACGTCAACAGTTCGTTTTTAGAAGCTAACGGCGCGGATAATCAGCGGGCAAATAGGCCTAAAAACCAATGGTAGTTTTCGACGAACGCCTCAATCGGAACTTGATGTCGCAATTTGCGATTTCAAGTTGTCGAATTCTTCTTTGGTCAATTGAAAAACGAAATCGTCAGGAATGCCGGTCATCACAGCTTGACCTTGATGTCACAATTTGCAATGTCGAGTTTGTCAGCTCTTTTTAAGTGTGCGTTTTGGGGGTCTTGACCACCTAATGGGAGCAAGATGAAATTCACAGAAAATTGTTCAGTTGTGCATTGGTTATCGGGCATATAACCAGAAAACATAGTTTGAAGGAAATTATAACAATTTGAAATAATATATAAAATTATTTTTATTCACAATTCAAGCTTTGACCCCATTCATTACTCGATATAGAGACCGTAACAAACTTTAATATTTCTATTATTAATAAATTCAAATCGGTTGAGAGTTGGCAAATTATCATATTCAGCATAACCGCGTTTCTCACCGACTGGGGTGAAGCGCAGCGGCACACCAGTCTGATGCAGAAAGTTGTTAACTGAGCTTTACCGGTTTCCTGTTGTTTAACGCCGAAAAAAGGGCAATGGTTCCTTCTCTCAAACCATTAAGCTTAACTTCCTTATCGTTTAATAGCTCTAAAATTACAGATGGTGAAGATTTGCCATTTCCACCACGTATATTTTTAAAATATATATTTTTAATTTGTGAAAACTTTATCTCTTTTTTCCATAGAGGATAAACTAATGCGATTCTATCATCGAAAATATACATACCTGTAAATTCAATTAATAAGGAATAAACTATAAAACATAAGAATCCGCCGAAAATTAGAGCTCCAAATAAAAATCCAGAGTACCAGCTATAGGCTGTCAAGCCCGACATAAATATAAGGGATATACCAAAAAATAGACGAAGATGATTTGTTTTGTGAAATTTCCTTAGCTGTGAGTACTGTTTGGTCAAGTGAGGGATTTTTTTAGCAACGATATTGAGCAATTCAGACATTTTTTCCAATTGGTATTCCAACCTTATAACTTTTTGGTATCTATCCTTTAATATAAGCCGTTCGAGAATGTTATTTTCTTTTATTTCAAGAATATCGCTCCATTTAATAATTTCAATTTGATTTCCCGGAGAATGTAAGGAGATATAGTTCTCATCAACCTTTACAAAATTTTTTCGTTGCCTCCACGCATCAAGGAACATCTTCGTAAATATGCCATAACCAATAATAACGGGTATCCAAATCCACCAAATACGTAACAACTTTGGATCTATAAAAGGCATTATAATACTTACTATTAAACCACCACCAAAGAATACCAAACCAAATATAATTATACCTATAAAGGATTTATCGATGTTAAATGTCAGGTCTGAGTTGCTTAGTCCCATATAATCTTTCATCTAGTTAACATCCCGCCTGAGCAGCGGTCCAAAGCAGATCCAAAGCAGGACAAGCTTCTAAGACGTCTAGGTTAAACCGCGATTTTCCCGCCGGCTGCTCCAGGCAGATGTTATACCTTTCATAAATCAGTATTGGACACAAATTAAGTTTTCTAAATAAAAGATGCCTTTGTCATTTAATCTGATTTATGAAAATGGTGGCGGCCATATAATAAGATTAAATTCAAAAAATAAAGCAACAAACATACCAAAAATTAACGATATGATATTACATATATTTTTTTTAATGGGGGTTTTGATTTGCACATTTTTTTGTGCGGTATGCACAATTGTCTGTGCAAATGATGGGGCTATTTGTAGCGGTAGAAATGCCGATCATCACAACTTGACCTTGATGTCACAATTTGCGATGTCGAGTTTGTAACCTCTTTTTAAGTGAGCGTTTTGGGGGTCTTGACCACCTAACGGGCGCAAGATGAACTTCACAAAAAATTGTTCAGTTGTGCATTGGTTATCGGGCATATAACCACAAACCATAGTTTGAAGGAGCTTATAAACATTTGATATCATGTTAAAATTTATTTTATTTCACAATTCAAGCTTTGACACCATTCCACGCACTAATTCGCTGACACCTCCGAAGTAATTAAACGCCTGGCAATGAGCGCCTATCCAGTCGGGTAGAGACTGTGTCCAAGTAGCTTCGGCATAGGTGTAGTTTGAAGCGCCAAGCACAGCGATAAATACCTGTGACTCTCGGATTTTCTGGCTATCCAGGTCAAATACATCTACAGTCATGCCGGCGTAATCAACAAATGTTTTCTCTCCGGCACGGTGCTCCTGGCGCATAACCGGATCAAGACGGTCGGCCCACTGACGATACAGGTGGCAAAACTGACTGTATTGGTATCCATCTGGATACTGTTCTTTGTATTCCTGCCAGAGCAGCATTAGGGTGACACCTTTACGGCGCCGTTCACGGTGAATATATGACCAATCGACAACAGCTCTTTGAGCAGATGAAAGAGTCTGCACAGAAGGAAACAGCAGTTGTTCGAGCTTTATATCATCCAATGTTTCGGATAACGGCCAGCTCAAGTCTGTGGCTTTAAAACGCTGCAAATAGTCAGCTGCGGTGCTACGGCCAATTGCACAACTGACGGCTATTTCTTTGTAGGTGAGTTTGCAATCGAATCTTAATCTTAAAACTTCTCGGATTTTTCGCATGGTTAACCTCTTGGTCGGCATAGTCCCTCCTCAATAATTGATGTTGAGATAAAAGATAGCCGACGAGTTTAATGGTTAACCAGCGTCACTTTCAATAATACTTTATGTATGTATGATTTTTGTCCGGGATGCTCCGGAATCGGTGTCCGGGATCAATCGGAATCACCGTCCGGGATCAATCGGAATAACTGTTCGAGATCAAACGGAATGGATGTTCGAGATCGGTCGGAATATGCAGCCAAAAGATATCCAAAGTTTTCCTCCATTATATACTTAACGACAAGCTTACAGGCCGGGCGTTTTGTGTGCCCGGTCCTTGTAAAGCGAATGGTTCTATTGAATCATTCATTTTCAGTTGTTATTTCTTCTTTAGGAGGCTCATCTGGTTTAATCCCCATCACTGCAGGATTAAATTGCATCACATATCCACAATTGACGCAGGAAATAGAAACAAGCGGTATACCTCCATGGTAAAAAAAGCGAGTTGTACGAAGATCTATACCGATCTGCAATGTTGATATATCGATCAGAGTCCATTGCCCATTCCCGCAAGCATGACATCGCATATTCCCACAACGGGTTTGCAGCCATTGTTGCACTATTACCTTGTCATCCTCTTTTAATTGCATTTTGCCACTCCTTGATCAATTTGTTAAATCCTGTATTGAAATATGACTCTATGAAAATACCTTCTCCCGCCCTGAATTCTTGCACCCAAGTATCGAATGCTTCCTTGTTCCCGATGAAATATAACTTAGCCTTTGTTCTTGCTATTGGTTCCCAAATATGGCTGTCTTCAGGCAAAGGGTTAATACCAATGCAGGTCACAGTTTTTGCTAGAGATATGGCCTCACTCCACTTTTTTTGTTGCTCCATTATGATCCTTGGGGCGATTTGAATCGGTTTTCCTTTCATAAATAAGCACATTGAAGGATATAGGCCTTGATTGACGATACATTTCTCAATAACTTCATTGGTATCCAAGAATGCTTTGAGTCCTCCTTCAAAAGTGACACCTTTTGTAAAAGTTACTCCGTCACTGGCCTCAATGTTTTTAGAAAACCAGTTGGTCGACCCGTGCAATTTCCAAACTGGTACAGAGTCTTTACTTCCATAATCCCAATAGGATACCTTTCTATTTTGATTTAAGAGGCAAAATTCCAGTATACAATCATAATTAAGGGTTGAGAAAAGAAAACCTTCAAGCAAACTGAGTTCGATCATTCTCTTTATCAAGAGGTCATACAAACTCTCATGCGAATATGGTCGGAGTTGAATAAGATAAACTGCCATATCTTTCATAAGTGGGGCGATCCCTTGAGAGTGATGTTCATAGACAATATTCATTCCTTTTTCAAAATCGGCAGCAAAGACTACATCAATTTCATGTGGAAGTCTGCCCCAAGATGCAGGGAAGAAATCTTTCAATCTATTATACAATTGATTTCCTAAGGGTGGTTTCTCTGGGATGATATCACCCGCTCCGAAACTTGCACCCGCTCCGAATAGAATTACGTGCGCTTTCATAAAAATATTAACCTACAGTATCTATTTTCCATTACACAATAGAACGAGAAGCATCACCGGGACCAAAAGTCGCAAGGCTTTTGGGATTTGGTGCATGCTCAGGTTATACGGCCCTCTTGAAAGTTCTTAAGTATTTCAAGTAATTCACCTACCGTGCCGAGTTTCAATGTTGAATCTCCAGGTCTCGATGCCGCTAAGGACGCACAAGGCGGTAGCCAGACGACTTCGCCTTTTGTTAGGGGTTTGCCTGATCTGCTGTAGGGTACGTCATGATTAGCCGATGCCATCCACATCTTAACGGCACGTTCGCGCGCTACGCGAAGATTAACCAGTGGTGGTAGCGTTTTGTTTGACACTAGGATAGACAGCGTGTTGGTCTCTGGAACGGGGACTCCCGTCCATACCTTTATGACTTTAGCGATATAGTTCCACCCCGTCGTAATGACGTTGGACGACATAATAGCACGCCCAATAGCTCTTACTTGGGACAACGCTCCACGCCGATGACGCGGGTCAGAGAGACTCGCGACTGTTTCTGACAACTTGAGGTATTGTGGGTCGTTTAACAGCCGATCAAAGGTAGTGATCATCCCAGCCGGTACATCCAGTGGAGGTGTAACGGAGTCGAATTCTAAATCTTCATAGTACGAGAAAAATCCCTCAAGGTTAGCAAGAATGGCACGTGCATCCGGCTGTTGAACAAGTTCGCGAAGTTTTCTCGATGATGACGTAGCCAAATTGGAATCCAGATCGATCTGAAGAGAGTGGTTGAGTCCCAATGCCATGCATTTCACGTCTCGACGAATACGCTGGACGGCTGTGAAGACAGATCGTGGAAGATCGCGTGGCTTGTCAAGTTCACCTGTGTCGCTGTTGATGGCTATCTCAAGTTCTTTCATGAGTGGGTGAAGAATTCGCTCTGCCGTTTCGATCTCTGCAGCATCATCAATAATTATAATGCGTTGCTTGAGAAGTTCGGGGGCTTCTGACAGGGCAGCGACTTCTGGGAATGACTTTGGTATTGCGATTTTTAAGGCTGCAAGGCTGACGAACTCTTCCAACATGTAGGCGAATGATGAAAAGTCGGTGCCGATAAGCACCTCTTCATCGTCTCGTCGAACGCCGATGCGACCAATCGGGAGTGGTTCAAATAGGACTATCGTACCCTTCATTTTAAGTTTCCAACATACTCTCTGTGAGTCTCAGTGTTTACCGTATAACCAACAAACCCCGCAGTTAGCGCAGTTTGCCTTTTATTAATGGGTGTTTAATGATGGAGCATGATCACAAAAGGGAGGTGGCATCATGCTCCATCGGTATTGCAGTCAGTTTCTTACATACTG
>Ga0315545_1000737_pt1 | contig 34163 bp, 32 predicted proteins | sample SalMarSW160210MG_FD_203096 | JGI IMG/M metagenome (GOLD analysis project Ga0315545, IMG submission 203096) | Salt marsh sediment microbial communities from the Plum Island Ecosystem LTER, Massachusetts, United States - Salt Marsh Sediment SW1602-10 ...
TAGATTTTGGTTTCCGGCAAGGCCCGAGCGAGTTTTCAACCGCAGGCATAGCGCGCTATTTCGAGGATTGAAAACGAGCGAGAACGCCGCCGGGGGCCGAAAGATGCCGTTTATGGATGGACACTAGTTAAGAATTGGGGGTGGCTTGCAAAACCGTATAATAGCCATAGACGACGATCAGACCTTTCTCAAAAGCATCAGGAGGGCTCTGATCACTTCCGGCTTTACATCCATTAGACTTGAACATGACCCTGATAAAGCGGTTTCAGTTTTTAAACAGGGTGAACCCTTTGATATTGCCTTGATCGATGTATCTATGCCCGGCATGGACGGTCTGGAACTTCTTGAAGTCATAAAGAACAATAGCCCTGAAACCGAATGCATCATGATTACGGCCCTGGATGAAGCGGTGACTGCAGTCAGTGCTATGAAAAGAGGGGCCTACGATTACCTTGTCAAACCTGTTGAAAAGGATGATTTTGTTTTATCAATCAACCGTGCTCTTGAAAGAAAGCGGCTGTTTAATATTACGGACATCGGCAAGGGAACTCGCCTGCCGGAACTTTTGCATGAACATGCCTTCAAATCAATTATCTTCGGATCGGTGGATGTATTGAAAATATTAAAAGAAGCCGAACTTCATGCGGCAAGCGATATTCCAATATTGATTACCGGAGAGAGCGGAACAGGAAAAGAACTTCTGGCAAGAGCGGTTCACGCGGCCAGTCCAAGGTCAAAATCCGTGTTTACTCCCGTCAACATGGCCTCGCTCACGGGTTCCCTTTTTGATGCCGAATTTTTCGGACACACAAAGGGAGCTTTTACAGGAGCTGAAAAAGATCGCACAGGCTATCTTGAGCACTCAAACAAGGGCACGCTGTTTCTGGATGAAATAAGCAACCTGCCAATGGAGCTTCAGGGAAAGCTGTTGCGGGTCTTACAGGACGGAGAATATATAAAGCTCGGAACAGACACCCCACGGAAAACGGATATCCGTTTTATTGCCGCAACAAATGAGGACCTGGAAAAACGGATGGCCAACCGGAAGTTTCGAAAGGATTTGTACTACCGCCTGAAAGGAGGATGGCTCCATCTGCCGGCTCTCAGGCAAAGAAAAGAAGACATCCCTTTGCTGGCCAACCATTTCCTGAACGAGTTTCTGGGTAAAGATAAAAATGCCGGCATAGAAGAAGACGCCGTGACTCTGCTTTTTAATTATGATTATCCGGGGAATATCAGAGAGCTGAAGTCCATTATCAAATCGGCCGTAAATCTTGCCCAGGGACGAAAAATCTCTAAAATATTCCTTCCCGGCAATATTCAAAAGCAAAAATCAAAGACAAAACCGAAACATCGGCCGGGAACAGCACCGGTAGTCCCTCTTGCACAAATGGAAAAGTCCTATATCCTCAACGTTTATAATCAAACCGGAAACAACAAGTCCCAAACCGCAAGATTGCTTGATATTGCCCTGAATACCCTCAGAAAAAAACTCAAGATCTATGGTGTGAAGTAACTTCTCAATAAGTTCTGGTGTATGAAATAATCATATTGACCCATATCCATAATTTATTGAGATGTTACGGTGTGAAGTAAGGGCTTACTCAAATATAGATTATCAATTTTTGCATAGTTTGAAAATAAACATTTGATTATACCTATGATATTGTATTTGGGTATGCAATTTTTGCATACCTGAACGACCCGGTTACCGCCAGTCCAGTAACTTTCCAGCGGGAATTTTACCCCTCCATCCTATTGATTATTCAGCGTTTATTACCCTTCTCCCGTCATTCTTTCCTGTTGGCATACTTTATGCTTAAAGAAAAAGCAGTTTCTATAAAACAACTATAGTATTTGTCCGAATAACGTTCCGTCTAAAAGACAGTATCCAGCGTATAAACTTCCGAGCGAATCCATTACCGACAAATGAAAGCTGAGATCCTAAAAAAGCACAGTAATAATCGAAACACACCCGGAGAAATTATATCATTCAGGGATATTTCAGATTCAGGTAACCGTAAAACTGGAGATAAAAAACCATCTAATTTTTCAAGAATTATCGGTAGGGACAGAAAAATGATCGAGGTTTTTCGGCAAATCATCAATGTTGCCGAATACGATTATCCTGTTCATATTTTCGGCGAAACCGGCACGGGAAAGGAACTGGTCGCCGAAGCTATTCATAAGACAAGTTCCCGCAAAGATGGGCCTTTTGTACCGATCAATTGCGGAGCTATGCCGGAAGGGCTTGTTGAAAGCGAACTGTTCGGACATGTGAAAGGCTCTTTCTCCGGCGCCATTCGTGATAAAAAGGGAAGGTTTGAACTGGCAGACGGCGGCACCATTTTTTTGGATGAGGTTGCTGAACTTTCAAAGCACATGCAGGCAAAGCTCTTGCGTTTTCTTCAGGACGGAAAATTTGAAAAGGTGGGCGGAGAAAAAACGGTTCGGATTAATGTAAGGGTTATCAGTGCAACCAATAAAGACCTTAAAGAGGAGATGAAAAAAAACAGATTTCGGGATGACCTGTACTACAGAATTAACGTCGTACCCATTTCGATTCCCCCGCTTCGTGAGCGAAAAAGCGATATTCCGCTTCTGGCTGATCATTTTTTAAAACAGGCCGCCAGACAGTATAACCGGAACTCTGTTGTTGCCTCAGATAGAGCCATGATGTTGCTCACCGAATATAAATGGTCCGGCAATGTCAGGGAGCTTCAGAATGCCATTCAGTTTGCTTTTGTCAAAAGCAAGGGTGATGAGATAACCCCTGATGATCTTCCCATGGAGATTAATGACAACCGCCTTTTTCAAACCATACGCGGGCCTTCACGCAAACTGGACAGAGTGCAAGTCGAGTCCGCCATAAAAAAAACAGGCGGCAACAAGGCAAAAGCTGCTAGACTTCTTAATGTAGGACGGGCAACCCTTTACAGATTTATTAACGATCATGATAAGTTGCAAAAAAGTATATGCACATATGGTAATTAAAGGAGTGACCATTCATTTTGTAAAGAAAGACAAGATATGAAAACCATCCTTGTTGTTGATGACAAAAGAGTACAGCTTAAAACACTGAGAAGGGGATTGAGAACCAGGGGATACCAGGTTGTTGAAGCGATCAGCGGCAAAGAAGCTCTGGATCGTCTTGTCAAGGACAATAAAATTGATATTGTTTTAACAGATTACGCTATGCCGGAAATGAACGGAATAGAACTTCTGCAAAAAATTCGTAAAAACAATAGAACCATACCGGTAATAATAATGACGGCATATGGCGATAAAAGTCTTGTGATTGAGGCCATGCATCATCGTTGTAACGGATTTATCGATAAGCCTTTTGATATGGATGAGCTTTTTGAAGAAATAAAAAAAATACCCATAAGATAATAGGTTAAAGGAGGAATTATGATTTCTTCACCCTGTAAAAATTGTCCCAAGAAAGATCTACCGAAAAAAGATTGTGCCAAAGATTGTCAGTTACTTAAAGAAATACAGAATTTACAGATAGCAGGGGAAGAAGGCTATGTTTCAAGCAGGCTGGATTACACCGAAGACATTCAATATTCCGTACCAAATTCCCTTAGAAAAACTTCTATCTCTTTATATATTACATGATGTGAAACCCTATGAGTGAAACCAAAATTTCAACAACCGCCTTTGGAATACGGTCGGTGATGATCAAAACAGTTAAACCGCTGGTGAGCGTGGGCCAGTGAAAAGAGAGCAGAGTTATGGCAGAAAAAAAGTTTAAACAAGTCTGTACCTGTAAAAATTGCGGCAACGAAGCCGAAATGATTATTACATGCTCTTTGGAGCCTGAAGAAGAAATCCCTCAGGTCGAATCAAAACCGGCTTCGAAAACTATTAAGAAACAAACCAAGGGGCATTCGGTTTGCAGCCATTGCGGAAGCGAAGCCGATATATGGCTCGATTTGTGAAAGGAGCTACCCCGGTGAAATACGTTGCGTCCCAGTACCATTTGCCGAAGCTACGGGACAAACTCTTGCTATTGCAAATTTCACCCCAGTACCATCTTCCGGAGCTACAGGGCACGCAGGGCATAGCGGGGGAGGCAAAAAGGGGCGTTTTCAAAGGTCTCGCTCTATTGTAGTAAATCAATCACGGCTTTCATAAATGCCGGAAGATCATCCGGCATCCTACTTGTTACCAGTTTTCCGTCCACAACCACTTCCTGATCCACCCATTCGGCTCCGGCATTGATTAAATCGTCTTTTATTGCAAAAAAAGAAGTTACCTTCTTTCCAGGCAGTATCCCTGCAGAAACCAGCATCCATCCGGCATGACAGATGGCAGCTACCGTCTTATTGGCATTAAAAAAATTTTTAACTAAATTGACCATGGCAGGATACCGGCGCATCATGTCCGGTGCGTACCCACCTGGAATTATAATCCCATCGAAGTTTTTAGCAGATACCTGGTCAGCGCTGGCATCCACTTTGGCCTGTGTCCCCGGTTTGCCAGTATAAACATCTGAACTACCGGAGCCAACCACCGTAACTTCCACGCCTTCCTCCTTTAATCGATAGTAAGGATACCAGAATTCAAAGACGTTGAACATTTCTTCTACTAAAATAATGACTTTTTTCCCTTTAAGTGACATGTTATCCTCCGTTATCCAAAATAATAGACGATATGCTTCTGAAACTACACCGATTCCACACTTAATATCTCCGGGATTGCCTTTTTAATAATTGTAAATAACAGACCGTTTTAATTACTAATAAAAAGGCCTCTCGAAATTTTTCATGAAAGATTCGGGCTAAATGTGTTTCTTAAGGATCGATCTTATATTCCCCGGCTTTAATTTAATAGGAATTCTCCCTTTTAAAAGCTTTTCGTCGTAAGTGGGTCTTCTTACCTGATAAAAGATGCCGATGGGAATGCGCTCACCTTCTCCGTAACTCCATTCTCGGGCCCTGGCAAGAGCGGCTTCTCTATCGGAAGAATCATGTGCTTTGTCTGTGAGCTCGTAGACCCTTTTGTTGTAAAAATCATACGTATTATAAAAAGTAAAACAGGGTTGCAGAACATCAATAAAGGCAAAGCCCTGGTGTTTGATGCCGGCTTTAATCAAGAGTTGGAGATGCTTTGGTTTACCCGCAAAGCCCCTGGCCACAAAGGTAGCTCCGGAAGCAAGCATCAGATCGATGGGATTCAAGGGTTCTTCAGGGCTTCCCCCGGGGGTTGATCGCCCTTTAAAGCCTGCGGGACTGGTAGGGGTAAACTGACCGGTTGTGAGTCCATACACTCGGTTGTTATGGACGATAAAAGTCACATTAATATTTCTCTTGGCACTAAAGATAAGATGTTCGATACCCTCGCCATAAGCATCTCCGTCACCGGCATGACCGATTACCACCAAATCCGGATTGGCCAGCTTGATCCCGCTAATTGGAGGAGGGACTCGCCCATGAATGGAGTAAAAGCTATTCACTTTAATATAGTCTACTATCTTGGCATGACACCCTATCCCGGATGCCAGGACCATCTTGCTAAGGTCAAGGCCTTCTTCTGTAAGATCGGCTAAGACCTTTTTGATAGAATTTAAAATACCAAAATTACCACAACCCGGACACCATGTGTTTTGGGCATAGGTTTCTAATTCTTTTACTGTTGTCACGAGAGCACCTCCTTTACCTTTTCTAACAGAACATCTAGTGTAAAAGGACGACCGTCGAAACGCAAAATCATATCGTCAATACAGATACCATGAGCTGAAAGGAGTTTTGCCAATTGGCCGGTCGCATTAACCTCTACATCAATGATCTTATCCGCATCGGACAAAACTTCTCTTAAAGGTGTTATGGGTAATGGCTCGAGCACCAGGGGCTGAACCACTTTAAGCCCTAATTCTTCAGCCGCTTCTACACATGCCCCTTTGGTGGACCCCCAGCAAAGAAGAACGGTCTTTGATTCAAGATTACCATAAACCTTTACCTGCTCATGCCGGGAAAGTTCATCTTCCATGGTCTTTTTTTTGCGTAAACGTTTTTGCTGCATCCTGACGATTTGATCGGATTCTTCAGTGGTTATACCATATTCATCATGCTCATAAGAGGTTGCTTTAACCATGGCCGCCGGATTTCCGGGAAAGGCCAGCGGCGAAATGCCGTTTTGAGTATCCAGATATCGTTTATATTCTCCTTGACCATCCCAAAGGAGCGGATCTTCAGGTTTTATCTTATCCGGATCCGCGTCAAAGCTGAATATGCTTTCGCTGAGGTGTTTGTCGGAAAGGACAAAGCAAGGAATCTGAAACTTCCAGGCAAGGTTCATGGCCAAGCCCGTCAGATAAAAGGCCTCCTCAGCATCTCCGGGAGCCAAAACCAGTTTTGCAAACTCCCCATGGCCGGAATGGATGACAAAAGAAAGATCACCCTGCATGGTGTAAGTCGGCACTCCCGTACTCGGGCCGGGTCTTTGAGATACGATAAAGACAATGGGGAACTCACCCTGGCCGGATAGACTCAGCGCTTCGGTCATCAGGGCAAAGCCACCACCCGAAGTGCCAACCATGGTCTTGGCTCCGGCATAAGCGGCTCCCAGAGCCATAAGGGCAACGCCAATTTCGCTTTCGGGGTGTATGGTTACCACACTCAGATCATTTTCATGCTCTGCCAGGTAGTGAAGAATGGCAGATGCAGGGGTCATGGGGTATGCGATATACATATTGAGCCCGGCCTGCACCGCCCCCAGGGCAATGGCCTCGTTGCCTGACACCAATGGAAGCATTTTTTGATTCAGATTGGGAACGGAGAAACAGGCTTTTTCTACTTGATCATACGCTGACTGAGCAATTTTAAGATTCAAATCGACTTCTTTTTCAATAGTATCTGTTATGACCCTTTTCAATATAGGCCACTCAATATTCAACACTTTGGCCAGCGCCCCGAGAGCGGCCGTGTTTCTCATAATGGGCGCTCCTTCCAACTCCTTGACCAGACCCATAAAGTCAACGCCGACTCCTTGGGCCTCCACTTTTTTAGAATCATAGAGAATCACTCCACCGGAGTTAAGGCGATGTTTGTGTTTTTCTACCGCATCCTGGTTTAAGGCCACGATGAGGTCCACTTTTTCCTTGTGAGCTAGGATTTTCTTTTTTGAGGCCCTTATGATAGAAAAATTGTGCCCGCCACGAATAAGCGAGGGATAGTCATCGTAGAAAAAAATACGATAGCCAATTCTATTCAAAAGTCTGGCAAGTGTCTGACCGGCTTGCCGGATACCATCACCCGCTTTTCCACCTATAAGAATCGATAGTTCTTCCATGACAAATCTCCTGGATAATAGTTATAAGAATATACTTGTTTATGGTGAAATGATAGAATTCTTACTTTTGATCCAAATATGGTCCTCTTCGAGTCAAAACTGATTGGGGCGTTTTCAGTTATTAGAAGTGGTTTCAAAACCTCCCCTCAGGCCCAATTTCTGTGTTGGAGCGATGGATTCAATACTCGAAATATTAAATATATTCCTGCGTTTGAATCCATCGCTCCGCCTTGACTTTGAACCTGATTGAAGGTTTTGAAACCACTTCTAGTTAAATTTTGTACCAGCCGGAGGTTTTCATATGCCCCGATAGCGGGATTTCAGCTTCGCTCCAACAAGGCATTAAAGAGCGAAGTCATAAAGTCATAGTGAACTGTTGCGAACCGTTAAGAACGAAGCTGATGGTAATTCCTGCAATAAAATCCTTACTTCGATCAATCATCTTCTATAATAATGGCATCGGCTCCACACTCTTCTGCAGCCTGCCGTACAAGCTCTTTGTATTCTCCGGGGACTTCATCAACCTTAACGATGGACTTCAGTTGATCCTCATCATATTCAAAAACCTCGGGACATAGATCGTTGCAGCGCCGGTCTCCCATACAATTTTCTGTGACTTTCACTTTCATGTTCTTCTCCTTTGCTTTTTAAAAAACTATTTAAAAAATTATTCGAGTAGTCCAGTTTCAAATTGGATTACGGTTTAAAACTAATTAAATTTCTGACAAATAGCTTTTCCGTAAACCTGACAGGCGCGCAACCCTTCATCTGTTTTAAGAACCTGTTCTTTAAGATCTAATGCACCCAAATCGACCATGTCCATTTTGAAAACATGAAGCATGGTATCATAGATCATATTTGCAGATTCTCCACTATGTGTATAGGAACCGAAAGCTCCGCCCATTTTCCCTACCAAATTTGCCTTCTCAGCCAAAAAAAGAAATGTTTTCATGCCGGCGGTTATATCTCTATGATACGTCGGGCAGCCGAAAACAAATCCATCATATCCTTCCAGATCTTTTTCACTTTTTATTTCAGAAATCTTTTTCAGTTCAGCACCATTTTCGGTTATACGGATTCCTTCCCCAATATATTCCGCCATTTTTTCCGTATTTCCTGTTCTACTGTAGTATGCAACCAATACCTTTTTCATTTTTTAATCTCCTTTTTTTGTTAGTATTTTAAATTTGTCGTGCCAGGCACACCTATTACAATACGTTTCGGTCTCTTTACCTATTTCAGGAATTTCAGAATCATTACCATCAGCATCAAAGCAAATCACACCATCCGGGCATTCAAACTCATAGGTTTCATACTCATCGGCCGGATCTTTTACATAAAATTTAATACACCCGCAAACCGGACATTTCATATGGCTCACCTCTTATTCAACCCTGGAAAAAGCTTTGATATTGGCGTTGCACACCGGGCATGTTTCGGGCGGCTCATTTTCACAGGTATAGCCGCAAACGGAACATACATAATAACATTCCACTTCTTCCGGATTATCCAGATTGTCCAGAGCTTTTTGGTAAAGGTCGGCATGCACCTTCTCAACCGTATTGGCATATGTGAAGCTGCGCTCCGCCGCTTTATTACCCTCTGATTTTGCCGTTTCGATCATGGCCGGGTACATAATATTAAATTCATGGGTTTCACCGGCAATGGCTTCTTTAAGGTTCTCAGCGGTCGTTTTAATGGCCTTGAGTGCCCTCAAATGCGCATGTGCATGAACGGTTTCGGCCTCCGCAGCCGCCCTGAAGAGTTTACCAACCTGAGGGTAGCCTTCCTGATCCGCCTTTTTAGCAAATGCCAGATATTTACGGTTGGCCTGTGATTCCCCTGCAAATGCTTCCAATAAATTTTGTTCTGTTTGACTCATTAATCTTCTCCTTTCTAATTTTAAACCTAAATTCAGCAAACACTGATTTTTTTATATCTCCCTATTAAAAACAGTTTATGTAAAATTTAGCCCGAATATTTCATGAAAATTTTCATGAAATATTCGGGTTAGGTCCAATACGGATTTATCAGATCTTCAAATATGGTTAGTGCCGCCTCGGCGCCGTGTCCGGCGGCGGTTACGATTTGCTTGTATCCTCCGGCTACATCTCCGGAAGTATAAATTCCCGGAATATTGGTTCTGTATTGATCGTGCTTGATGTAACCTTCCTCAGTAAGCTCAAGCCCTATTTCTTGTGCCAGGCCTACGGCAGGATCGTAGCCTATGGCAATAAAGACCCCGCTCACAGGCAAGGTTGAGAGATCTTCAGTTTTATTATTGTAAAGCAGAACTTCTTCTACATTATGTTTTCCCTTGATCTCCTTGACTTCTGTATTGAATAAAATCGGTATGTTGTTTTGAATAAGGTTTTTAACCAAAAAGTCCTGAGCTCTCAAATTGTCTCTTCTATGGACCAAGGTTACATTAACACCGATATGATGCATATGAAGCGCTTCGGTAACGGCGCTGTTGCCACCGCCGACGATGATTACCTTACGGCTTTTAAAAAGCGGACCGTCACAGGTGCTGCAATAACTCACACCATGTCCGGCAAGGCGAGACTCTCCGGGTACACCGAGATTTCTGTAGGTGGCTCCGGTTGCCATCAGCACTGCCTGGGTATTGAACCTTCGTCTGCTGGTTTGAACGATGATGGGCTTTCCGGGTTCAATTCCCATCACTTCCTCTCCCGGAAAAATCTGCACATATTCCAATGCATGCGTAACCATGATGTCCACAAGCGTCTTTCCGCCCACCTGTTTAAAACCGGGATAATTTTCGACAATGGGAGTTGTTGCCACCTGACCCCCGAGAACTCCCTTTTCCACCACCACCGTTTTGAGGCCACTACGCGATGCATATATACCGGCACTAAGCCCGGCAGGGCCTCCACCCACGATAACCAGATCCGTTTCCACTTCCTGTTCATCGCTTTCAGGTATGAAAACCGCCTGCTCTTCCATTCTATCCAGAGAGAGCATAAAAAGCTCTTCCGGCTGGGCGCCCTGGGCAATCAGGATATCATTGGCATATGTCTGGGGAACAGATTGGGCCGAATATTGGGTGGCAAGTTCCGGATTCGCCTGAATGTCTATGATTTCAAGGGAAATCAAATCGGGTTTTTCCACCGCTGCTTTCAAGGCGTTCAGCGCCTGCTGCGGGCAATACGGGCAGCTGGCACTGACAAACACCTTAATATGCCTGGGTTGATCTATCTTCTTTATTACCTGGAGAGATTGCTCATTGAGGTTACTTTTCTGAGACCCGATAAGAATAAGCGCTTCCAGGAAAATACGTCCCTCTTCACCCAAAGGGGCTCCCAGCCACCGGATATTATAGCGGTCCGGATCGAAAATCAGCGTAGGCGAGTTTTTAACTTCCCATTTTTGGGCTGTTTCGTGGGACAAATTGTATTCGCGCAATACAATTTTATCGGTGAGCTGGCGAAAAAAACGTAACGCCTGTCTGGCGGCATCGCTGAAAACATCATTTTTACCCGGCTGGGCAAATAAAAAAATCGGAATTTCAACATGGATTGCCCGAAATAGTTCGGCAATTTCTCTCTGAACCTGCTCTATCTGAATATCTTCCGGCTGATTCATAATCTCTCTCTTTTTATTTAGTTTCCATCCAGAAATGGCCCTTTTCCGCAATCTCTGCGTCGATCTGCGGAATCACTTGTGCGGCGTACTACGTATACGCCTCCGCGTAATTCCTTGATCTCCTTGACCTTGCGAAAAATTGCTCATTTCTGCATTGGAAACTTTACTTGTGCCCAATATAGATTTATGGATGGGCACTATTTAGTCTTTAAAAACAAATTTTCCCCCAATAAACCCCGCAATGCCAGCCGCAATAAGCATGACCAAGTTAATCAGAAGAAATAACAAATCACTCGATGAAGTTGCTGCCTGGGGATCAATGAAAAGCCATACCACCAAAATGACCGCCGTTAATGAAACCACAGCAGCGCAAATGATCTTAATCTTAAACAACCGAGTCAGTTGGCCTCTGTATTTTTTCTGCCATTCGATATACCCTGAAAAAAGGACCAACGGCAGGGTAAGGACAACAAATATCAGATTGTAAAAAGCGGCCTGGCTTAAACCACTGAAATTGAACAGTGCGGCTAAAACAATAAATATAACAGAAGCTGGAAGTACTCCGTTTGGGATGTGGACCGAAATCGGATGGACATGATGCTTTAACATCAAATCAAAAATCGGGTTTAGTTTGGGGCGGAAAATAGGTGGTTCAGGTTTTGAATCCATCTTTTCGGCTTCAGGTTCCGGCTGATCCATTTCCGCTTCCACCGGTTCTTCAGAAACTAATTCAATAAATTTGCTTCGATCAGCTCCGCACACCGGACACTCTTCAGGCGGTTCATCTCCTTCATGTATATAACCGCACACCGTACATTGCCACTTTTTCACAGAACCTCCTTTCCATTTAAATTTACCTTAATTTCTCAAAAAGTTTTGGAGAATGATTCTATTTTACAACATAAGCATAATTATAGGCAAGCGATAGGCTAACATAATCAAGATTCACGTTTTAAATCATCTTGCTTCCATGGGTACAAAATTGCACTGATCCGGGCCGCAGTAATCACCGATATATTCGGAATCGGGACGGTAAAGCACCGGTTTGGACTCAGCACCTCCAAACTGCTCTTCGAGAACATGAGCGGCCCAGCCGGAAATTCTGGCTATGGCAAATAACGGGGTAAAGAGATCTACGGGTATCCCCATGTAATAATAAAGAGATGCACTATAGAAATCGACGTTCACAAAAATATCTCTTCCCTTTCTTTGTTTAAAGGCTTCCTTGCCTTTTTTTTCAAGAACTTTAGACATTTCGTACCATTTGGGCTCGCCGGTACGTTCGCCCATTTTCTTGGACATGGGTGCAAGGATATGTGCCCTAGGGTCATCGGTTTTATAAACCGCATGGCCCATCCCCATGATTTTTCCACCGGTATCGAGCAAATTGTTTACATACGCTTCGACCCTGTCAACAGTGACGATATCGAGAAGCATCTCCATGACCCGTGTATTTGCACCGCCGTGCAATTCTCCGGACAAAGACCCTACGCCGGCGGCAACAGCAGCATACATGTGGGCTCTTGTTGATGCTACCTGTCTTGCCGAAAATGTTGAGGCATTAAAAGAATGTTCTGCATGCAGCACCAGGCAAGTATCAAAAAAGCCGGCCAATTCATCATCAGGAATTGTTCCGTTGAGCATATAAAGAAAGTTGGCTGCATGACTCAAGTCCGGATTTGGCTCAACAGGTTTTTTATTGTTCCGGATGCGGTCCCAGGCTGCAACAATGGTTGGAAATTTTGCGATGAGCTTTATGGCCATACGAAGTGCCGCTTCGGGAGAATACTCTCCGGTATCAGGGTCATGGTGTGCCAACATCGCAACCGCCGCCTGAAGTATGTCCATGGGAAGAGCATCTTTGGGCCTTGTTTCAAGGGCTGCAATCACCTCGGGCGGGATCCCCCTTTCTCCGGCAAGCTGTTTCTTGAAGTTTTCAAGTTCTTCTTTCTGAGGCAGTCTTTCAAAAAGAAGAAGATAAGCAACCTCTTCAAATGAAACTTTTCCGGCCAGATCCTGGACAAGATACCCCCTGTAAATCAATCTGCCCACAGTACCGTCAACATCGCTGATCCTGGTTGTTGCAACTTTAAAACCCCGGAGGCCGGTATTTAAAATCGGTTGACATGCTTCCATTTTACACTTCCGTTTCTGTTTTTTTTGTAAAATAATTAAAAACAATCACAAAAACACTTAAGATTCAAATCTAGAAAAAGTGATTCTTTGATTTCGTGTTTCTATATTTTCGTTCTTTGGTGATAAATAAATTTTCTTTATTTCATCTTAACATTTAATCAAAATTCGTGCCAAATTTTATAAAATAAAATTAAAACCCGATAACAGCGACCAAAGGGGCATTCTTGTATAAAAACAAGTAAAATATTTCTGCAAACGTCGAGTGTGCCGAAGAGGAAAGTCATTGAAAGCGAATCTGTAGAATGCTACCGCAACCTTTTGATAATAAAGCAATATCGATAAAATTTGCGCTCCTGAAGGCCAAACCGTTTTCAAAAATAATTTATGCAGATTTTAGGTATAACAAAGAATAGTAATAAAATTTGATGAATATTTAATTATTCACATAAGATGATCCGGGGAGGAAAAGCACGGGACGAAATTAAAAAAACGTCTCATATTTTAGGCGTGAAACATAAGTGTATCATGAGACATGTGGCAAAGAGAAGATTCTTTAATGGTCAATCGTGTTTTTTGATTTTTTTTGAGCATTCAGGACAAAGACCGGTAAATTCAAGGTTGTGTCCGATTATCTCAAAAACCGTTGCCTCATAAAGCTCATCTTCAAGTTGGTTCAACGGCGCAATCGGAGCATCGTCCACCCGGTTACAGCGTACACAGCGGATATGGTAATGTTTGTTTGTATCCCAATCATAGCGCTTCAGAGATCCGCTAAGTTCCAGTTTCTGGATTTCTCCCATTTGGGCAAGTATTTCCAGATTTCGGTAAACCGTACCCAGGCTGATTCTTGGAAGGCGACGGCGTACGACTTTATAAATTTCATCTGCACCGGGGTGCGTATTTAGTTTTCGGAACTCTTCCAGAATCACCTGGCATTGTTTGGTAATCCTGCGATTTTTGTCCTGCAGCAAATTCTCCCCTCTCAGGTAATAAGTTCATGGAACCATTTTTAACCTAAATCGAACGATTTTTTACTCGATCTTCTAAGAACCAGAAATTTTCTCTCGGTTTACGGGAATCGTAGTAACCGGTACCGGAGATTCTTTTAACACTTTTTCAGTGACACTTCCAAAGCGAAAATGCCCCCTTTCCCCTTGGCTTGCCATCACCACCAGATCAACCTTTTCTTTATCAATCAGTTTTAAAATTTCCAGCGCCGGATCACCGACGGCAATGTGTTTAATGTACAGGGGGCACCCTTCCAAATACTTATCGCAAATTTGATCCAGGCGGCGTTTGGCCGATTTGTTTGCCCATTGCATAATTTTATCGATGTGAGCTTTGTCAAATTCTCCGTACCATGATACGTGATGGGCAATGTCTTCGATAACGTATAGCACGTGAATTTCCGCTCCGTATTGCATGGTCAACGATGTAACATAAGGCAAAGCCTTTTGAGCACTGCTTGAGAAATCCGTTGGCCACAGTAGCTTTTTTACTTCCAGACCCGTTTTACTTGTACCCATGATAAACCTCCTTGATATGGCATTATTTGGAATTAATTCAAAAATTAACCTTTCATTCATAATAACTACTATAGGGTAGTTGTAAAGTGAGACCTTTGAAATTATAAGAAAAAAATAAAGCCAAATCTTGAAGTAAAGCATTTCAAAAAAATAATTGGAGCTGCACTCAACTCTCTTGACTTTCAATTTAACTGACTTATCCTCCAGTCAGACCTTAGGGACTTCGCCCCATAAGCGCTAAGTTATTTTTTGCGCCGGAAGGACTGTGGAAGGTTTACTGAAAAAGATGAACATCGAACATCGAACGTCCAACTCGCCACAGGCGAGCAAGCACTTGTCCGCCTACGGCGGATCGAATGATGAATGAAAGACAAAAACAAGGGCAAGAATTTCATTAAAAGAACTTAGGGAGACACAAAGATGGTTAAAACTTATTCATAAGGTACCATTAATTAAAAAACCTGAACTACTAAATGATATTTTAGAGGAAACAGAAGAATTAATTAAGATTTTTGTTAAGAGTATCAAAACGGCTGAAAAGAAAAAGAAATAGCTGTTGAATGTTTGTTTTGCATTCGATTTTAGAATAATTTGAGGAGCGGAGCGACATCATTATTCGACGTTCGACGTTCAATGTTCGATGTTGGACGTTCATCTTTTAATATGTTCGACGTTCATCTTTCAAAACAACCCTGTACGGCATAAATGTAACCTGTGAATGTTTACAAAACAACTTAGCGCTTATGGTGCTTCGCCCCAATTGGAATAATAGCCCCGGTGAAATAGAAAAAGTTTCACCGGGTAAAGAGGATGAGAAAGGAGGCTGTATGGAGCATTTCGAATATGAAATTACCCAACACTCTGCGGATACTTTTGATAAGATTATCTATTTTTGTAGTGAGTCTGGCCAATGCGGTATTGATGAAGTCTCAAAAGATCAGACAAGAATTTTGGCTGATATTCTGAACAACCGGGGAAGCAAAGGCTGGGCGCTTGTTCAAATTTCTTTCGGCAAGGATGACGTGATGGCCTTTTGGAAACGTCGTATTAAAGACAAAAAGAAATAGCCGTGGGAAACAAGATCAAATGGTGGGCTTAACTTAAGTACAATTAATTAAAACAAAATCTTGTAACTTCTCAATAAATTCTGGTGTATTAAATGATCATATTGACACGAATCCATAATTTATTGAGATGTTACAAAATCTTTTCAGGGGGTCTTCGTTCCGGGACATGTTCGTGGGCAATTTTATCCTGGTTCCATTTTTCTGATACATAAAGGCTGCAATAGCAACTGCCGTATTCTTCAACATCCGGTGCCCTGTATACACAGGGACAAATTATATCTTTGTCGTTATCTTTATTTCCGGAAGCCAGCCTGCAGGGGCATGCCATGTAGCCGTATCGCTTCTTGTTGGTAATCAAGGCTTCAAGCAGTTCAAATACCCGATCTCTATCCTTGTTAAAAAAATATCCCTTGGACTCCTGAGTTTTCTTCAGCATTTCATAGAGTTTTGCGACTTCCATTATAATCCAAGCGCCTCCCTTATCTCATTTTCCTTAAATCCCACGATGACTTTATCGCCGATGATAATTGTAGGAAAAGAACATTTAGGATTGAATTTTTTGACATCTTCCAGTATTGCCTTGCGTTCTTCTCCTTCCAAAAGATCGACGTCAACAAAATCATAAAGAACTGTGCAATCGCTAAGGAATTTTTTGGTGGACTTGCAATGGCTACAGGTGCTTAGAGAATATATTTTCACCGGGTTGTCAGACATATGAGTATCCTTTCACCATAAATTTTTAGCCGAAGATAATAAAGCACACTTAATGAAATTTTACAACTATTTCTTCAAAGGATTTGCGCCATTTGGGCGGAGCCAATTTCATGTCTTTATTGAAATATCCAACAGCCAGCAAAAGCGGAATCCAGTAATTATCCGGGATGTTGAATTCCTTTCGCACCGCATCGTGGTCAAATCCGTCCATGGGGTGGGTGTCGAGTCCAAGGTTTTTTGCGGCCAACATCAGTGCCATGGCAAAAAAGCCTGTATTTTTACAGGCAAAAGCCAGCTGTTTGTCTTCACTTTCTCCGTAAAGGGATGTACGGGCATCTGCGATCCATTGACGCTGATCGTCGTTCATGGCGTTAGCCTTAATCATCTCTTGAAAATTTTTTTCAACAAACTGGTGACCTTCTTTCCACCCATCTTGATCAGCCAGCACAATAAGCGTTACCGGCGCTTCGCTGACTTTGGGTTGGTTCCAGGCCAGGTTCTGAAGGCGCGTTTTCTCTTCATGCCCTCTTAAAACAATCAGACTCCACGGCTGAAGATTAAAACTTGACGGCGCTTTTGCCGCAGTTTCAATCATTGCTCTCAGTTTCTCATCCGGAACGTCTTTATCCGGATCAAAAAAATTAACCGCACGTCTATTATTAATCACATCTATAAAGTCCATAATTGACCCCTTATTCTGCTAATAAGTATTCATCCATAAACATTTATTGGACACAAATTAAGTGTCCATCCATAAATGGTAGATTTTGGTTTTCGGCAAGGCCCGAGCGAGTTTTCAACCGCAGGCATAGCTCGCTATTTCGAGGATTGAAAACGAGTGAGAACGACGCCGAGGGCCAAAAGATGCCGTTTATGGATGGACAATAGTTAATTGAGCAGGTTCCTCACTTTCTCCGGATCCGTAACCGGTGGTTTGCACGATTTGCCCATACAAACATAGGCTGTGGTCTTGTTATCTATTCTTTTAACCGATGAGATAAATGGAAACTGTCGGGCCAGCCTGCTACGGATCGTATTATCTACAAGTATAATCGCCTTGCCGGGAATAAAGAAAGAATTTACGGTTCTTAGCATTGAGCGCGTATCTTCCCCGTTACGATCTCCGTCGATTAGCACTTCGACCGGCTTTAACCGTGATATGATCAGGGCAACCAGAAGTTCCGGGGCTGAATCCGGCTGTGGATTAATTCTTGATAGAACACTTTCCAAAGTTCGTTCGACCACTGTCGAATATTTCCCTGAATCGGCAAACCTTGCAAAATGCAATGCATTCAAAACAGCCACTGATCCGGCGGAGGGTGTTACACTATCCGTATCCTCCTTGACACGCAAATCAATCTTTTTATCATGTCCCTTGCGGGTCATAAAAAAGCCGCCATTTTCTGTATCGTAAAATAATGTTATCTGTTCGTCCATGAGTTCAAGGGCCCATTCCAGCCATCCTGGATCGAAATCGGCTTCATAAAGATCAATGAGGCCCTGAATTAAAAAAGCATAGTCACTGGCCATACCGACTATTTTGCTCTCTCCTTTACGCCACCGTCTGTAAAGTTGTTTGGTTTCAGAATTATAAAGATTTTTTTGGATAAATTTCGATGCATTTCGGGCTGCCATCAGGTATCTTTCGTCTTCTAACACTTGATATGCCCTGGACAAAGCGGATATCATAAGGCCATTCCAAGAGGTAAGGATTTTGTCGTCCAGGTGTGGCCGGGTTCTGGCGGCTCTGACCTGTAATAGCTTTGATTTCGATTCATCCATCAATTGGGCTATTTCGCTTTTCGATCGGCCAAATTTATCAGCGGTCTCCTCCAGAGAATGGGCGGCAAATAAAATGTTTTTACCTATAAAATCCCCATGTGGATCATTTTCGACATTTCCTTCCGGTTGCAATCCGTAGTGGTATGAAAATATTTTTCCCGTCTCAGGACCTAATACAGCATCGATCTCTCTTTGCTCCCACACATAGAATGCCCCTTCGATCTTCTTTTTATCACCACCATTGGAGCATGGGTCTGCCGGCATACTATCGGCATCTTCTGCCGAATAAAATCCGCCATCAGGATGCGTCATATCCCGCAGAACATAATCGGCTGTTTCCCTTGCAATTTTTTCAAAAAAACGGTTGCGGGTAATCAGGAAAGCATCCAGATAGTTTCTAATCAGCTGGGCATTGTCATACAGCATCTTTTCAAAATGGGGAACATGCCATTCGGCGTCTGTGGAATAGCGATGAAACCCTCCCCCCAGTTGATCATAAATTCCGCCTGTTGCCATGGCACGGAGTGTAAAATTTGCCATTTCAAGGGCGGTATCGCCCGCGTTATCTTTTTTGTCGCTATTTTTAGCATAAAAATAATAAGCAAATAAAAAATTCTGAATTGAGGGAGACGGAAACTTGGGAGCCTGACTGAACCCGCCTAAATTTTTGTCAAATCTTTTGGAAAAATTATTCAAGGCATTATCCAGCAAGTTTGTATCGATGGGTCCATGACTTGAAGACCATGATAGGTGATTTGTTATAATCCTTGATAATTCCTGACCGGAAGAGAGCAATTTTTTCTTTTTTGAAGGATCGTTCCAGGCTGAGGCAATAAGATTCAAAAGGTCGGGCCATGATAACATCCCCGATTTAGGCACAGGCGGAAAATAGGTCCCCCCGTAAAAGGGTTCTAATTCGGGTGTTAGAAAAACATTTAATGGCCATCCGGCTGAACCGATTAAGGCTGAAACCGCGGTAATGTACACTTTATCAAGATCGGGCCGTTCTTCCCTGTCCACTTTGATACATACAAAATTATCGTTCATCAGGTCAGCAATGTCCAAATCCATGAACGATTCTTCCTCCATAACATGGCACCAGTGACAGGTTGAATAACCTATGGATAAAAGAATAGGTTTATTTTCTGATTTTGATTTTTCAAAAGCTTTATCTCCCCACGGATACCAGTCAACGGGATTATAGGCATGCTGGAGAAGATACGGACTTTTTTCATGAATAAGCCGATTTGGACTTAAGTTAGCTTTAGACATCACATTCTCCTGATCAGGCATACAAAATTTAAGGTCAAAATAAACAAAGAATTTGTTTTAGTTCTTTACATTATAATATTCTTTTATATTAACAGTAATTATTATCATTATTATTTTAATGTCAACTTTCGTAACATTAAATCTTTTCATGAAGGAAAAATCATCTCTTAGAAGGAGGAACCGCCAATGGCAGAAGAAGAAGAAAAAAAAGTAGTAAAGGAGAAAAAGCCGAAAAAATTGGCTGATCCGAAAGCGATTTCCATTGATCCTGCAACTCAGGAGATGCAAGCCCGGGTTCAGGAACTGGGAATCGATACGGTTTATGACAGAGCCGTACAAATGAAACCCTGTAACATCGGCGTTCAGGGCACCTGCCGCAAAAACTGTTCCATGGGGCCGTGCCGCCTCCCGCTGCCAAAGGCGGGAATCGAAGGAGAGGACACCCGAAAGGGCCTGTGCGGCGCCACGGCATCCCCTCTGGGACAACGTTTTTGTCTCAGGAGCTTGCCATAATCACCGGCGCCTGTGATGCCATGGTGGTGGATATCCAGTGTATCTTCCAGAATCTTGCCAATGTGGCCAAATGCTTCCATACCAAACTGATTACCACCCATCCCATTGCCAGGATGGAGCAGGATAATGTAATTCACATTGAGTTTGACGAGCATCATGCCCTCGAAGATGCCAAGAAGATTATGAAGATGGCCATTGACAATTTTGAAAACCGCAGCACAGAGGTTATGATTCCCAAATATAAAGCCACCCAGATTGCAGGTTTTGGTGTGGAATCCATCGAGTACCATCTGGGGGGAACCTTCCGGGGAACCTATTATACCTTAAATGACAATATCATTAACGGCTGTATCCGGGGTGTGGCCGGTGTGGTGGGTTGCAACAACGCCCGGACCCGGCACAATGAAGCCCACATTAATGTGGTGAAGGAACTGATTAAAAACGACGTCCTTGTTTTGACAACGGGCTGCAACGGAATTGCCTGCGCCATGGAAGGACTGCTGACGCCGGAAACCGCGCAGGTATTTTGCGGACCGGGTCTGGCCGAGGTTTGCGAGACCGTGGGTATCCCGCCGGTTCTGCACCTGGGCTCCTGTGTGGACAACAGCCGCATACTGCTGGCTGCCACTGAAGTTGTCAAAGCAGGCGGGCCTGGAAAAGACATCTCTGATCTGCCGGCGGCCGGAAGCGCACCCGAGTGGATGAGTGAAAAGGCTATCAGCATCGGCCATTATTTTGTGGTATCCGGTGTGTACACGGTTTTTGGCGTCACCCTGCCCACTTCCGGTGCTCCGGTGTTCCATGATTATATTTGCAAGGAACTGGAAAAGATTTACGGCGGCATGTGGGATATTGAGCCGGATCCCATTAAGCACGTTCAGTTGATGATCGCCCATATCGACAAAAAGCGCAAGGCCCTGGGCATTGACAAGGCAAGGGAAAGGGTGCTCATGGATATGGCGGATCGCCAGGCACTTGAGGCATAATAATGGAAGCGTCTTATCAGCAAGCGTAATGATGAAGAGCATAACGCTTCGATAACATCATAAAAAAGGGGCTCTCTGTTTAGGAGCCCTTTTTTTTTATCAATTTTCACCCCAATGGGCGAGCCGGAGTCGATGGTATGTCAAGGGAAAATCAGTTTCATATCCATATCATCCCTGATTCCCAGGCGTGTCAGAACAAAATCGTATTTTACAGGATCATTCGGTGCAAGTTGTCTAAAGCAGGATGTTATTTCAAGAGCGGTATTCAAGTTAGCATTTTTTCTTTCGGTAAGACCCAACTTCAGACTTATTTTATGCATGTGAGTATCAAGGGGAATAACCAGTTTTGACAAAGGTACGTTACTCCATCCTCCGGGATCAACTCTGTCTTTTCTAACCATCCATCTTAAAAAAAGATTCATTCTCTTACAGGCGCTTCCCTTTTCAGGCAGAGCGACAAGATGTCCGGGTTTGTTTTTTCCAGCAATAAGCTGCCCCGTAAAAAAAATCATAGCTGGGATGACAGTTTCATCATCAGGCGACAGACCACAGGCAAAACAGTCATTCAAAGAACCAAACCGGGCAATCACGCTTTTAATTTCCCAAAGCAACGCTGCAAGATGATCTCCTGTAGCAAATCTATGAGTAAAGCCTTCAAATGCCTTGCAAATAGATCTATAACTAAAATTCTTTATAAAGAGATAAGGCGACGGATTCATAATATCGAGCACATATGAAACGCTTTTAAGTATTTGTTTCACCCTGCCGTATGCAAGTGAAGATGCTATCAATCCGGCGACTTCGCGGTCTCTGATGTTTTCATATGAATATAGAAATTCAAGGGGATCAGGATGAACATATCTGCGCCGGTTATATTGATTATACAGGTTGTCGATTTTCTTTTTTAGCATTCCAGGTGTCCTATTGATTTTTACTTCTTTATACAGTAGTTACCGCTCAACAACTGAACTAGTGTCCATCCATAAACGGCATCTTTCGGCCCCCGGCGGCGTTCTCGCTCGTTTTCAATCCTCGACATAGCGCGCTATGCCTGCGGTTGAAAACTCGCTCGGGCCTTGCCGGAAACCAAAATCTACCATTTCTGGATGGACACGGACTAATTTCTGCATTGGAAATTTAATTTGTGTCCATTATAGACTCATGTATGGGCACAAACTAAGGGGTTTCGCCCAATTGGAATAACGGATACATACAATGCCGCTCATTAATTATCAACAATCAAACAAGATAAGCTCACCTGGGCTTTGGTGGCCTGAACTTATACACGGAACCCTGGTAAAAAGATATAATCGTTTTCTTGCTGATGTAAAGCTTGTAAGCGGCGAAGTGGTTACAGCCCATTGCCCTAATTCAGGCACCATGAAAGAGTGCTCACAGCCGGGCCGGCCGGTATATCTTTCATTCCATGATAATCCCAAAAGGAAATTGAAATACACCTGGGAGATGATTAAAATGCCCACATCTCTTGTGGGAGTCAATACCATGATTCCTAACAGGCTTGTAAAAAAATCGATCGAGGAGGGACGTGTTGAGCAGTTAAAGGACTATGAAAATATAAAATCTGAAATTAAAGTGCCGGGTGGCTCCCGCCTCGATCTTTTGCTTACGAAAAATGAAAATGAAAAGTGCTTCGTCGAGATAAAAAACTGCACTCTGGTTAAAGACGGCATTGCATACTTTCCGGACGCGGTGACTGCCCGTGGTCGGAAACATTTGGTGGAACTTCAAAAACTCGTTTCAAAGGAAAACCGCTGTGTAATGTTCTTTCTTGTACAAAGGATGGATGCAAAAACTTTCACTACAGCCGACCATATAGACCCGGCATATGGAAAAGAGTTCATAAAGGCAAAAAACAGCGGAGTCGAAGTGATTGTTTATGATGTTGTCATAGATCTTAATAAAATCATCTTGGGTAAAAAGATTCCGCTGACCTGAATGAAATATTAACCTAACCATTTATTGTAACCTGTGGTACGGTGCCAAAAGTGTTAAACTTAAGTGGATCGATAGAAAGGATTTCTTTTAAAATGAAAATAGCGAGCGTTGTATTTACAATAATGCTGTGCATTCTAACAACCGATGTTGGAGAGACCGGCGAAACAAATCAGACGGAGAATCCCATGTGTTTAATTCAAACAACAGTAGGTAATATTGAAGTGGAGCTGTTTCAGAACGATGCCCCCGAAACGGTGGCCAATTTTATCGCTTTGGCTGAAGGCACTAAGGAATTCGTGGATGCCAAAACCAGAGAAAAAGTCAAACGGCCTTTTTACGACGACGTGATCTTTCACCGTGTAATCAAAGATTTCATGCTTCAGGCCGGCTGCCCGCTGGGTAACGGAACAGGTGGACCGGGCTACACGTTTGCAGATGAGATTAATGCCTCAGCTTTAGGGCTTGACAAGATAAAAGCGATCGACCCGAAAAAGGGTCCTCATTCTTTTTTGATGATTCAAAACCAGGAGGAGTATCAGCGAAGTATTCTCATGCCCCTGTTTCAAAAAATGAACATATCCTCACAGAAAGAGCTGGATGAAAAAAAAGAAGAAGTTAAATCCAGGCTAAATTCTCTTACTCTAAAGGAGGTATATGAAAACATGGGTTATGTATATTCCGATAAGGGGTCACCCCACCCACCGGCTCGCGGTTCTCTGGCTATGGCCAATGCCGGACCCAATACAAACGGATCACAGTTCTTCATCAATCTGGTGGATACGGACTGGCTGACCGGAAAGCATACCGTATTCGGCCGCGTGGTAAAAGGGATGGAGGTAGTCGATAAAATCGGGATGGTTAAGGTCGATTCCCGCTCCAAGCCGCTTAAGAAGGTAAAAATTATCTCGATTCGGCTGAAGACTTCGCAATAATACTCATCAATTTTTATTAGCTGCTATTTCAAAATCGCAAATCAGGGGCGCATGATCGGATAATTTGACCTGAGGGATCTGGAAATCCCTAATTTGTATTTGCGGACTGTGGAAGATGTAATCGAGTTGTCGGCGCGGTAAGCGACTGGGATGGGAGGGCTCCGCGTTGGTGTTGGCATTTTTCAGCCCTGTTGCAGACAGGAATAATTGCAATTCGCGATCCCCCCAAAATACGTTGAAATCACCGGCGACAATGACCGGTTTTTTTTGGGTTTCTATCATGGCATGAAGATCCTGCAACTGGTAGTGGCGATGACGGAATTTAATAGACAGGTGTGTCAGGAAAACCGAGAATTCTTCTAACTCAAGTTCAATCACAAGACGCTTGATACCTTCCCGGAAATAATGAAATTTTTGAGATTTAATCTCCTGGTTCGTCAGAATCGCATTGCCCTGTTTGTTCAGCACCGGGACTTTTTGAACGATTGAAGCAGCGGAATATTTTGACTGATAAATCGGACAATGTTTCATTTTCCGGGCGATGTCTTCGGCCTGGTTGTTTTTTTCGGAGCGGAAGGACCCGCTGTCCACTTCGATCAATCCGATAATATCCGGATTCACCGATTTTATGAAATCCATTATATTTTGGAAATTGCCATTGGTGTGCTTTAAATACCCACTATATGGAACCGGAAGATGGAAATGCATCCCAATGCCCGCACCATACCGTATGTTGTATAAAAGAAGTCGCATAGGATCTTTATCCTCTCGTGTATTATAATTCCTTCATCGAAAAAGTAAAGTCTTGATTATCACCTTTTTTCTTTATAACATCCTAATTCGATCACAGAAGGGGGCTGAAGAGCAAGGCAGGTTTTCGATGAAACGCTCAAGCGCGGAATAGAAATTATATTAAAAGATTATTAAGAAATAAAAATTTTAAATGATTATTCAACAATTACTGAAGTCGATTGAAATAATCGGGGCAATCGCTTTATTCGGAGGATTAATTATACTGACATTCCTTCACGTAAAAATAAACAAAAGGCTGAATAAAAGCTACGTTACATTTCTATCCGTTTTTAGAACTCCATCAAACCATCTATTAGAAAGTGATAAACGTCTTAGAAAAATTGGCGGGTATCTCCTGTTGTCCGGTGTTATCATTTCGGTTATCAGTAATTTTATATCATTTGGAATATCTTATTTTAGAATTTGGATAAGCCATTAACGGACGGGATCACCAGTGCTTTTTTTAGGGTGTTGTTTGATACCATACGATTAATGACAATGCCGTATTTTTTTCCGAAGGGCATGATGTTAACCGGATCGAATCCTCCTGATTTATACAGCTCTCTGAAATCCGGTTTGGCAATCAAATGAAGGATGTAACTGATGTGCCCTGAATATCCGGTTGCATCCAGTTGCTGAAGCTTTTTAACGGTCTTTTTTGCCAGTTCCACGGCCTGCCGATGAACCATAGGTCCGGAATTGGTGCATTTCCGCAAAGAATACAGCTGCCGGCAACTAAAGGGTCGTATCGTATAGATAAGGCAGGTATTATCCTTTTTAAGAAATGGACATCGGGTAATTGACCGCTTTTCTCTTTTTTTCATATTTTTGGTAATTTTTTTCCGGATGTTGATTTGATCCTGTTTGTCAAGAGTCTCAATCCACTCGTGTATAATGAGTCCTTCCAGGGTTATTGTATCCACATTGCCAAAGTGGATACAACAAAATGCACAGCCTGCCTCGCAGACAGCGCCGGCCTTGAATGGTCGCGCCTTTATTTCAAAGTCATTATAGATTTCTTTTAATTTTTCCAGTTTTGTCTTAATATCCATGGGCACGCCAACAATTATAACCTGAATCTTGCATGAAAATTAATGAGAGTTTTTAAACCACTTAGTTGAAGCGGGCTCAAACAAAATCATAGAATCATACTTTTTACCCAAAGGTTAAATCGGATGATGAACTTTTTTATTCATTAATTTTCACCCAAAGGGCGAGCCGGAGGCTTCCATCTGCTGCGTTATTAAGGGCTCGTAATAGTTCACTATGACTTCGCCCTTAAATGCCTTGCATATGAAAGCCTCCGACTCGTGCAAAATTCATGTATGAGCTTGTAGAAAAAATGTATATACCACTCACTTATTCTTTTCAATCAAAAGATTTATACACAGGTTGAGCATAGAAATCTCGAAACGTGAACTTAGGGGCTTCGCCCCATAGGCCCCATAATTTCAGGGCTCCTGAACTGGCGTAAATCTGAATGCAACATCTTCTATTAAACACTAAACTATGAGCTAAAATAAAAAATGAACGTCCAACATCGAACATCCAACGTCGAACATCGAAGGACTATACACCTTCGGTGTTTCAATTTTATAATCTAATGGAGCGAAGCGATATCCTTATTCGACGTTCGATGTTGAGCGTTCGATGTTCGATGTTCAAATTGTTGCATCTGAAATTACGACCGAGCTTTCATAACACCTCGAAAATACATACATAGGTCAGGAGTTCTGAATTTATTGACATGTTACGATGAAGCGACTAGGGTAAACGTATTTGATTTCGGTGCAGCGTAGCGACGGCGTGTTTCTCTTGGAAAGAGATACTCGCCGTCGTGGAGCGTTCTCCCTGTATTGGGATTCAAATGCGTTTGACCTGTGAACCGATCAATTCAGACTTGACATGATTCTTTTATAATCTTACAGAAAATATAACATCCCTCTAATTTCTTACCAACAATTTAATGCAGGAGGTAAAATATGCGTATCATACTGATTGGACAGGCGGCATTCGGGGAAAAAGTATTGGAAAGCTTGCTGGAAAGAAATGAAAATATAATAGGGGTTTATGTGCCACCGGACAGACCGGGGGGGCGGACTGATCCGCTCAAAGAATCAGCAGTATCCGAAGGAATTGATGTCTTTCAACCTGAAACGTATAAAGATGATCAGGTATTCGCCGAGTACAAGGAACTCAAACCGGATCTCACGGTAATGGCCTTTGTGACCGATATTATCCCGGCGCGCTTTTTTGAGGTCCCCACTCACGGGACCATCAACTATCATCCTTCGATTTTGCCGCGCCATCGCGGCGCCAGTGCCATTAACTGGGCGGTAATCATGGGGGACACCCGAACCGGGTTGAGCATTTTCTGGCCGGACGGAGGGATCGACACCGGATTCATTATGCTTCAGAAAGAAATCGAGATCGGTCCGGATGACACCACCGGCGCCCTCTATTTTAACCACCTCTTTCCCATGGGGGTTGATGCCATTCTCGAATCCATCGACCTTATCAAAGCAGGCAAGGCCCCCAAAATACCTCAGGATGAAGCCGGTGCTACTTATGAACCTCCCTGTGATGACCGAGTCGCGGGCATTGATTGGGACAAGCCGGCCAGAGAACTATACAATCTGGTGCGCGGTTGTGATCCCCAACCCGGTGCCTTTGCTTTGTTGAACGGTGAAAAGGTTCGTTTTTATGGCGCACAGCTCATAGAAGAGAGTACCGATAAAGCTCCGGGGACGATTCTTGCTGTTGACGATCAAGGGATTCATGTGGCGGTGTCAGGAGCAAGGCTTGTGGCAGGTAAAGTCCGGCCGACCAGAGGCAAAAAAGTCGCCGCGGCCGAATTTGCGGCTGAACAGGGGCTTAAGGCCGGAGATATGTTCGATAAATAATATCCGTAATAAGAAAAACAACTTATGAGTACAGGCGAAAAAGAAGTTCTCGTTTTTAGCAATAAATTCTACCATCATAGTTATGGCCCCAGTCATCCCCTGAAAGTGGAACGGCTCCGGTTAACCATGGACTTGATCGGAGAATATGGGCTTTTTGATACGTCTTCGCCGCCCTGGGTGGAAGCAAGAGAAGCCGGCGAACAAGATGTCACCCTCTTTCATTCTCCTGAATATCTGGAGATACTTAAAACAGCCAATTCGGGCAGGGCTCCCTCACAAGCCTGGAAGTACGGTCTGGGCAGCGGTGATAACCCCTTGTTTCCCGGTTTATATGACTGGTCTTTACTGGTCACCGGTGCAACCCTTGAATGTATCCGCCAGATATTAAAAGAGAATCGTGAGATCGCTTTTAATATTGCGGGCGGTTTGCACCATGCAACGCAAAGTCGGGCCTCTGGATTCTGCTATCTTAATGATCCGGCTATAGGGATTGCCAAAATGGTTCAGGACGGTTTGCGCGTCTTTTACCTGGATGTAGATGTACACCACGGTGACGGGGTTGAGGCGGCGTTTTATAACACGGATCAAGTCCTGACCGTCTCTCTTCATCAGCATGGCCACACGCTTTTTCCGGGCACCGGTTTTCCCGACGATATCGGCCAAGGGCCGGGCCGAGGATACGCGGTCAATGTGCCGTTGGCACCTGGAACCGATGACGATTTGTACATTTGGGTTTTTATGGAACTGGTGCCGCCGCTTGTTCATGCTTTTGATCCAGATATACTGGTGACACAACTTGGGGTGGACACCCTGGCAACCGATCCTCTGGCCGGTCTGAATCTCACGACCAACGGCTTCAGCAGAATAGTCCGGGAGATAAAATCGTGGGGCTTTAAATGGGTTGCGCTGGGTGGCGGCGGATATAATGTCATGAATGTGGCCCGGGCATGGACTCAGGCGTGGGCAATCATGAAAGGGGTTGAAATTCCGGACAGTTTGCCCCAGGATTTTGTCAACAAACACCGGACCGAGCTGGGTCAAAATCTCACGCTCTCGGATTTGCCAATTAAAATCAAGGGTGCAGCTGCTGAATCCTCACGGCAAATGGCCTCATCGGTTGTTACAAAAATTAAGGACACTGTTTTTCCATTGCTGGCGGCCTGAAGCGATAAGATTGTTAACCTAAGTACATGTATTCTTAAATACGATATCGTATTATAATTGGATAACTTAGAATCACCGCTGAGTCGCCCCAGTACGATCTGCCGGACCTACGGGGCAGGCAGAGGTCTCAGAGAATTTGTTTCTTTTTTGCTTTCCGCTGACCCCAGAGGAATAGGCTTCGCATTCCACAGGGCAAGGACGCCGGAAAGCAAAAACATGCATCCCTGTGGGATAAAGAAATAACCATTTGTATTTCAATACGATATTACTTTTATAAAGGTTGAGTGGTTTTCTTTTGCCGTCCCCTCAACGGCAAAAGAAATAATATTTAACTCTGCGGCCTTTGCGTCTTGAGCGAAGCGGGCGGTGAAACAATATAAAAAAATATGTCATCGAACTTACGAATCAGAGCACTAAGTTGTTAGAAATGGTTTCAAAAGCTTCAATCAGGTTCAAAGTCAAGGCGGGGCCAGGGATTCGACCGCACTATCTGAATCGACCAACGGTTAATCCTCGGCCACTAAAATGAAGCCTATTCGACAACCACCGGTGATGACATCTACCTCAGATTCACAAATCTATTATGACAAAAATCCAATACCCTAAATGAGCGAAAGTCGAGGATGCCCCAGATTCGAGGCATCAAGGGCAAAGCCGTAGTCGTCTACTGCGAGCCCTTGATAACGAAGAAGATGGGGTATCATCGGCTTTCCTGAAAGGTAAACAAAATGGGATTTTTTTAATAAATTTATATCTCATTTATAGAAGAGTTATGAAAATGCATCCAAATCTAATAAAATGCATAATAAATCAAACACATAAAATATTTTCCCATTTTGTTTATGATCATTTAGGGTAATACTAAAGTATTAGATTCTTCCTAGTACCCTCCACCTCATCTAATACTAAAGTATTAGAAATCTCGACTAAAAAGTATTAAAAAAATCATACCCTTAACCAATTGCAACTTAATATGTCTTATGGTAAAAGATCCATGATACAAAAAGCAGCAACCACCGGTTATGATATCTATAATTCAACTGCCAGATGTAAGATAACGATTAGGTATCACAACATCGGCAATAGGTCATTTAATGGCCAGAAAGCACACATTTTTCAATGATCCATTTTCGTTCTATAGTTTTAATTCTGCAAATTTGCATAATTTTCAGGGCATCTTTTATAGGCTTTTGTGCAAAGGCTTGTTCCTAAGTGATGCAGAATGTGCACAATAAACAGGAAATAATTCCGAATTATTCAATAAACGAGAAATAATTCTCACTACTCACTAGTTAGACATTTTAAGAATATTTAGGAGATCGATTTATATATGGCAATGTATAGACTCAAGAGAGGCGAAAGCAAGTTAGAAAGGCTTGAAGAATTCGAATATGCATCTGAGGGCAGCCACGATTTTTCACCGCAAAAGATACTGACAGCAAACCCAGAAATTATTTTCGGTCTACCAGAATTGGAGCTAATTAATACAGAGGCCCTCATCTCCTTTTCAGAATATGCCACCGCGCGCGGAAGCATCGACTTACTGATGATCGGTTCAAATGCAGAGATAATTATAGTCGAAACCAAGCTTTTGAGAAATCCCGAATCAACAAGACAGGTTGTGGCACAGATTATCGATTATATTAAAGCATTTTCGGAAGAAACCTTGAATGATTTAATACGAAAAACCAAATTACGGTTTCCAAGTGAAGTAGGACGACTGATAAATGATGTAAATTTTGCTGCGCTTGTTCAAGAAAACATTAAAACCGGCAACTATAAAGTTATCGTGGTTGGAGACTATATTCATCCAAATGTTTTGGGGATGATCGAGTCAATTCATTCTGCACCACATTTGTCCTTTACAATTCACCTTGTAGACCTTCATACATGTCGATCCGAGTCGGATGAGATCATAATCAAACCAGGAATTGTTGCGTCGACTGTCGAGGTTGAGAGGAGCGTTATAAAAATCGATATAGAGCCAGCCTCTACAACTTATCGGATTAACGCTCAAACTCCAGAACCAAAAGGAAAAGGAACGAAACCGATTCTTACATGGGATCAATACTTATCCAATTTGAGTGATCCGTCTTTTCGACAAATTATAGATGATTTTCACCAGCATTGGATCGAGGAAATAGATGACAGTATTAACATGGGACAAGTCGGTTTCTCCGCAGGTTTAGAGTATGGAGGAAAAAGAATTCCAATACAGTACGTCTATGATAATCGCATCGCAATCATCTCTGAGAAAGCCGGAAAATATTCAAACATACCGAAGGCACTATATGAAGACTATCTAATGGATCTCAAACAGTCAGCCTATCTTCACGATAAATACATTGCCAGTGGCAAGGTTGAGGTGCATTTTTCATCAATAGATAAGGAGATACTCTCCATAATTCTAAACTCAGCCATTAAACTAGCAAAACGCTACAAAAGCACTGCCGAATTATAGTAATGTCTAACAAGGCGCTTTCACACGGAGCGCAAGAAAACTGCGCCCGGTGAAGCGCAGTCGTTACAGATATCTCCCAGGGATCTCATATTTAGCAATTTATGTGCTCGTGGCAAGCTGTACAACATTTGATTTTAATTAGATTTTTTTAACCCTAAAGATTGAAAAACTCAATATTGAAATATAGGATAAAAACATGTCTACTCAAACCTTTAGAATAGTTCATTTGAGCGATATTCATTTTGGTAAATTTCATCGTTTCACAAGTAATGGTGCAACCACTAGACTCGAACATCTTACTGGTGGCAGCCTGCTTGAAAGTCTATCAGATGATATAAAATCAATCGGAGCCATACCAGATTTAATTGTGATATCAGGTGATCTAACTTCAACTGGAAACACGGAGGAATTCAAACAAACAAAATTTTTCTTGTCTGAAATTTGCAGAAGATTCGATCTCGATCCTTCTCGTTTCCTTATCGTTCCTGGAAACCATGATGTTTTCTGGGATAAAGAATCAGGTTCTGTTTCTAGGGGTGATTATCTCACCTTTTTATCACTTTTTTTCAAATTGCCCGTTGATAAGATGGAACTACCATCTTATAATTTTGAAGATATTTTTTTTATCGGATTTGATTCTACTAAACTGTTGAGTCAACACTATGGAGGTTTAGGAGTTGTAGGCGAGGAGCAGCTAAGAGCTGCAAAAAAGAAAGTTCAAGAAGCTTCAGGGGCTCGAATAAAATTCCTCGTTTTACATCACCATTTGCTTCCAGTTTCTTGGGTGGAACCTGGGCCAATTGAAAAAGTTAAAAGCATGACCTTAGATGCCCCTATGATACTATCTTGGGCACAAGAGCTTGGGTTTACTGGAATTATTCATGGTCATCAACACCAGCACTTCATATCTACCTTCCATTTCGCAGACCGAAAAGGAGTACCATTTGTAATTACAGGTGGTGCTAGTATCGGATCTACTGAATTGCCACCCCAGACAAAAAATGGATATCAATGGATAGAAATTCAAAAACGCCATTTAATATTCACACGCAGAGATTTAGAAGGAACTAATAAATTTCAACTTGCCAATAAAATTGAATTCGTTCGTGAAAGATCTGGTACATTCGCATCTACCTCAATACCAAGTGCAAGGCAATACCGAGAACCAAGCCTAACTGAATTACGAAGTTTAATGGGAGATGCTGCAGTGCAAGTTTTGGAAGCCGTGAGTCCTTGTTATGGTCCGTCAGGTGGATTAAAGGCAGTTTCTAAAACAGGAGGATGCTCGCATGTTCGGGATGGAATGAATATAATGAGATCATTAAGTGCTCCTGATCCAATTCAAAATCGCTTTTTTGAGGTTGGTTTAGAACTTGTGAGGGATGTCGGAGATATGGCTGGAGACGGAAAGAAGACAGCTGCTTTGCTTTGGGCTAAATCAGTTGAAAATGCTTTTAAAAAAATAGAGGACGGATTTTCTGACACACTTATTGCAGATGGCATAAAAGATGCTAGCAGAATGGCTGCAAAGTATATCACAGAAAATAGCAGACCGACGAAAGACCAAAAACAGATTGCTCAAATAGCAAAAACTGCAGCACATGGAAGGGAAAAAATAGGAGAGATAATTGCTGAAGCTATGAATAAAATTGGCAAGGAAGGAATGATATATGTAAAATCAAACATTTCGCCCGAAGGAGAATTTCAAATCTCTCTCCAGATAGAGGAATGTAAATTTGAAAATGGTAATATGCCTGATTGGATTTTTGAAATTATGCCGAAGGACAAAAATGAAATAGTTTTAAACAATCCCGGATTTTTTCTATATAACAGAACAATAAATTCCGTCCCAGAGGTATTACCAGTACTGGAGATCGCACATGCAAATCGACGTCCTTTGGTACTTGTGTGCGAAGGGATTGAAGGAGAGGCTCTTTCAACCATAACAATTAACACGCTGCAGAAAACAGTTATCGCGATTCCTATTAGCTATCAAAGAACAAGTTTAAAAGAAATAACAAAGGATATCTCTATACTAACTGGCGCAAGGCTTTTAAGGAAAGAAGCAGGTGCCTTACCAAAAAATGTAACTTTGGAAGATTTGGGTTCTGCAGAACAGGCGATAATAGGTTTTGAAAAATTTTATCTTAAAGTTAGTGAGGATATAAAAAAGCTTGATCCGATTCGTAAATTTGTGACCAAATTGCGAACATTAGCAAATGAGATGCAATCCCCTTTTGAGCGCGAAAAAATTCAAAATCGTCTTGCCCGTATAGTCGGCGCGCATGCCACAATAATTATTTGCGGTAGCTCCAAATCAGATATTCGCATTTTAACTGGATTAATGGCAAATGCTTTAAACTCAGCTCGAGCAGCTGTAGAAGAAGGAATTGTCATAGGAAGTGGAATAAGTTATTTATTAGCAGGCCAATATGTTAAAAATAATTGCACAGGAACTCCAGATTATCTTGCTGGAGTTGATTCATTTGTGAAAGCTCTTTCTTTACCTTTTTCAGAAATTGTGAAATCAATGGGTCAAGATATTGATACTGTTGAAAAAACTATATTAGCAAGCCCTAACAGTTCTTTTAACTACTGGGACAATGGTTTAATTGAAGATTATTTAAAAGGGCCACTTGACCCTGCAAAACTCGTTAAACGAGTTATTTTATTAGCTGGTGAATCAACAGCCAGAATGATTAGGACAAAATCAGTGGAATTTTTACCTCCGGGAGAACAAAAAGCTCCAGAAAGAAAAGGCTATAACGAGGGATTTGATACGGTTTAATAAATAAAGCATGTATTGTTGCTATTTCTATTCAATAAAATTATCATTTAAAAATTTCAGATATCTCCCAGGTATTTTGGATGAACAATGAACGAAATAATCTCAATAGGTCGCAGAAAATGTTAGAGATGAAATACTGATTAGTTATGTTGTCAGTTTAATTATGTTGTGAGAATTTAATTCCGTTATTTTATTCTTTTTTTGAAAAAGGATATTAAACATCCATATAATTCTTCTAGTTCGCTTTTCCCATTTTATTCTCCTGTCTA
>Ga0315545_1000738_pt1 | contig 34118 bp, 32 predicted proteins | sample SalMarSW160210MG_FD_203096 | JGI IMG/M metagenome (GOLD analysis project Ga0315545, IMG submission 203096) | Salt marsh sediment microbial communities from the Plum Island Ecosystem LTER, Massachusetts, United States - Salt Marsh Sediment SW1602-10 ...
CTGAGCGCGATCACGGTAAATGAGGGGCAGGTTTTCAAGCTAAATGATGTTGAAAGGGATTGGAGCTGACCGGACGGAGATCAGCTCCGGTTATGAGTTTATCTTAAAAGGTACAATTAGAAGTCGTCATCGATTTGGTCATCGTTTAGACAAGATTTATCATCTTCATAGTTCATGATAATGTCCATGAACTCATTGCAGTATTGGTCCCACAGGGCACTTTCCAATCGTGATATTCTATCGCAGATTTCAAAAGCCAGTTGGATTTGTTCTTTTTGATCCATGAGCATTTCCTTTCTCAATTTTTTCTTTTTTTAGCACTCGCCCGGTATGGCGAGAACACCTCAAAGAAGAGTTTTTCATCCAGTTGTGGCAGCTGTTTTTCAGCCGCAGCGGCCAGCAAATCGGCGGCCATGGTGTTTAGCACTCTCAAGTTTCCTGCTGCGTGATCAGCCAGGGTTTGTTTCAGTGTTTGGGTCAGCAAGTGTTCAGCCCCAGCGTGTTTAAGGTTGTGTTCGAGCAACTCGAGCAGGATTTTGGGGGGATACGGCTGAATATTGAGCCGCAGTCTCATGCGGGTACCCAGAGAGGTGAGCTGGGGCGTTCTAAACCGCTGGGGCAGTCTCATGTCACCGCACAGCACGGAAGTGAGAAGGGATTTGGAGTCAAAGTGATCGCTTTGCAGCAGTCGGATTTCATTGAGGCAGACGCTGAGCACTTCCTGGGCTTCATCAATGAGCAACACGGGTTTGTAAAGGGTGTTTTTCACATGATCCCGCCAGCGTTGTCTGAGCGCTTTAAAGCCGCCGTAGCGATTGGCCGGTGACAGGTTGACCCCGAACAGGTCACCCATTTCACGGTAAAAGTCGGCCACAGAGCTTTGGGGTCTTTGCATGACGCCAACCTTAACATCGCCGAGGCTTTCCAGGCGATGATCCAATATCTGGAGGATTTTTGATTTGCCAAGTCCCGGTTCTGCACAAATCAGTGCAAAGCCTCCGGTTTTGACAAGATTTTCCATACGAAAGGCAAAACTGTCCATTTCCGGGGTAACCCAAAGTGCTTCAACCGGGATATCGGGTAAAAACGGATTGTATTTGAGCCCGTAGAGGGTAAGAAGTGTTTTATTGTTCATCGTTGGTGTCCTTTTCATCATTTTTAGGAAGATAGGCCGGCGGTAATCCGCTTGCAGCATAGTCAGAGAGGATCTTTCGCAAAAGCGGCGGAATGGGATTATCTATATCTTTATTTACCGGCAATGGCGCAGGCAGATTTCGAGGCTTTCGGAGGCCGTCTGCATTTTTGTATTTGTCCTGGGGATATATCTTGGCCAACAAATTGCCAGTGTTTCTATCCACCAAAAAAGCATGGGACAGATCCCAGCTTTGATACCGCACCCATAGATGCTGTATATGTCCAAAACGCGAAGGCACCTCGAAGCGAACTCCGGCGATTTGGACCGTACCGTCACTTTTTCTCTGTGACCGGCGCTGCTGTATGGTAAAGCAAAACTGCAACTTTTCCGTGTCACAGCAGGGCCGCCCCACATCGGGGCTTTCAAGCAGGCGATTTAGCGGAGTCGTGCGGATTTCCCGGTGAACTGATCGGTTGTATTCCATCTCCGCCCAGGCCAGGGTCGCATGATTTAAAAAATCCAGGGTTAGCGGATCCACATGGGTGACCATTTTCATCAGTCGCCCTTCCAACTGCGCCCAGAAATTTTCCTGCTTGCCGTTTTGATAGGCGCTGTAGGGTAAGGTGAGATCGTGTTGAATCGAAAGGTTTTTCAAACCGTTTTCAGTCTCGTGGGCGATCATGGCGGCGCCATTGTCAGTCATTAATGCCCGGGGAAGCCCGCGTTTCAAAAAGGCCTGTTTTAACCCGTGGAACAGGTTTTCAGCGGTCTCATTCAAATACCACTGGATGTGACAGCAAAGACGGCTAAAATCATCCATAACGCACAGTACTACTGGTGTGTGCCATCTGCCGGCGCTATCCACTGTCCGCCTGTGGGCCTGATGAAAATCCAGATGCCACAGACCATGGCAATGGGATGCTTCAAAACTGCGAACTTCACGCTGCTCCAAACGTTGGTTTGCTTTTCGCCTGCCTTGGGTTTGGTTGGCATGTGCGGCTTTGCGCCGATACCAACCACGGGCTTTCATTGCCCGGCGCACCGTGGCATAGGAAGGGGCTTTTCCCAGTTGCGGCTGCTCTTTGGTTAAGGCTTCCAGGTTGTCGGCATGAAGCTGGTAGCTGAAGTGAGGAAAAAGGCCATATTGTTCGGCCAGCATGTCTATCAACGGCCCGGTCATTACCGTCGATGTTCCGGCATCACTACGCAGCTTGCGTCCCAGGGCACCGACCGGATCGTCACTGTTTAGCGCTTTGTAGTACCACCGCTCGATGGTCGATACGCCAAAATAGGTCCACTTGCCGGTGATGGGATGGCACCAACGCTTGGCTGCCAGTTTTTCAACCTGTTCTTTGAGTTGTCCTTTGTCCGGTGGGCGAGCCAATAGCCCGCCGATTACCGAAAATCGAAAATACGCCCAATCTTTTAACCCGCGATCATCTTTTTTGTTCATTTTGGCGGCTCCTTTCTTTGATGTCTACCTGGAACCGCCTGTTATCAGCATGGGGCTACAGAAAAAAGTCCCCATCTTTTGCGGGAACTGTTTTCGGCTTCAAAAACCGTGAACAAGTTGAATTCGCCAAAAATTTCAGACATACAATCAGGCCTTGTTGCAGATCCGGGACCTGTTTCAAAAAAACAGCCAATAAACTGCCCGGAAGTCGTTTGTCGTCCAACTTCGGATTCACCAGGCCCCGCAAGGATTTCCACTGGGCAGATGATGGAAACACCTGACGAAAATAGGCTATCCACCGGCATATGGTTTTGTGATCAATATCAAACATCCGCTGCAGTCTATATATGCTTGCCCCTTTCGGCCGCTGCTGGTGAAGCGCCATTACAACAACAATCACACAGCTCCAGTAGACCCGGCGGCCCATAAAAAGACAGGAAGTCGGCAAGGTTCTACGGCGACAATCTTCGGCAGAACAGCAAAGGCCGTGGCGTATCATATATTCGTCGGGAAGGGTATTCGGGCCGCCCCGCGGTTTTCGGGTGTACCTGGCAAAATGCAGGACTGAACCGCAATGGGGGCATCTGAGTTTGCGGCACTGTTCGGCAAGATCTAAATCAATCAGGTAAAGCAGATAAAAAAGATTGGCATCGGAAAGCAGTTTTGATATCATGACTCCTGTCTTTGCTAAAGGTATTTACAAAGGCAGGAGTCCCCGGGAAACTCGCAAGGTATTCGAGGGGACTCCATCTCTATCCCTCTCTTACCTTGCAGAAAAAACTATGTTTTTCCATCAATTATTTTGCTCAATCTCACACTGCTGCAATAACTTAATAGTTCATCAGCTTTGGATTGTGTTGCTTGAAATAATTTTTCCATGTTCCCTCCTTTTCTGTTTTCTTTCAACCATGCTTTTAAGGCCCTGGATCACCTTAATTCCCTCTTTTTTAGTCCGAACGGTTTCGGCTTTAATGGTCCTTTTAACAAAGCCCCTAAGCCGCTCCGGGTTGTCTTGCCACCCTAATTCTTTTTCTAAGGTTTCGATAAATCTTAGCTGTTTGCGGGTGACCATTTCCACGACATTTGGAGGCAAGTTTCTCCGAGGCGCGCTCTTTTTTTTAACCTTGCCTCCGGCCAGAATAAACCTATCAATAATTGTCTTAGCCTCGATTTTGTCAAGGCTTTTCAGCGAAGTTTTTCCATAGGCTCCGTGAATCAACTCATGAAGCGCCTGGCCATCAACGCCTAATTGCTTAGCCAAAACCCATATTAATTTGATCTGTTTTTCGGTAATCATAACAATCCCTCCTTTGCTATATTTTTATTCCTTGGGCCGTTATCTTATCACCCCCTTTCATTCTCCCTGTTTATGAAAAACTTAGAAATTTATCCGCCTCTTTAAGTATCTGTAATGTTAAGGAGGTGTCTTCTATATTGCTAATTTTAATGGCGAATTTTAGCAACTTAACCATACCTCGAAACTTGCCGGGCTGGGTTGCTTTTTTGAAAAGATATTCCAAGCATCTATTATTTAGACCCGGATAAATTTTATCTGCGATCAGCTTAACGTCCGATTTTTTTACATATTTAATATGACATCGCGGGCCGATCCTTGAAAAAATCTGATCAAATAAATATGCCTTGTTTCCGCCTCGCATTTGACTATACAGTCGCGGCATCGCAACAAAAACAACACCTATTCCACAGCAGTCATGGATTTTTCGGATGGCCTCAAATGCCTCCCAGGATAAAAATTGCGCCTCATCTATGATCAAAAGGCGCCTGGAATCTTTAAGGGTGTCAACAATCTTGCTTAGCAAAACTGCATTGCTTCTGCAGCTGACCGCACCCAGTTTTTTAGAAATTAGATACAAAATTGAACCTACACTTCGTGTAGTGATATCTGCCGTGATTAGAATTGTACTTCTGTTTTGCCTTTTATATTCATTTGCTACTGTGGTGTTTCCCATTCCTGAAGGAGTAATAAAAATCCCTTGGTCTTGAGATCGATCGCAATGCTGAAAAACTGCCCAGGCTTCTTTCGCTACAGAGGTTTCAACAAAACCAGGGTCTTCAAGCGAAATTTGAAGGTCTCTTTCGCGCCTGAGAAACGATTTTAAATCTTTCTCAAATTTTTCAATATCTCCCTTATATTTTTTATGGACATATTGAGAAATCGCCGCCTCCGATCGGCCCATCATCCCGGCCACCCGGCTTTGCGAATTTCCTGAAGTGTCAAGGTAAAATATTAATTGTTTGTGTAGTTTCTCATTGCATGTTTTAGGTGTTTCGTGAACTACATTTAAACCCTCTTTTAAAGCTGGTTTAGCAATCATTTAACCCTCCTTAAAAATGATTTTCTTCAAACGGATCATCTAAAGTCAAATGTTTAACGAGACGATATTTAGGTCTATCGGATTCCCTGCGATTGCTTGTCATGCAGGGGCGAATATACTTTGATAAACAGCTTTCGCCCACAGCGACATCATCATCAAAAGTCTCCGGAACTTCTTCGTCAATTTTCTTTCTAAGACCTCTGCCAACATCCTTTGCAAGCTTTTCCTTCGCGTGTAAGCTCGTGACTTTTGTCATAGCGGGCCTTATATCGCGTGGTTTAACCTTTTCCTTTTCATCCAGTTCAATAGCTATCTCTAACGGATTGTCAACCAGCTGCTCGTTTTCAATAATCTCTTTGCGAAATTTATTTATTTTTTTTCTGGTTCTTTGACAGGTCTTGACACTTTCAAGGGTGATAGGGCCTCGATAATGACCCGGAGTTTCTAATGAGGCAAAACAAAAAAGCCTCCCCCTATAAATAATAGCGGCCTGTCGTATATCCTTGGGGTCTCGTCTTATTTCAACGGATTCACCGGAAATTTTAAAAAGCTCGTCATGACGATATACTAACCCTTTGATATTTATCGTTGAATCTTTTACTTTTTTGATGCACGAATCCATCAAAAGATAGGCCAAAACGTTTTTAGACGGGATTATAGGCGTGTGATTTTCATAATATGAATTTGGGATCTTGCCGGTTGTTGAATGTGGCCGATTGTTCCGGGCGATTATTTCTTTATCGACCTCAGCTGAACGCTCGTCAAACTTTGGAACATTACCAGTTTTTATTTCTTTTTCTGCTTTTTTGGATCTAGTCTTAGTGGAATGTGTTCTATTTCCAGATGAAGAGTACATCCTAAATGTGAAGAATTTAAAGTTGGGCTCAATAATTTTTTCTTTTGCATTATAAGGCGCAGCGAAGTAAATTTCAGAGCCAAGCTCTCGAAAAATTCCCGGAATGATTGTTTCTTCTATGTTCTCAAAAAGTTTGCCGTCTTTATCTTTCTTAATTTTTGTGCCTGCTATTAAATAGCTTTTATATGGTTTGCCCCGATCAATATAAATTGTTCCCGGCACACCATGTTGATTAACAGCAGAAACGTAAGCCTGTCCAATGGCCCATGAATCGTGAATCGGTGTTAATATCCAACCAACAAATTTTCGAGAACGGGCATCCAGAAAAATTGTGAGCCACGGGAATATAACTTTTCCCCTGAAAAGACATGCCCGATCAATTTGCTTGGCATCTCCAAACCAAACCTCATTTAACTTTACCGCACCCCAATCGCGCCGGACATGCGGCGAATAAAGTCGATCCCAAAGCTCTTTATTGCGTATAAGGGTTTGATTTCCTTTGGTCCATTTTAAATTAATATAATCAACTACGGTTCTGTAGCGGGGAAGTTTTTCGCGTTTATCGCCAAATTGTTCAATCAAAAGCTCATAAGTCTCTTTCTTAGAAGGGCCAAACGGTTTCATGTAAGTATTGTCAATAAATTTAGCTATTTTTCTGTCAATAACTCTTTCCTGCTTGCCTGAATTCCAGCTTGGTATCAGCGCATAATATCCACCAGATTTAAAATCATCTACCCAACGATCAAGGGTCTTGTAATTTATGCTGTACGATTTCGCAAAACGTCTTTTAAAGACTGTCATTTTGCCTCTAGGCAAATCTTTACTGACGTTAATAAATTCTTTAACAATAGATAATCTCTTGTCGGCCACTGATCTTTCCCACGGCTTAAGATCAACGAAATTTTTCTTTTGTTCTGTCTGATTGTCTTTAATGGCAAGCAAACCCCGATCCTTTAAAAATGCCTCCTGGGCCTGCTCATCAGGTAATTGAGTATAGTGAAATAAAAGCTTATTGCCTTTTTTAACAGGGCTAATTTCATTATCTTTAACCCTGTTACGGAGCGTTCTCAGAGAATATTTTGCAAAACGACAAAACTCATCAGAGCTGAGATAATATTTATTTTTTTGGTCCATTTGACTTTATATGTCGGATCTAATCTTTTATTTTTAGAAAGAGTTTTTCGGTATCATCAACTTTAAGCTTGGAGGTAATTAACTCCCTTTCCTCTTTTCCTGGGTCCTTTCGTCCGACAATTATTTTTGAAAGCCAATCATCACTTTTTCCGCAAGCTCTAGCAAAACGCGTTTGAGAGCGAAAAGGTGATAATAGAATTTCCATTTTCAACCAGGGTCTCATAATAAAGCCTCTCTAACCTTTTACATACATAGACATATTGATGTATTTACGAAGACAAAAAAAATTAACTCTCTATTTGTGCAATATTATCGTCTATCTCTTTCTTTATTTTACACAAATTAACAATTAGCGTAATTTTACTTGAGTTTATTTCTTCCAATTCACCTCTATTTTCAAATTCTTTCAACGTGGTTTTTAAATCTTTTGTAGAAATAATCCTTATTCTATCTGTCGCCTCACTTGTAAAGATATAAAATAAAGTGCCGCCTTGTTCATCACGTTTAATCTTCTTAATTGCGCCATCTTCCTTTAGTTCGCTTAGAATTACCCAGCCAGTATGAAATTGTAAGGAGGCGATATCAAGCAAATATTTTGCTAATCCAAATTCCAATAAATTATTATAACTATATCCTCGTCTTTCACCGGCTTTCCGGGCTGGTCTTTCTGGGTCCACCAAACCTTTTTCTGTCCAACTCAAAACTTGCCTTGGAGTTAAACCCACAATAAAGGAAACTTCTTTATTTATATACAATTTAGTATTCATCGCTATGTCTAGTATTCTACATGTATTGTAATTCTTATAAAAAGAATATTATTATGTCAAGCTTTTTTTATCTATTTTTTTTTGCACTCACTTGCACTATGAAAAATCACATATTTTCTTTTTATTAAATAGCTATATCCATTGGTTTCATATAGTTAAGTTGTTTGCACTCTATTTTTTCTATATATATAAAAAATTGCACTCTAAAATGCGGTGAGGTTTGACCAAAACTTCCGCTGCAAAAACAAAAAAAGACACTTTAATCAACGCCTTAAACGCTTTTAAAGTGCCTTTTAAAAAGTGCCAAAAAATATCAGTCCACTATCATATAGCGCTCACATCCATGTTTTTTGGACAAACCTCGCCACCACCGTTTTCCACCATTTTCCTTAATCATTTTAGCTATTTCCCCCACACAAACCCTTGACCCTATTGATTTCTTTTGGTCAGACCCCCCCTCCTCTAATAAGAAGGGAAATATGCCGAAAATGTTTTAATAAACTATAAGGAGACGTACGTCCGGAAATTAGCTATATTTGTATCTTGTTGAATTAACTTGTTTATTAAAAACTTACACTTTGTGCTTGACAAAAAGAATATAGGATGTCCCAGAAGTCCCTCTGGGTCAACAGTAGACTTGATCAAATTCCCAAGTAAGGTCCGTTATTTTAGATGATCTTCCGTATACAATGAGAGTTCGACCATCCGTTCAAGAATCTCGTCCGTCTGAAGGCCTGGGAAATTGTAACGAACCAGTTCTTTGCAGAACAGGCGACAAATATAGCGTAGCTTGCGGCTCTTTTGCTTGCCTGCATACACGAAGTCTCTATGACCGTTGTTAATGACAATTACGTTCTTTTCCACATCGAATTTTGAACGCCACATCTCCGACGGTGCCCGCCGATAAGTGTACCCCGGAAGCCCTTTGCGCGATCCTCCTGTCATGGCGGATTGATCAACAAGCGTATCGGTAACGGTTATCAACGCCTCATCTTTGCATTCGATTTCTCCCTGGCAAACGATGAGCCTTAATGTGGTCAGACCTGGCTCCGGAGGGGCAATAAAAACGACGGATTCACCATCGTGGTTCAATAGTTTGCCGTCTCCGTCAACGATTTCCCACCGATATAGCAGATCCTTCCAAACGGTTCGCCGCGCGCGATCCCGGCAAACCGCTCGATATTTCTTGCGTCTGTCAACCGGAACAACGCTCGACTTCGGAGAAATCAGCACACTGAATAGGGGACCGGCATATTCATAGAACTCCTTACGCCCCTCTTCGCTGTCGTCATATTCAGAGGCGGTTTCAAGCATCTCACTTTCCTGGTCTTTTGGACCCGGAGCGGTACCCATTCCCGATGCTAAAGAAAAAAGAGGGTCTGTCTTCTTTTTACTTTTTCTGGCATGAATATCGAACCAGTCATATTCCTCTTGAGGAAGACGCAGAAACGCCTCCCTGAGAGCACGCTGAACCTTGCGCAAAATTCGTCGGCTGGACCGTTCTTCTTCCGCCTTGCGCTGTTCTTCGATCATTTGTTGCAACTGCTTTTCAACCGGCTCCATTGCACGGCAAAAAGCGTCAAACTTCTCATCACGAATGATACCTTGTCGCGTCCCCGGAGTAAGGTTTAAGAATGTTGCATCAAGAATGCCTTGTAGATAACCCGCGGTCCACGGTTCCTTCTGAAAATTATCGATATCTGTAATCGATGGCAAAATCCGCGTGCCGCGCCGATACAATCCAACCTGGTTGGCAGAACCGGGATCACTGAGGTACAGTTCCAGGTAAATATCACCCGGCACGCCCTCGGCAGGTTTGAGGCCATGGAGCAGGCGCCCGGTGAACTGACGAGGAACCACAATATACTCCGCCCGGCCTGTCCGATCCACGACCTTGATTTGTACCCCCGACTCTTTGATCCGGTCTCTGAGTTCGGCCGCAAGATACCGCTGGATCTTCTCCCCTGCAAGAGATCGCAGCCCCGGCAACAGGGGATAGATTGTCAAATCTGTTCCATTGAAAGGAATCAATATACGTTTCTTGGAAACCGTGAAGTTCGGTGAGTCTTTGGCCATGGTCATTTCATATGTGTTTCTATCGACCCCGCAAGAGATGATACTAAGGTTCCGGCCAACCGTCCAAAAGCTTAAAAGACCGATCCCGAATTCACCTTGGATCCCCTTTACGCCATCCGCTTTCAATCGCTGTTTGATGGAATCGCAAATGTGGGTCGCCACGTGATAAAAATTGGGCAACCCATTTTTATCTTTTAGAATTCCTTCACCATCGTCGCTAATCTTGAGATAAAATTCCCCCTTTTTCTTTCCCCTGGTAATGACGATTTGTCTGGCCCGCGCATCAATGCTGTTTTCCACAAATTCAGCCACTGCTTTCAGCGGGTTGGCTTGTGAACTGGCAATGATACTGATCGCATTCCAGTGATCTGCTATACGCAGCTTCCCTGCAGGTGCTTTCTTTTTTTTATTTTTTCGAACCGATCTCGTCACCTTTGACCTCTCAATGTCGCTGTGTCTTGATAAAATCGTGTAACGATATTATTTTTGATACCCAGTTTCAAGCGTTTTAGTAATTGCAGGGTTTGTCTAATTCGTCAAGGAAGTCTCCATTATTTTACGCATATTCCGGTTAAATTCTTGCCCTATGAAATGCAACGCCTATTTCATTGGGATGCAAATTGTTTAACCGTGGTTAAATTTTTACCAAATGAAACGCAAATCCTTTTAATAATAGGGTTCTGGTTTTCAGTTTATCCATATCACCTCCGAAATACAAGAAGGAAAATTGGGCATTCGGAGATACCGATTTTCGGATTATTAAGAGCATAGGGTACGGCCATTAAGCCTGAACCTTGCCTGTTGTAGCGAAGCAGAAATCCCGCTATTCGGGGCCCAGTGAAATTTTTATCCCGTTAAACCGTTCTGTCTTTTTTGTTTTACTGGGGCACGGGAGTGAAGGGCAATTCCCATTTCACCGGAGACCCTGTGAGCTTGTGAACGCTCACCTGCAACGCCGATTTGGGGGCCGGGCCACGCGAACCTGTTGAAATTTATAGATTAACGTTCCAAAATGGCCTTTAAATCTTCATCCGGCTCAGTAATCGGTTTGATGTCGAAGTTTTTTACTAGCGTTTCAAACACATTAGGGGTGAGAAATGCCGGTAGCGAGGGGCCAAGACGAATGCCCTTGATGCCCAAATGCAGCAGAGCCAATAGGACGGCCACCGCCTTCTGTTCGTACCACGAAATTATCAAGGAAAGCGGCAATTCGTTCACATCTAAATCAAAAGCATTGGCGAGGGCAATTGCAATCTGGACCGCAGAGTAAGCATCATTGCATTGACCTACATCCAGTAATCTTGGGATACCGCCGATATCGCCAAGATCCTTGTCAAAAAAGCGATATTTACCGCAAGCCAAAGTCAAAACAACACAATCTTTTGGAACCTTTTCCACAAACTCTGTATAGTAGTTACGACCGGGCTTGGCTCCGTCGCAACCAGCCACCAGAAAGAAGTGCCGAATAGCTCCAGCTTTGACCGCCTCAATTACTTTGTCTGCGACACCCAGAACAGAGTTTCTGGCGAACCCTACGGTTACTTGCTGGCCGTTTTTATCTTCCTGAAAACCGGGAAGTGCAAGAGCTCTATCAATTACAGGCTGAAAATTCAGATCCGATATATGTGGAATATCTGGCCAGCCGACCATACCTGAGGTAAAAATATTGTCCCTATATTCCTTTCTGGGCCGCTGGATACAATTGGTGGTCATCAGAATAGCACCAGGAAATTCCACGAAATCCTTGGTCTGTTTTTGCCAGGATGTACCAAACTGGCCGTAGAAATGATCGTATTTTTTTAACTTTGGATAACCATGCGTTGGGAGCATTTCACCATGTGTGTAAATATAGATACCTTTCCCTTGGGTCTGCTTAAGAAGCTCTTCGAGATCTTTCAGATCGTGTCCGGAAACCAAGATGGCCTTTCCCTTTTTATGCCCCAATGGGACTTTGGTTGGCACTGGGTGGCCGTAAGTGGCAATGTTCCCTGCGTCAAGCAGTTCCATCGATTTAAGGGCAGCTTCCCCACACCTGAGGGTCAGCCCAACCCAATCGTCCAAATTTAAATCCTCTCTCTGAATGGCCGCCAGACCTTCATGGATGAAAGCATACACCTTGTCATCTTCCTGTCCTAAAATCTGAGCGTGGTCTAAATAAGCGCTTACCCCTTTTATACCAAAGAGAACGGTGTGCTTCAAAGAGAGAATATCTGGGTTGTCGCCTGGATAGGACTTTAAGCCGACCTCTTCACCTTGCTTAATCAACCCTTCCAAAGTCGGTTGAGGATTAAACACGGCAGGGCCGCCGTGTAGATCAATATTTCCACCTGCGGCCTTAACCTTCTCTTTCAGCTGATCGCGCTTTTCTGCGGCTTCATGAATCAACTTCAAGAAGCGATCGGGATCGAAATCCACATTCGTCAACGTCGAGAAGGCCGCTTTAACCGTAAAAACATTAACATCTCGATCAGTGACACCGACCTTTCGTCCCTCTACGGCATACTGGGATAATCCCATTAGAGTGTAGAGGAGAAGATCCTGTAAGGCTGCCACTTCGGGTTTTTTACCGCAAACTCCCAGCACTGTGCATCCTGTACCTTTTGCCGTCTGTTCACATTGATAACAAAACATTATATCCTCCTATGTTTTCAAGTTGTTCGAAGTTATCAATCCCTATATCCATCCCGATGTCTTTTCGGGACGGTTTTCGCGAAACCTTATGCATCAAGATCTCAGCACATCTCTTCGCAAAAAATCGCTCAACTCAGGTTAAAGTTTAAGGCAGCTATACGTAAACGCATATAGGGTAGCCTGAATTAATCATCGTCACCACCCTCTTCAGGAGGTTCCTCCAGGTTAAATATATACATCTTTTTATCACCAACCACTTTAAGGGTTACAACTCCATATGAATAATAAAGATATCCGTAAAGAAGTCCGTCCGGCCCTAAAATCTCATTGAGCCAGGGCTCGTACTGAGTGGTCATATAAATCCATTGTGTCATTTCTATCAAGGTCTTTTGATCACTGACCTTTTTCCACCGATCACCCACCAGCATTGTATCATTATTTTTCGGATCGAACATGATGCCCAGAGGTGATCGAACACTAAATCCGTCATAAATGTCGGAATAATAAATGTTGTAATCATCCCATTTATCGATTAAATTTTGAATGGTCAGATGGTTTGGGCCGTAAGGTATAATTTTAAGCTTGCCGTAGTTTTTTTGCCACGAAACACAACCGGAGATAATCAGAGCAATTAATAAAACACTCAGGAATATATATTTTTTTGTTTCCATTTTTTTGCCTCCCAACGAATTGTCTTTCTTTGAATTTGTTAAATAAATATTAAGCTACAATGTAATATTTAAATATTCACTAATGAGTAAATGTCAATGACAAATACTATTTTGTAGTAGAATTTTAAAAAGAAAAATGGAAAAATGAAATTTGTATGCTCCATGGGTTACAATTAGTTCACTTCTAAGTTGCAATTGCGTGCCTTAGTCAGAATGTAAATAGGTGTCGTGCCTTGAATAGTGAATAAAGTGCCACTATTCACTATTCCAGATTTGACACCAGTTTCATTAATATTGAACGAGGACAATTATGGAAACATTTGAAAGCCGACTCGAAAAAACCCATGCTTTAAGCACTGCCATACGGGCAAATCGTGATAATCTGGTCGATGTCGCGGTGCAGGACACCGGTTTTACATGCCGCGAATGCAATGTGGAAGTGGATGGAATTCTTAACGACCTGAAGGGGTTCGAAACCATGATCCAGACTTTTGCTTTACGACAGCCGATTTGTGAGTCCGGCCAAGCGGTTGCTCTGGTATTGCCATACAACGGCAGTGCCTGGTTGAATACTGCAATTATTTCGATATATATGGTGGGAAATCCGGTGCGGGTAAAATTTGCTTCACGAGGGTCTGGTATCGCCCGCCTTTCGGAATCTCTTTATCGGCCCATCTTCGGCGATAGTATCCGTTTCGATTATTCCGACGGCAGAAAATTCCTCCAAAAAGCTATGGCCGACCCGGCAACACCAGCCATCTGTTTGTTTGGTTCCGACGACTATGCGGGTCAGTATCTGGACGCAATTAAAGCGCAGGGCAAGAAATTCATCTTTGAAGGGCCGGGAAAAGACCCTTTCATTGTTCTGCCTGGCGCTGACCTGGAAGATGCTGCCCGGGAGCTTGCCTACTGTAAATACATTTATGCCGGACAGACCTGCACTGCCCCGGAGCGTGTGTATGTGCACCATTCCATTCATGATGATTTTTTAGAACTGTTTCTCGACTTCAGCCGGGCCGTGAAAGTTGGTGATCCTTCAGACCCAGCAACAGAGATGGGGCCAATAGCCAGTACCAAAGCCGTGAATGCCATTGAGGCACAATTAAATGATGCTATCCAACGGGGCGCACAGATTGCCCTTGGAGGGCGAATCGAAGGAAACCTGGTTTATCCTACGGTGGTCATCAACGCCAGCCATGATATGCTGGGCATGCAGGAAGAGACCTTTGGGCCTGTGTCGTATATTAGTGCTTTCAATGATACTGAAGAAGTGCTTCACTTGGCTCGGGATAGCCGTTATGGTTTGAGAGTTTCAGTTTACGGAGATGAAACCGCCGCAAACTTCGCAGAGAAGCTGACAGGTGAACCTTATTGCCACCGGGTTACTGAAATAACTTATGGACGTTTCGGCACGGCGGGCGTGAATCAACCCCAGTCAGAAATTTGGATAGACGCCTTTGTGTCGAAACCTGTGGGAGGTTATGGCCTTTCGGGCTGGATTTGGGAAACAGTTGAAAATGAATTCATCATCAAACAAGGCCCCAAGCTGTTGAGCTTGGAAACATCTTACCCCAAAGAATAAAGAATCCACATCCAAGGAAATGGCTTTAGTAGTAGTAATACCCTAAATGAGCGAAAGTCGAGGATGCATAATAAATCAAACACATAAAATATTTTTCCCGTTTTGTTTACGCCCAAACACCAAATCAGGCCGAACTTGAGATTTCGTAATTTTGAGTTAATGGTTCAATATCATAAACTCTAAACCGATATTAAAACGCACGATACAGATTGCCGACTTGAAAAAACCAGTCCTTTATATATGCAGTTCCACAATGTCACTGTCGCTTAACACGTGGTCTCGTTGCACCAACTGTCCGTCATAGACGGCCGTGCCCCATAATCGGGCGGTTTTTAATTTGCTGGCAAAATCCTGGTGGACTTTCCCTGCAAAGTCCTCAACCGTATCTCCTTTTTTCAAAATAAACGGTTCCTTGAAATCCGGCTCTTTACCGGGAGCTTTGGAGTAGACGCGTATAATTTCGAGTCGCTCAAACAGCGTTCTTTTAAACTGTTCCAGGTTGCGACCGGTGGTTGCTGAAACCGGAATCGAAGGCCAGTCATTCTCAAGCAGCTCACAGAAAATTTCGAAATTTTCATCAAAATTGTCATCGTCAAACTTGTTGGTCAGCACCAAAAAGGGTATGAAGATTGAGCCGCGCTGCTCAGAGTAAAGCTCCTTTAGGTGGTCGGGCATGATCCGGTGTTCTTGAAGGATGGCAACCGAATCTTCAAGCTGATGTACCGGATCCGTCTGCAAATCCACGACCAATAAAATATAGTCCGATCTACGAATCAGGTCCAACAATTCCGGTTCCATAAAATCCCGGTTAAGCGGCGGCGTATCCACCAGTTGGATCTGGATGTTTTCCATTGGCATCATTCCCGGAGTGGGTTTCCAGGTTGTATACGGAAAATCAGCGATTTCGGGTGTGGCGTTGGTGAGAGCTGATACCAGGGCGGATTTACCCACATTGGCAGGACCGACCAGCACCACTTGTCCGGCGCCTTCTTTTTCGATACGAAAAGCCGATTCTCGCTTGCCGGTACCTTTTTTGGCCTGAGCGGTGGTTTTTAATTTAGAGAGCCGTTTGCGCAGTCCGGCCCTGAGCTTGTCCGTGCCTTTGTGTTTGGGAACAATGCGCAGCAATTCTTCGATACAAGAAATTTTCTCACCAGGTGTTTTGGCGGCGCGATATCGTTTATCCGCCTCAAAATACTCAGGGGGAAGATTTGTCGCCATGGATTTGACCGGATGTTTTTATAATTAAATATGTGTTGAATGGAAACTATTTAAAATATCGAATGCACCAATCTTCATTCAAACAAAGCCTAAAATCTTCAATCCCACAATTAAAACTATATATATCTAAAAATTCATAAAAAAGCAAAAGGACAAACCCTATCAAATGGGTTTGTCCTTTTTGAAAAACGATATCGCATGAATTTTATGGACATACTTCTTTTGATAACCGAAAGGGACGTCAGACGATCCTATTCGAAGGCCTTGCTCAAGGCCTCACGAAGTTCACCTGAACCAAGGTTGCCGGCAGAACTTTTAACAAGGATATCAATAGGTGTCACTGCTTTTCCATAGTACGCCTTATTCCATTTGTCCCGCGTCGCGATGACAGCGCCTTCCAGGGAAATTCCAGCATAGGCTCCTTTGGATCGCGTATAGGAAACAATGTCAGCCACGACATACGATTTGGCACCTCCACCAATCGGCCCAGTGGCAATGGATGCATCAACCCCGAGCTTAAAGGAGGATGTAAGCAAATTATCCACAGCCTTTTGGGTCCTCACCATCATGATCACTTCCGCTGCCTCGCCACCAATCTGCAACCCAAGGGGCAGGGAGCCAATGGTGTAAAAGGCTGGTTGGCTCCAAAGGCCTGTTTTTGCAGGAAAACACGAAGATATATTGCAGAAAACAACAACCAATTAATGGCTGAAATCTTAATAACTCGATTAAAAAAAAGCAGGGCCATTGCTGACCCTGCCCTTTCCACCTTGAAAGCTTCTTTGGTTTCAAGGCATCATCCAATTTGGTTGAGCCATCACTCTGATTGAGTGTGGAGTCGCCCAAACTTTAATATTTTCTCGATATGTACTGGCCACATTTATAGCACATACCAACCATTTTAATTTAAAGGCTTCACTAAATGCTGGATAATGGTACTACCCTGATCGAAGAGCCCAAGGCGCGCCTCCTGGCTGAACAGAATCAACAGGGTTACCAGAAACATAAACTTTCAACTTAACTATAAATTCATAATTTTGTAATTTTATTGTGTCAAGCAGAATTATATATAATTTATATATAATTCAATGGAATTAGAATATATTGTATTTTATTAAAATAAATTACAGCATATTGTGTACCTGCAAATCAATAAACTGAGTAAAATCGAACTGCTGTACTACAATGCCTGTTTATGTACCTCTAAACAATCAACCTGCGAGAGCAACTCTGAATTTTATAGGCTTAATCTTCTATTTTGAATTTTTCTTGAACGGCATTGCAGACCGGACATTTCAAGGAGGGCTTGTCTACGGCAATATTTCCGCAGATTTGGCAGACATAATAGTTTGTTGAATCATGGGCGCCTTCTTCGAGCACTTCTTTTAAAAGATTTAAGTGAACTTTTGCCACCTCACCGAACTGACCAAACGCTTCAGCAGCTTTTTTCTTCCCTGTTTCATTCAATTGTTCGGAAATTTGAGGATACTTCTGTGTATTGTCTCGGCCTTTGCATTGTAACATTCCTTCCAAATATCCAGCTGTATCGCCAATTTTACCCCTTATATACATGAGTGTACGACGGGCGTGAATTTCTTCTGCCCGTGCCATTGCTCTAAGCAATTTGGAATGAAGAGTCCACCCGTCTCGTTTGAGCTTTGCAGCGTAAAGCCGATTGAGTACACTTGATTTAGACATATATGCAAAAGCCTGGGCCATGTCGGAATTTAAGTTATCTGCCATCGTTAAACCTCTTTGAAATATTACCGCATCAAGGATATGCAACTACTCAATAGCTATGATGAACCTTTTGTTCTTATTGTGTTCTTCTATCTCAACAAAAGTCCCGCGGATGCCTGATTTCTCCGACAGTTCAACGATCTCATTTAGGTCAATGCCATTCTCCTCCAGCGAAACAGCTATCTGTTTAGGCATGAGTTTCGATGCTATTTTGAGTATTGCAAGAGGAATGGTAATCGTTCTCTCTGGTTCAGCCTCGCCACCTTTGAACACTCTGATCTTCACCGTCATAATATTAATGGTGCTCCTTTCTTTATGGTAAGCAGCCTGTGCTTCACGAAGATGATATGCACCCTTCGACTCCCCAACCTTTCGGCCCTTTGCCCGGACACCGAATTTCTCTTTTATGCCTTGGACAAAATTCTTACCTGAATTTTGGACGAGTCGGAGGTTTTCATATTCTAATCGTACGGACTGTCAGGAGACACCCTCAACCAGTTTTGCAAAGATATCGGTGTTGCTGAGAATACCAACCAGGTCAGTTCCGTCAAGCACAAGCAATCTTCTAAAGCCGACCATACGCATCAACTGCTGGCAGCTGTAAATCGATAAACCTATGTTGACAGTGATCGCCGGTTTACTCATTATGTCCTCAACCAGGACCTCAATTCCGCCAATTGTTTCTGTAAAGAGTGCTTCAATGATATCTTTCCGGGTAATGATGCCGAACGTGTCTCTATCGTCATAAGGTTCAACGATGAGACTCGATACACCCAGATCGTGCATCATTTTCGCGGCCGCCAATAAGGTCGTATTTTGGTTAACTATTTTAACGTCCGTTTTCATAAGATCCTGGACCATCAGTTTTTTCATATCCATATCGATGTTTCCTCCTATAACATAGGTTACCTTATAAGCTCGACAGCCTGTTGTTCTTCGTTAAATACAAAAGCAACTTTTCCCCTTATATCTTCCTTGACGTGAAAGGCATATCCACTCACAAACACCCTAGTCCCCGAATAAATGGCCTTTTTCACATCCAATTTCACGGGTTTACCATCAATTATAGACATTTTCCGTACTAGTTGTTTCCTGTATTTAGCAAGCCTTTTTTCATCAATTAATATCTTGCGTCTGAGCTTGACCAGCCTTGCGAGTTTTCTTGCGTGCTCCTTTGAGAGCATTTTGCCTTTTCCCGATTTGGCGTGCTGTGCAAGAACCTTGTCCATCTTCGCCCGGCTCCGCGTGAATTCCGCCAACTGCTTTGCAATATTATTCAACTGTTTCCGAAACTTAAAATCCATACCGACACTCACGTAAGTTTTGACACCGCCTTCCGATCATATTTCGTTTACTTTGGCACCCTTACCTGCCACGATGAAACCGCCCCTTATACGACCCTTTCCTTCATTTACGATTATACTCCCCTTGGCCGATACAGTGCTTCGTATTATATCATCGCGTACGGATATGTTACCGTCGGCATGAACACGGGCATTTTCAATAAAACGTGCTGTAAAATTTCCGCCTGCATGGACTCTTCCTTGTCCCGAACCGATGATGCCGCCTTTTATGCAGATGTTGGTACCGGCTTTGACAATAGCGTCTTCAACGCCGCCGCCGACTTGAATCTCACCGGTGGTATTTACATTGAATCCTGACCTGATCCAACCTTTGATGTTCAATGAACCGTCCATTGTCAGGTTGCCGGTTGAGAAATCCACATCACGAGGTATTTCATACTGTTTAAAAACTGCTATTTTACCTTCTTGAATAAGGACGACCATGCCTTCGATTTCTGAGGTAAGGCTAAGAGCATCATCCGAGATCGCCACGTTATCTGCGGGGATGAGGTCTTTGTCCATACCGGGCTCAGCGGTAATAATATCGCCGAACACGTCAACCCCTTCTTTTCCCGGTGTCGGCGGCACCTTGACCGCCAGCAGGTCCCCCGCTTTCACGTTTTGTATGGTTCCGCGTTCTTTAAAATCTATATCCCCCAATTGCTCGTCAATAGCCCCCGCGATTTTCTCAGATTGGAACTTGAGTTCTATTCGAGCATCCTCTCCGCGTTCAGCCACTGTTCCTTTCGCAATAACGGCATCGTGAACCGGCTTGTTTGCTGAGGCGACCTCGTTCAACACCTGCTTAATGGTTTTCCGCTTAATACCATGGACGATTCCTCGATCGGCGAGTAATTGTTCAACCAGCTCCATAGTAAGCATCCTTCGCGACTCCGACGGCGGATGGACAGTTAGATGAGCGCTTAATTTATCCTCCGATACCCGCAGCGGATCGTCAACACAAAATCTACCATCTATGTAATCTGCGTAGCCCGCGGTTACGCCCTCGGCAACGATGTATGTCACTCCGTCATCGAGAACAGTGACGTTCGTCCCGGCTGTTACCTGTTTGTCCTTGGGTTCGGCACCGGTAAGGGTTTTTCCTGTTACGGTACTTCCGTGCACAGGTTCCTCCGGTGGAATTTTGATTGCAAGCTCATCACCGGCGGTAAACATCTCCTTGAGAACTGTGGATGTATCCAGTCTGCCGTCCCGCCTTGCAGCATCCACGGTTTCGGGATCATCACCATTAAGCTGAAATTTGAACTCTATCCGGGCGTCGACACCGTCTTTGGCCGGAGTAGCCTCGGCAACCATGAGATTCCGGGTCAGTTCGCCAGCCTCAATTGCCTTTTTGATCAAATCTTCTTTAATACCGTGAACAACGCCTGTCTGTTCCAGCGCTGCGCATACGTCTTCGAACGTAAGCTTGCTGTTGTCTGCAAGGATGGGAAATATGGACATTTTAGCCCACATCTCGCGTTTGTCTGTCTTGATCGGGTTTGTTACTGACACGTTCTTTGGAGTCGCCCGTGCCGTACCATATAAGGTAGCGATAAATGTACTACCGTCCTCGGTGATGGTCACATGGTCTCCGGCTGCAAAATCGAATTCCTTTCCATACTTAGCGGGTACTTCTTCACCGAAAATGTTTCTACCGGGCGTCCCTTTTGTGGCGGGAATTCTGACAGCGACAATCTGGTCCGGTTTGACCATATTATTGGCACTAGGATCCTTGTTGACCGCACCCTGACCGATTTTCAGCTCGATTCGGCCGTCCTTCCCGCTTTTGGCAGACTCGCCGGCTGCAATCTGTATATCGTTCTTCGTCGTATCGGTATCTATAACTTCAGAAACAATATTTTCTATGACCTCCTTGTTTATTCCTACAACGATATTCAGATCTGCTAACGCGTGTTCAATGTCATCAATTGTTACTGGTTTGCCGTTGTCCAAAGGCGGCGTTATTGTCCTGATGGTTGCGCCCATCTTATCTTCCCAGATGTCAATATCGAATTGGCCGGGCGCGTTCTTCATCGAAACAGCATAAGTTGCTTTATCAATCTGTACTACCGTTACTTCGTCGGGCTGCACACCGAGTTGCCGGGCGCCCTCAATACGAGCAGCCTTATCGTTTTCTATGGAAATGGTAACGGTGGTTTTTTGCATTTATAGTCCTTATATTACCAAATCTAACGCTGACATTATGTTCAGGATATTTTTAAAAAAGGCAGATTATTCCAAAATATTCTCAATTAGATTGCTTAAAAGACAGTATCATCGAGGCTAGTGTCAAATTGTGTTTTTCCCTTCCTCCCTGACCGTGTCTCAGTTTGCGGTTCTGTGCCTGAAGCTTGCATCAGCATAAATCCAATACCATTGAAGATTACTTTTCTAAATCAAAACCTTATATGATTAGATCATGGCTTTGTTTTTAAAGATGGCCTTTAAAATTGCCATCTCTATTTCTGGAGAGGGCTTCCATTTAAATTGATGATCAAAACGTTTTTTAGCAAAGTGGTGTTGGGCATCAATGACGACAGGATCATTTTGAAAATAAATAGGGGGCGTTAAGTTTACGCCTAAGCTCATTACGTCATCTCGAACAGTGCCATCAATCCGCCCTTTAGAGTCGAAATGCATAATGAAATATTCCATACGCAAGATTTCTACTGGCTTTCGATTCTCAAATTCAATCGCCACCTCAGCATATCGCACACGCTTGCCGGCATATTGTGGGAAGGATATATCTGGGTCACGCTTCATCAACCTTTCATACTTTTTCATCGAAAGACGCTCCAAAGAATTATCATCATTAACAATAAAGATTCGAAGACCTACACCCATAATGCTCCGGATTTGAAATCAATCTCTAATTTCAATTGAAAATATTTCACCTATATTCTGCGATTGTCGCATTTGCTGGAGATGCAAGGCATCGAGCGTGCAGCTGTAGTGTACTACCGCAAACGCTCGATAACGAAGCAGATCCGGTGAATGCGGCAATCCAGCAGGGTAACTAATCTCGAAAAAAAATACATGATGCCTGTATTTTGGTGAAAGTTCAAATTTGCCAAATAGAGTGTAATATTTTGTAATCATATAACAATAACATACCTTCGAGATTAGTTATGCAGATTTTAGGTATCAAATTAAACCTATAGTTAACAGACAATTGAGGCAAATGTCAAATTTAATTGAAACGTTTTTTATTCATAAATCTTGGCGAAGTTAAAGAAAAGCGATTGCAACGGTTTGAGCCCGAAGGGCGAGTTTTGGAATCGCCTGGAGCGAGCCTTAGATTTATCAAAAAACGTTTCAGAGCCAGCGAAAAGTAATTTGGACAACAGATTGTCAAGATTTGACACCCGTTTTTACTCCTTAATGGGCAACTGTTTCTGCTACCCCTTCAATACCGAGCTTACGCATAAGCGGTCCCATGGTGATTCCCTGCACAACTAACGAGAAGAATACACAACCAAACCCTGCCACCAACAACACCGGACGGCACGTAACCAGAATACCTTCATTGGGCAGATGAAGCAGCAAAGCAATCGGTATCGAGCCCCTCAAACCGCCCCAGAATAGAATGTGCTTCCATCTCTTCGGTCGCTTAGTACCGACCTGATTTAGCAACCAGTAGAAACTGTAAGAAACCGCTGCACGTGCTATCAGCATCGCCGCAATGGCAACAAACACCGTCATCCACATAATATTTACCGGCACTTCGCGCAACTCCAGGCCGATCAAGACAAACAGGAGCGAATTGATCAGGAAACCTATGGATTCAAAAAATGTTTCAACCGTCTTAGTCGTCTTTTCGCTCATCGAAAGTTGCCGGCCATAATTACCTATCATCAATCCGGCCATCACAGTTCCAATTACGCCGGAAAAATGCACGACTTCCGCCAACCAGAATGACCCGTAAGTCAAAACAAGACAAAGAGCATTTTCCAGCAGATGATCCTCTATATGACGCATGATCTTAAAAACGATCCAGCCGAGTACTGCCCCCAGCAGTAGCCCCCCGACGGAAACCTTTACAAATTCATATACCGCCTGGCCGAATCCAAATCCTTGCCCATCCACCAAGGCCTTGAGCAGGATCGTGAACAACACTACCCCGGTTGCATCATTAAAGAGCGACTCTCCTTCCACTATTGTCTTTAGATCTTCAGGTGCCCCCACCTCCTTGAACAACGACAGTACACTCACAGGATCCGTTGGTGAGATCAAGGCACCAAAAAGTATCGCCACCATCATTGAACTGATACCACCCAACCATCCAACCACTCCTCCCACTAACAGGGTTGATACAATAACGCCCGGCACTGCAAAACACACAATCGGCCAAAACTGCTCCAAGAGAGAGTTTAGATTCATGTGAAACGCTCCTTGGAAAAGCAACGGTGGCAAAAACACAAAAAATATTAGATCATGCCCAAATCCCGTCTCCTCAATCTCCGGACCAATACCCAACACACCTATCAACAGTCCTACCAGAGTCAAAAATATCGTATACGGTAAATGCGTTACCATCTTACTGGCAATCGCCACCACACACGCTAGCAACAACAACCCGATATATATTCCAACCGCATGCTCGATCATTTTGATAACTTCCGCTTTATTTCTTTATCAATTATAATGCCCGTCTAACGGCAATTAAAATTCCCGAAATAAAAAAAATGGCAAGGCCATTAACCCTGAACTGTGAACGCTTGCCTGTATTTTATACTACTTTAATCAAGAATCAAGGTTTGATCCCAATCACAAGCCCTGATAAAGCTTTCGATAAAATGTTGGCGGTTTTTTTGATATTATCAACATTGTCCCTGAAATCCTTCTCTCTAATTTCTAATTGTATCGATTCAACTTGTGATCGTTTATATCCTTCATTCATGAACCATTGGTTCATGTAATCTTCATGACGGCCACGGAAATTGCTGGCATTTTTTCTTGTTAATATAGTGGTTAAACCATACTCGGTAAGCAAATTCTTAAACCTGTTAACTGTTTCTTTGCGAGCCGTAAAACTATTTTTAGGTTCGCCTGTTTTGGGGCTATCCCCTTGCCCAAACCCGATTAAAGCATGAAGTGCATCCGCTTTTCCCTTAAACTTACTGGCTTTGTTTTTTGCTTCGGTTTTTGCACTGCTATTTTTCATACCATGTATCCAAACAACTAAAGTCTTACCGGAAGCTTTTATCATCTTTCTTATTTCATCGAGAAAAGTTGGATGCATTTGAGCTTGTTCTATTTTGTAAAGATTTAGATCCTTATTCTCAAGATTTGGTCCTTTCATTTTTCGAGGTTTTCTAAAGACATCGTTAATAATTCCACAACATCCAAGTTGTTTAACAATTTCATGTGTCAGTATATCTGTGTTTATGTCGTCTTTTGGTTTGGTTGCAACGCCATGTGGGGCAATTAACAATAAACGTGAATTTCCGGGAATAACCTTAATATCATCTTCAATTGATGGTGATTTGGCTTTAGCCATTTTTTCTCCAACAATTAGTACGGATGGGACGTACATAAGATTATAATTCCGAAAATTTTCCACATAGATCCTCATTAATTTTCATGCAAGATTCAGGTAGAAGACTCAAGCTAAAGTACTTATCCACACCCAGACGGGTAAAAACTTATAAACTCATGTACGCACACTAAATTATTACCAAATTTACATCATATTATATCTAAAGACTTTCATACAGATCTGTTCAGAATATGTCAATAATTCAAAGGTTTTAAATAGAAATCCGCATAAACGGCAGATATTTATTTATGGAAACCCAAATTGTGGTATATTAGCCCGGATATTTCACGTGTGCGAGGCGTTCATTTGAAAGTTGAACGAAGTGAAACCCCGCCTTCGGGGGCATTCAAGGGCGCAGCCCCGCTTTACAAAGCGGGATAAACCTCCGTATTCTTAAAATATAAGCGAAATTAAAATGAAAAAAGAAATGGTCACCGAACGAGATGGGTCGATAAGCAATAAGACTGCTGAAAGGCTTGCAGCGATGATAATGAAAGCCCGACATCTTGTGGGATTTACTGGTGCTGGAATATCCACAGAAAGTGGATTGGCCGACTTCAGGGGACCTGATGGTGTATGGACCAGACAGGACAAAGGATTGCCTCCACCGAGAAGCAGAAGAATTGAAGATGTACGACCTAATCGTGCACACATAATCGTAGCAGATCTAATTGATCAAGGGTTCATGAAATTTCTTATTAGCCAGAATGTAGATGGATTGCATATAATGAGCGGCGTTCCAGTTGAAAAGATCGCTGAACTCCATGGTAACCATTATCTAATGGTATGTGATCATTGTAACAAAAAAATGACTTACCAAGAGGCAGGCTGGGATCGCCGTCGCTTTGGTCCCGGATATAGGAGATACCCAGCTGTTTCCGGACAACCCGGATGTCCCAACTGCGAAGGACGATTGTATTCATCAATTGTAAATTTCGGTGACCCACTTCCTGAAAGGGATTTTAATGAGAGTATGGAACACGCCGAGAAGGCGGATCTGATGTTGATCATCGGATCAAGCCTTGTGGTAACACCTGCTGCTGACCTGCCCTTAATCACAAAAAGAAAAGGTGGCAGCCTTGTGATTATCAACAAAGGTGAGACAGCACTGGATAAGATTGCTGATATTAGAATATGGGCCGGTGCGGGCGATACTCTCGAGAAAATAATTAAGAAAATTAAGGCCAGGCATTCGGCAAGTGCTTGACGCTGCTTTAAACCATTAATGAATGTAAACTTTACCACCCTAACTGAGCGAAAGTCGAGGATGCCCCAGCTTTGAGGCATCTAGGGCGAAGCCCCGCTTGATAACGCGGGATAAACCTCCGTCGTCTACTGCGAGTCCTTGATAACGAAGGAGATGGGGTATCATCGGCTTTCCCGCAGGGTAAACAAAGTGGGATTTTTTCAAAATTGTATATCTCATTTATAGAAGAGTTATGAAAATACATCAGATTATCTAAATTTCATAAGAAATTAAAGCGTTATATTATGTTTCCCATTTTGTTTACGATCAATTAGGGTACCACATTTAAGGTGGTCTATGATGAGGGTGGTTTTCTCTTGCTGCGCCACACAAGTATAACGGCAATAGCAGCCATAGGTAAGCTTACAATATACGCAAGGGAAAGCCCCCAATATGAATTGATAAAGAGAAAGAGAGATCCAGAGATTAAAAACAAAATTGCGCTAACTATGTAGCGCCAATTACCAATCATTACAAATCCTTTGGTTGGTTTAGCTACCGGCATAAAACTTAAGCCTATACAGAAAGCCCCGTGAGATATTCTCAACTAAAACATTTCCAATAATGGGATAGTTTACTTTTTACTTTACTAACAATCTTTACAGCTTCCTTTAATCCATTGTCTGGATTTATATCCTGCGAAATGGGCTTCAGTTCTTCTAACTCTATTTGAATTCCTGTAACCCCCACAATTGAAGCCAGCCATCCTAATGATACAATCTGTAGGCTATCGCTATAACCAGAGCCAATGAAATCAACAACTTTCCCGTCACATATCTTAGAAGCCAATTGTCCAATAATAGAACCTATAGATCTAATGCCTTCAAGCGTCAATCCCATCTGCGTTATCCTGTCACTGAAGTGAGGATCGCTTCCATCCACCATCAATATGATTTCAGGAATAAATTCTTCGGCAATAGGTATAAGAATCTCATTTAACACATACTCATAGGTATAATCACCAGATCCAGGGGGCATAGGTATATTCACGGAATAGCCCATACCATGTCCCTCTCCAATCTCATCCACAAAACCTTTTCCGGGATAAAGCGTCAGGGGATTCTGGTGAATGGATAAAAATAAAACACGTGAGTCTGTTGAAAAAATTTCATAAATACCATCTCCCGCATGCGCATCGGTGTCTATAATCAAAATCCTGTTTACACCAAAGTTTCTCATTAAGTTTTCAGCACAGATACCCACATCGCTGAAAACCCCAAAGCCTTTTTCATGATTCCTGGTAGCATGTTGTACACCTCCTCCTACAACAAATGATTTTTCGTATTTTCCGGATTGAACCACCTCACCGGCAAGTTTGCCGGCACCTGCTAAAAGCTTTGTGCCCCTCACGAATCCAGGGGAAAGAGGAGTATCGTAAGGATCTTTGCTTTCACACCTCTCAATTCGTCGAATATACTCTTCGGTATGTATAAGTTTAAGATCACTTTCTGTAGCATAGGAAGGAGAAACAGTTTCGAAATCAGGGTGACGGCCTAATTTTTGTTTAAAAAGGTTAACGAAAATTTGATACCTGTCTCGTTTAAGCACATGACCGAGGTCGTACTCTTTTAACTTTTCGTCATATACAATGGCATATTTACTCATCAGTTGATTTTCCCGTATTACTTAAGCTGACAAGAATTATTACCTGAAACTTGCATGAAAATTAATGAGAATCTTTAGGTTACTTATTTGAGCCGGATTTATACAAAATGATGTAATTATACGGTTTACTCAAATGGTATATGGGATGATGATCTTTTTTATTCATTAATTTTCACCCCAAAGGGCGAGCCGGAGGCTTCCATCTGCTGCGTTATTAAGGGCTCGTAATAGTTTACTATGACTTCGCCCTTAAATGCCTTGCATATGAAAGCCTCCGGCTCGTGCAAAATTCAGGTATTAAAGACCTCATTCATTCACTTGCGCTCGTGAAAATGGAATTGCCTTCGTAAAAAACCAACAACCGGCCTGGCTTAATCCTGTTCCAATTCTCATTGCTCAAAGGCTTGCTGGCCACGATGTATCCTCGTTCCTCTGGATTTATGACCTCTGCCAAATTGATCGTCAGGTATTGGCCACGAAGTCTGACAACTTTGTATGGCGCCTGACGCATTAAGAAATGAAGTCCAACGTGCCCTGACCTGTCGTGGTATACGAATAGGTGCCTGCCATCACTAAAGATCAGGTTCAGCTCTCCTAATCGGTTTATTTCTCGTAATTTCTCGTGCAAGAGAGTGAAGCCATTCCTATCGGCCAATTGAATACCACGATGGCTGAGCCATGATAATAAACTACAAAAGACAAGCTCGGAATCGGTTTCGCCAATGGGGCTGAATTCTATAGAGGGAAAACTTAGTTGACTGGGATCTATGGTTCCATTGTGGGCAAAAACCCAAGTTTTCTGATCAAATCTCCGATAAAAGGGATGTGTGTTGACGTAACCCACCCCACCTGCTGTCGCACGGCGGATGTGCGAGACAAAGATCCGCGACCGAGCGCCTAAGTGTTCCTGAAAATTTTCGGCAAGACGACTCCGGAACGCAGGTCTCGATTCTTTTACGATTTGGGTACCATATTCATCATACCATGCCACTCCCCAACCATCAGGATTCTCCATTGCCCCGGCCTTCAGACCAGAAAATGCCAAATGAAATGAAACTTCTGTGTTGAAACAAAGACCCAGTAGTTCGCACATGAAAATTGCCTCCCGACGAAACACGACCAACTCAAGCGACCATGTAAAGATATCTTGCAGTATCTATTTTTATTAAAATCGATTGCTTGTCAATAATGGGCATAAAATATCATTTTGATTAGATAGTGCCTATCCATAAATCTTGGCGAAGTGAAAGAAAAGCGATTTCAACGGTTTGAGCCCGAAGGGCGAGTTTTGGAATCGCCTGGAGCGAGCCTTAGATTTATTAAAAAACGTTTCAGAGCCAGCGAAAAGTGATTTGGGCAACAGCCCGGAAAGATGCGATCCTGGTGTTCTCAATTAAGATTGTTTCTTGCTCACCAGTATAGCTATTCTTTCCTTCAATATAGCATTTTCATTTTTGAGCCTTTCGATTTCTTCGTGGGCTTTCACCAGCCTTTCAGAATATGACTCAAGCAAATTTTCAATAAATTCCTTGTCAATTTCTTCCTTTTTTCCTTGGGTGTTTTGTTCCATTCCTCTTGGCCCTCCCATGCGACTGGAAGTTTTTGAACCCATTTAATATTGAATTTCTAAGAATACTGTTCAATAAAAAACACAAAGCCCCACCTCTCTGATTGAGAAACAGGGTTCATTGTCATCACATATGCTCTCCCTTTATTTAGGGTTAAACCCTAAATGAGCGAAAGTCGAGGATATCCCAGGTCCAAGGCATCAAGGCTGCAGCTGTAGTCGTCTACCGCAAGGCCTTGATAACGCAGGTCGAAGATCCCGTGAATAGCGGGTAGATGGGGTGTCATCGGCTTTCCTGAAAGGTAAATAAAATGGCATTTCTTTTAAAATTATATATCTCATTTATAGAAGAGTTATAAAAATACAGTTGAATTTACAAAATAGTTGATAAATTAATCACATATAATGTTTTGCCATTTTATTTACGATCATTTAGGGTTGAAGCAACTATCTTGAAATCATGTAACTGGGGTCACATGTAAATGAGGTCAAGCTTTGACACTATTCCTTTTTTCTTACAAAATTACAAAAAAAGCAAGGCTATTAACCCTGAACCCTGAACCTCTGAACCCTGAACCCTGAACCCTTACCTGTATTTTATACTTCTTCTTGTCGGGCCGAAGCTTTCAGCAAAGGCCGATAATCAAGGATCAAGGTTTGACCCCAACACCGTGATCTTTCCTCCCAAACGATAGGCAACGGCCTTCTCAATTCCAATATCTATTAATTCTAACATTCTATTTAGCTCCGGGTGAATGATTTAAGCATAACGACCCATTGAGCTGTTTGGTGTACATGAAACATATTCTTACGAATGCAAGAATCGTGAAATAGCCAAATCTGTTCCAACCCCCTTATTCTAATACTTCCTTCACCCTCCCAACTTCACCGCTTTCTAAACGGACTTTAATGCCATGAGAGTGAGGAAGGGCCTTTGTCAGAACGTCCTTCACTATACCTTCCGTTAATTTTCCGGATCGCTGGTCTTTTTTCAATACTATCAGAACATGAAGACCTGGCGATATTTTTACACGATTTTCATCATTCATGACTTTAATTTTATTACCGCCAAAAGGGCGGAATTACCCCAGTCAAAGTACAAGCCTAAATGAGCACTAAACCTTGTACTGCAAATAGAAACTTATTATTTAATGGGCCCGGAAGTTCCCAATTGACCTGCCCGAACTTCTAAAAACCATTAAGAAACTTTTGGAATAATCCTATTTAGGACTGCTTTTTCAGTGCATCCACGGTTCCAAGGTCACACACATCAAAACTTTGTCCGCACCCACCGCAAATCATCTCGCATTTATCCGGTGAACGCGATCTCCGTTCCTTTAACTTTGCGTGACATTCCGGGCATCTGAGGTCAATCGCATCTTTATTATTATCGGAGTCAGTTTTCATATAGCTTTCCTTTATCCATATTTTTATTTAATTGAATTATGCGGCAATCACTTCCAAAAGGTAGTTCCGCAAGCCTAAAAACCGTTTTCATTACTAATAACAAGGCATCTCATCAATTTTCATGCAAGATTCAGGTTATAAATTAACGCACTTTAATCAATTATCAAGGATTGGGCCCGGTCCCTACAGGTTTCATTACAACAAATTATAAAAATTTTAAACACATAAAGTTTTCAATGTGAATATTTCATCCGTGGCCTCGAAAAACGGATAAGGAATTTAAACGTCTCGGAAATTCTACAATTTATTGAAAATACAGGTTTATCAATGGCAACCTGTTTGTGCCATCAAGATGGAAGAATGGAATGCTGGAATGCTGGAATATTGGGAGTAATGGCGGAAATAAACCATTTTAATTGTAAAAAAACTTCTTTCCTTCAACTTCGTTCAGGACAAGCTCACCCATCATTTTTACCCAGTGAAACTTTTTTTCTATTTCACCGGGGCCATTACTCCATCATTCCATTATTCCAATTGGGGCGAAGCCCCTAAGTTCTAATTAAGATGCGGCCCTATTGTTCTTTTTCGGTTGTATCCACTTTCCGGGTCTGTTATTGAATGCTTTGGATTAATGTGTTTAAGAGTCAAATGAACCCCACTTCTCGAGCAAAAACCTATCGCAATCAGCCTTTGGCAGCCGCTCTATTCGTCTTGAGTGCATCTTTCACTTTTGCGGCGTTGGGGGCACTGATAAAAGTTGTCTCAACTTCGCTCACAAATGAAATGGTTGTCTTCTTTCGCAACCTCTGCGCCCTCGTCTTCATTCTGCCGTGGATCTGGTACAGCCGTCCTCTTGGAGGAGTCAAAACATCGTTCTTTCAACTCCACCTGCTGCGTAGCTTGTTGGGGCTTGGGGCAATGTACTGTTTTTTCTATTCAATTGCTCACTTGCAGCTCTCCGAAGCCTGCCTACTCGCTTCTACCGCACCTCTGTTTATTCCGGTGATTGCCTATATATGGATCCGTGAGCCTGTTGCCCAGAAGGTGCGAGGAGCGATAATTATCGGTTTTATTGGCATCCTCTTAATTCTCAAGCCTGGAATCGGAGTATTTCAGCCGATTGCAATCGTGGCTTTGGCGGCAGGCATCTTTGCCGCTCTGGCCATGGTTAGTATCCGACGAATGTCAGCCTCTGAGCCTACGATCCGAATCGTTTTTTATTTCACCACGTTTGGCACTTTAATTTCGGCTGTGCCCCTGGTTTGGTCCTGGCAATCACCGCAACCAAAGATATGGTGTTTACTCATCCTTATCGGCATGTTGGCCGCAGTTGGGCAAATCCTGATCACCAAGGGGTACAGTCTCGCACCGGCGGCCCAGGTTGGTCCATTAACGTACGGGAACGTGGTATTTGCTACCTTCCTCGGTTGGCTATTTTGGGGCGAATCTCTCGACGCTATGACATGGGCAGGCGCTGTCCTGATTTGTATTGCCGGCATTATCGCCACTCGACGAACAAAAACTCATGCACTTCTGGGCACTACAGCCAGAGAAACAACACATACAGTTGAAGCGTCCGGCCAGGAAACCACTCTGTCAAGCCAGGTATAAGTCTGGACAAAATTACACATCGAGTGTAAATAGGTGTCGTACCTTGGCATAACCTGAAACTTTCATATTGAATATTAAACGTCGAGCACTTTCTGCACGAATGTCCCGTAATAAGAATATAAGTCTAAAAAACACCTTTATTTTCAATAAATTGTAGAATTTCCGAGACATTTAATTAAATGATTTATAACTGCATTTTGGTCAGATATACCGGTGAGTTCGGGGTAAAGTCCACCCAGTCGCAGGAGTATATTGAAGATCTTATTCATAATAACATCAAACGGGCATTAACGGCCTCGGAAGGGCCGGATCTTCTCGACCGCATCAGGTTTTTAACTCGTCAAGGTCGTCTTTATATCTATTTTGAAAAGCAACAAAACACGGATATCGATTTATTAATTGCAGTTGTCGGACGAACATTTGGGATCTCTTCCATTTCACCCTGTTTTCGCACCTCAGTTCGCGATAAAACCGCTGTTGTCTCGGTAGCGGCCAAGCTGATGGTGGCACACGGAATCGGCCCCGGCAATTTCAAAATCGCAGTGCGCGCAATAAAGAATCCAAAATTAGATATTCCCTCTCTAAAACAAGACATCACCGGCTTATGTAATAAGATAGCTCTAAACAACGGGTCGCAAAAAGGATTCTCAAGGCCTCGTTTCAAAAAAGGGTCAAAATGGAAAATGGGCCCTTGGGGCGGCGAAATTGAGAGCAAGCCGGAGATAGAGGTTTATAAGGATCACGCTTTCATATCTGCAGAGCGGATTAAATCCCCCGGGGGCTTTCCGCTGGGTTTGGAAAATCAACTGGTCGCACTGGTTAGCGGCGGTTTGGATTCGCCGACCGCGGCCTGGCTGGCAATGCGGCGCGGCGCTGTTCCGGTTTTTGTTGTCATGGATCCTGATAATGACAGCAAAGGCTCCAAGGCAAATGCCTCTGCTGTAAGAGAAAAAGCGCTGAAAAACATTAAGGTTTTGGTTGAATATACAAAAGGGGCCCTCAAAGCGCCGACCGTCTATGTCGCTTCATATCAATCTGTGCTGGATGCGTTTATTCAACACGGGTCCCAAAAAGGCATCACTTGTCTGCTTTGCAAGCGTTTTATGTATCGAGTGGCCGAACAGATCTGCTTTCTTCATGACTGCCAAGGTATCGTGACCGGGGAAATACTCGGCGAACAGGCCAGCCAAACAGCCAAGAACCTCAGAGTGCTCGACAGTGCCGTAATGACGCCGGTGCATCGACCCCTCTTCGGGTTTGATAAGGATGAAGTCGTCACCCTGGCCGCCCGCATAGGAACGATGCCAATCGCCACCGTCGCATCAGTTCCATGCAAAGGGGTGACAAACCGCCCCACCATTTGCGGGGAAGTGTTCGAAGTTGAAAAAGTAGAAGAGAAAATTGACATAAAAAAATATCTTGAACAATGTTTGAGCGGCCTAGAGAAGGTATCCTAACTAGTGTCCATCCAGAAATGGTAGATTTTGGTTTTCGGCAAGGCCCGAGCGAGTTTTCAACCGCAGGCATAGCGCGCTATTTCGAGGATTGAAAACGAGCGAGAACGCCGCCGAGGGCCAAAAGATGCCGTTTATGGATGGACACTAACTAAATGAGCGAAAGCCTAGAATGCATAATAAATCAAACACATAAAATATTTTTCCCGTTTTGTTTACGATCAATTAGGGTTATAATCAGCTTGACTTTGTTCAACAACATCTTATTATTCAAACAATCAATAAAGGCCCGTTCTTAATTGGCGGGCCGGTTTCGTTCTGAAGGAAAGATCCATTTGTCAAAGCGGCAACCTGAAGTTTGGAACTATGAGAATTTTTTGAAAGGAGGGTGTCACTATGACTAATGGAATTGTAAAATGGTTTAATAGCGGCAAAGGCTATGGCTTCATTGAGCAGGAAGATGGTCCGGATGTATTTGTTCATCATTCAGGAATCAATGCAACCGGTTTCAAGTCTCTTGATGAAGGCGACAGTGTTACCTTTGACATTGAGCAGGGTCAAAAAGGTCCTGCTGCAGTAAATGTCACTGTAGTTTAGCTTGCAGTTTTAATCAGAAAAAGGGCATTCCCTAAAATATGGGGGACTGCCCTTATTTTTTAGCAAGGAAATTTTTAGAAGTATAGGATTTGGCAATTAATCCTAAGGTGGTTTCTGGCTTGAGGCAGACCTTGAAAAAAAGAT